>ODAI013510953.1_pt1 | contig 12694 bp, 10 predicted proteins | sample 1539321 | NCBI WGS metagenome assembly ODAI01 (sample SAMN02144231, study PRJEB22623) | gut metagenome | biome: sheep rumen | host: Ovis aries | place: New Zealand
AAAGGAGCTAAGCAATATGAGGGTCACACTCTTCATCGAATTATACGATTGTCAGATGGCAGAGTTGGTGGTTGGATTGAATCTTACGAAAACCTCAGTCAAGAGGGCAATTGTTGGATAGATGGTAATGCTCGAGTTTACGATAATGCTAAAGTCTATGGTAATGCACAAGTCTATGGTGAAGCTAAAGTTTATCGGGAAACTGAAGTTTATGGTAATGCTGAAGTTTATGACAATGCTGAAGTCTATAATCATGTTAAAATATATGATAACGCTAAAATCTATGGTGATGCTAAAGTTACTGGCGGTAATTTCTATAGTAATGCACAGGTCTATGGTCATGCTAAAGTTTGTGGTAATGTTTATGATAATGCACAGGTCTATGGCAGGGCTCGTGTTGCTGGTGCAGTCTATGGTGATGCTAAAGTCTATGATCATGCTAAGGTCTATGATAATGCTGAAGTATACAATAATGCTAAAGTTTATGACTGTGCTGAGGTCTATGGTGAAGCTCATATCTATGGTGATGCTAAAGTTTATGGCGGTGCTAAGGTCTATGATCATGCCTGTGTTTATGGTAATGCGCAAGTCTATGATAAAACTAAAGTCTACGACAATGCTCAAATTTGCGGTAATACAATAGTAAAGGGTGAAGAGTATATTGCTGGAGAGTCTTCTTATGATGAAGATACATTAAATAAAACTATACAAGATTTTATTTACAAAGTTAATGATTCAAATAAGCTCAAAGTTGAAACCAAATATGATTCTATAGAAGAATTTTTTAATTCTGATGTTGAAAATGATGATGATCTAAATACATTAACTATTTGTTCTGTAGATACTAAAATACCACTAATTAAGTTAGAAAAAATAAAAGATAATTTCTATAGGCTTATAGTAGATATAACTACAGATAGCAATGATAATTTTAATACTAAATCAACAATTAAGACACAAGAACAGTTTAATCGGAAAATAAAACAGATAGTTGAAACATTACTACAATACCCTGAATTTAGTAAGTACGCTGATGATTTAGAAAATTGTTTATAAAGGAGAGTAGTATTATGGAAAGTGAAGTAAGAAGAATACCAAAGAAATATTGGAAAGTTTATACAGACATAAAAATTCAATATGTAAGCAGATTTAACGGCGGCGCATATTCTTTTTATTACAATAAAAAAGAAAAAAGATTTGTTTGTAGAGATAGAAGCATTTATAGTCCTTCTGCTTATGAAGATTATGAACCCGGTGGTGGAAAACATAAAAAAGTAGGTACTTGCTATCGTATAAATAATTATTATGTAAAAGTAAAAGACTTAGATATTTATTATCCAGATGTAGAAGATTTACCAGAGGATCAAGTTGATTTTATTGAGCCAAGTGATTATGTTGAACCAAAGAAAAGAAAAAAGAAAAAGGAAGAAGAGGCAATTAAAGATTTTATTTACAAAGTTGATGATACTGACAGGTTAAAAGTTGAATCCTCTTATGACTCAATTAATGACTTCTTTGAAGATGATTCTGATGATTCATATTTTAATAATGAGAGTATTGTCATTTTAACAGCTGATACTAGAATACCACTTATTAGAGTTGAAAAAGCTGAAGTAGATGACAAAAAAGTATATAAATTTGTTGTAGACATAGCAAGTGCAGAAGGCGATTCATTTAATATAAAATCTATAATTGATTCAAAGAAAAAGTTAAATCAGCTTATAGAGTCAACTAAAGATGCTTTAAATAGTTATCGTCAGTTTAGTAAGTATGCAACTGACTTAAAAAATTGCTTATAATGAGGTTTTATTATGGGACCAAAATATGAATTTACCGGTAGGACTTGGCATTGTAGTGGTGACCATTTACTTCATAGAATTAGAAGACTATCAGATGGTAAGCTCGGAGGTTGGATTGAGTCTGAAGATAATCTCAGTCAAGAAGGCAACTGTTGGATAGATGATGAAGCTAGCGTCTATGGTCATGCTAAAGTTTATGGCAATGCTTATGTTGGTGGTAAAGCTAGAGTTTATGACAATGCTAAAGTCTTTGGTAATGCTAGAGTTTATGGTAATGATCTTTGTTTTATCAACAATAATGCTAAAATTTATGATAATGCTGAAATAAATGATAATGTTTGTGTTGATGGTAATGCTAAGGTCTATGGTGATGCTCAAGTCTGTGATAATGCTCAAATCAATGATGATGCTGAAATCTATGATAGTGCTAAAGTCCTTGGTAATGCTGTGATCTATAATAATGCTAAAGTCTATGGTCATGCTGAAGTTTATGGTTATGCTGAAGTCTATGACAATGCTAAGGTTCACGGTGATGTTAAAGTTTTTGGCGATGACGATGATGATACTTTAGTTTGCGGTTATATAGAAATAACCAGTGGAGAATACACTAATGGAAAGTTTTCTTGTGACGAAGATTCATCAAAGAATAGCAAGTCAAAAACATTTATACAAGATTTTATATATAAAGTTGATAATTCAAACAAGTTGATTGTGCAAACTGAATACAATTCTGTTGATGAGTTTTTTGACACACCATTTGCAGACGATATAAAATTAGATACTTTAGTTATTTGTATCATAGACACTAAGGAGCCTTTAATCAAATTACAAAAGATAGAGGCTGAGGATGAGACAGAATTCAAATTTATTGTCGAAATTACAAATGAAGACAGCGATGACTTTATATTTAGATCAATAATCAAATCACAAGAACATTTGAATCAACTTATACAGAGAACAGTAGAAGCATTAAAACAATACCCTGAATTTAGTAAGTATGCTGATGATTTAGAAAATTGTTTATAATGAGGTTTTATTATGAGAACAAAATATGAATTCACAGATGAAACTATGAATTATGAGGGTCACTTACTTCATAAAATAAGACGAATTCCTGATGGTAAACTTGGAGGCTGGATTGAATCAGAAGATAATCTTAGCCAAGATGATAATTGCTGGGTATTTGAGAATGCTAAGATTTATGACGATGCTAGGGTCTATGGTAATGCTAAGATCGATGGTGATGCTGAGGTATATGGTAATGCTAAGATCTATGGTAGCGCTAATGTTGGCGAGAATGCTAAGATCTATGACAATGCTCAAGTCTACGAGCATGCTTGGATTTCTGGTAATGCTCAAGTTTACAATAATGCTAAAGTCTATGATCAAGCTGAAATTTATGGTACTGCTAAAGTTTATGGTAATACCGAGGTTTATGGCAATACAAGAATAGCTGATGGAGATTATACTACTGGAGAGTATAATAATGGAAAGCTATTATAAAGGTGAACTAAATGAATAACTTTGAACTAGTATTCAACTGAGTACTAGTTCACTATTTATAAAAAGGAGTGTTTAATATGGGACCAAAATATGAATTTACTAACAAAACCTTAAATCATGATGGTCATGTTCTTCATCAAATTAGAAGACTATCAGATGGTGAACTTGGTGGTTGGATCGAAAAAGAAGAGAACCTTAGTCAAGAAGGTGAATGCTGGGTTAGTGGAAACGCTAAAGTCTATGATGATGCTAAGGTATATGGCAATGCTTATGTTTCTGAAAATGCTCAGGTTTATGGTAATGCTAAAGTTTATGAAAATGCTGATGTTTGGGATGAAGCTCAAGTTTATGGTAATGCTAAGATCTACGATCAAGCTCAAATCTGTGGCGATGTTAAGGTTCATGGCAATGCTACAGTTTATGATAATTATTTAATAGATAGTGGAGAATACGTGGCTAATGAAGCTGATGAAGAAATGAATGATATGATTGATTTAGCTACATATATTGCAAAATTTACATATCGTGCAGAGGATTCATTTAATGTTGATATAAAAGGCCGTGGTGGTTTAAGTGATTTAGACTATGAAACATGCGAAAGTTGGGGAGCTTTTAATGGTACAATAACATACAGTATACTCAAAACATCATTTGAAATTACTGTTGAATTTCCAGATTATGCAGATCTTTATATGCGTGTTACACTTAGTTCAAAGAAATTAGGTATAGATACTTATATAGATACTGTTGAAGAGTTAAAAACTGAATTAAAGCATATAGCAGAAAAACTCACTGAATTTATTGGTCCTGAAGGATCTAATGCACTTTTAGAAATTATCTAAAAACTATTAAGGAGTGTTCATTATGGGACCGAAATATGAATTCAATGGTGACATTATGAAATGGAATGGTTATACTTTACGCAGAATAAGACGAATTTCTGATGGTAAACTTGGTGGTTGGATAGAGTCTGAGGAAAATCTTAGTCAAGAAGGCGATTGCTGGATTTTTAATGATTCTATGGTTTACGATAGTGCTAGAGTCTACGGCAATGCCTGGGTTATTGATGATTCTCAAGTCTATAATAATGCTCTTGTTTTTGAAAATGCTAGAGTTTGTTATGGCGCTAAAGTATATGGCAACGCTAAAGTTCATGGTTATTCTATGGTAAGTGACAATACTGAAGTTTATGACTGCGCTGAAGTCAACGATAATGCTAGAGTTTATGGCAATGCTAAAGTCTATGATACAGCCAAAATCAGTGGTAATGCTCAAGTTTATGGTCAGGCTCAAGTTCATGGTAATGCTCGTATCTGCGGTAATGCTGCAGTCTATGACAAAACTGAAGTTCATGGTAGTGTTAAATTTTATGGTAGTATAAAAATAACCAGTGGTGAGTATGTTAGCGGAGAATTTTCCTGTAATGGAGACTTATCAAATAGTAATGAATCAAGTAAGGTTGTACGAAATTTTATAGATAAAGTGAATAATTCAAACAAGTTGACTGTTAAAACTGAATATGATTCAATTGATGAATTTTTTATGACACCAATTACAAACAATATAGAAACAGATACTTTGATTATATACACTGTAAATACAAAAGAACCGCTAATTAGACTTCAAAAAATAAAAGTTGAAGATCAAGTTGAGTTTAAGTTTATTATTGATATCACAAATAAAGATGGTGATGACATCATATTTAGATCAATGATCAAATCACAGACACAATTTGATCAACTTTTAAGACAGGCTGTTGAGCTATTAGAAGATAATCCTAAATTTAGTGAATATGGATATGAATTAGAAGAGGGACTATTAAGTCTCTAAATTATGAAATAACTTTTGAACTAGTATTCAATTGAGTACTAGTTCATTATTTATAAAGGAGTTGTTTGCTATGGGGACAAAATATGAATTTACTGATGAGCCTATGTACCATGATGATCATTTACTTTATAGAATAAAAAGATTATCAGATGGTAAACTTGGTGGTTGGCTTGAATCTGAAGATAATCTCAGTCAGGAGGGCAATTGCTGGGTAGATAATGAAGCGGTAGTTTTTGGTGAAGCTAAAGTTTATGGTAATGCGCAAGTCTATGGCTATGCTGAAATCTCTGAGCATGCTGAAATATTTGGCAATGCTAAAGTTTATGATGATACATGTGTTTATGGTGGAGCTAAAGTCTACGATAACGCTCAGGTTTACAATGATGCTAAAATTGGATATAGTGCTCAGGTTTATGGCAATGCTAAAGTCTATGGCTATTCTGAAGTTATTGGTGATGCTGAAGTTTATGATGATGCCGAAGTATTTAATAATGCTTATATTCATCATCAAGCTAAAATCTATGGTGAAGCTAAAGTTCATGGTCATGCCGTAATTCATGGTAATGTTGAAGTTTGTTCTGATGTATATAATAAAGAAATAAGCTAAAAATGAGGAGGCTATTTTATTATGTTTTATTGTGGAAAATATGAATTTACTGATGAAACTTTAAATTGGAATGGTCATCTGCTTCATAGAGTTAGACGACTTTCTAGTGGTAGACTTGGTGGTTGGATTGAATCTAGATACAACCTCGACGACGATGGCTGGGTTGCAGATAATGCTAAAGTCTATGGTAATGCTAAAATTTATAATAATGCTGGTGTTCATGGCAATGTAGAAGTTTATGATGATGCTAAAGTTCATAGTTTTGCTGAAGTTTATGGTGATGTTAAAGTTTATGACAATGCAGAAGTTTATGGTGAGGGCGTCCGTATTTCTGATAATGCTCAAATATATGGCAATGCTAAGGTTTATGGTGATAATCAGTGTTATATAAAGAAAAATGCTAAAATCTATGGTAATGCTAGAGTTGATGATGGCGGAGTTGAAGGTAATGCACAAGTCTATGATGAGGCCTACATTTGTTGTGCTTATGTCTATGGCAATGCTAAGGTTTATGGTAATGCTGAAGTCTATGACAGTGCTAAGGTTTATGGTAATGCTCAAGTCTATGACAATGCTAGAGTTTATGATTGGGTTGACATTTATGGTAATGCTAAGGTATATGATAACGCTAAAGTCTATGATTATGCTCAGATTTATGGTAAAGCTGAAGTATTTGGTGATGCTCAAGTTTATGGTCAGGCTCAAGTTTGTGGTAATATGATAGTAAAAGGTGGAAAGTATGCCGATGGAGAGTTTTCTTGTGATGAAGATGTGTCAAAGAAAATTGTGCAGGACTTTATTTACAAAGTTGACGACTCAAATAAGCTAACTACTCAGACTGAGTATGATTCAATTGACGAATTTTTTAGTGAACCTATAACTAACGACATAAAATTAGATACCTTAATCATTTGTGCTATAGATACTAAAGAGCCTCTAATTAAATTACAGAAAGTAAAAACTGAGGATAAGACTGAGTTCAAGTTTATTGTTGACATAATAAACGAAGACGGCGATAATTTCATGTTTAAATCAGTAATAAAATCTCAAGATCAATTAAATCGACTCATACAGCAAACTGTAGAGGCATTAAAGAATTACTCTAAATTCAGTAAATATGCTGATGATTTAGAAGACTATTTACAATGAGAGAAGAGGTTGACATGGAACTAGACATAGATAGATTATTTGATGATTTAGTAAAGATTATTAAGAATAGTAACTTTATTGAAGGTAAATCTTGGACAACTAGTCTTTGTTCTGACTTTGCTACTCTACCATTCTTATCTGATGATCTAGATGATATGCATTATTGTAAGCGTAGACATTATTACTATGATAAAAAGATTAAAGTCATTTATTTAGTAAAAACGTATCATAGATATAATGGTAAGCATTATAGTGCATTTCAGATGTTACTACGATTTAATGCTGATTCATTTAGACTTGATTCATATGATATAAATATAGATAGATTACCAACACGTCGTGAAGAATCAATAATGCCTGAACCTACGTATGGAGATGATGGTAAAGAGTATGTTAGCGATTATGACTTAATGTCTGTATTACATGATACAGATAGGTACTTAGTTATGACTGGAGGTAAAGCACTGTTCTCATCAATAAACATCGAAGACTACTATATAGATACTAATATACAAGAGTATATCACTAAACTCGCTGACTCTAATAAAATATCTGTTCATACTAACTATGATAGTTTAGATGAATACTTTAGTACTAATAGCGTCTATTATGATACATTGTCTATAATTACTGCTGATACTAAAAAAGAATTGATTAAACTATTTAAGATAGATAATAATAGCTATGAATTTGTTGTTGATCTTACTACTGATGATAGGTTTAAAATTCGATCAATAGTTGATTCATATGCAAAGTTAACTAACTGCATCAAACAAACTGTAGAAGCTCTAAGAAATGATCCACAGTTTAGTAAATATGCGGATGATTTAGAAAATTGTTTATAAAAAATGTGGTTTATTAGATCACAAAAATTTTTAGGAGGGAATGATTTATTTAATGAAGAAAAGTATTTTTCATCGTGTGGTTACAGCAGCTTTAGCTGCTGTAATGTGTTTTACTACTTATGTTCCTACAACAGTATCAGCAGCAGATGATGTAGATATTCATTATATTTGGAATAGTGAAAAGAATCCTTATCTTTCTGGTAGTGATAAGTCTCCCAATGAAAGTAGATGTGTTGAGGGTGAATATATTAAAGATGGAGAGCAAATTGTTAAATTTTACACAAATAATGGTCCAGTATTTTGTATTGAGCCAAGTGTAAATATGCTTGGTAGTACATCAAGTAACAATGTTCTTACTCAATCTGGTTTTACTACAAGTTCTCCTGAAAATAGTAGCGATGCCTATTGGAAAAAACTTAAGGGTATGGGCAAGATGACAACTTTTATGGGACTTGCTCAGTATTATGGTGTTGCTGCTCATCCTACTAGTGATGCTTATTATGCTGCAACTCAGTTACTTATTTGGGAATTGATTTTGGGATATAGAGGTCATAATAGTATAGAGGATTTTGAAAATTGTACTGATTGGTTATACAATGATTTTACATATCCAAAAAATGGTTACGCTACAGAAAAAGAAGTTAGTGACGCTTATTTTGATATTGTTAATAAAATTAGCAATCATTATAATGTTCCAAGTGGATTATATTCTACAGAAAGTGCTGCTAAATCTCATCCATATTTAATGAAGTATGATCCTTCTGCTAGTGAATATAGGACATATATTACTATTGATAAGAGTGTAGTAGATAACTTTGAACTTAATAATTATAGTGGCTTAAAATCTTCAATTGAAGATACTATAAAAAACAAATTTATTTATGGTACATTTAATACAGACTACGGTGTAAGAGAGACTAAAGAAAATAATAAAGTAACGTATACTATTTGGTCTAAAAACAGACCATTTAGCAGTAATACTGTTCTTTGTGGTAAAGTTGAAACTAATCATGGCAATGGTATAGCAAATACAAATCCTCAACTTTTTACTCGTTCAGGCTATCAAACATGTTTATATGATACTACTATGGAAAGTGTTACTGGATATTTTGCAATAGCTACTTATAATGAGCCAAACTTTATTGTAAGTAAGTCTTATGAAAAGTCTGGTATTACTATATCTAGTAATGATTTAGACAATCTTATTAAAGAAACTAAATTTATTATTTATACTTATATTGACAATGTAAAGTATTATGTTATAGCTGAAAAAGATACTGAACATAGTGCCTACAACTTTAAGAGGTATACTACAAAATATGATGACAGTACTGGTTTTAAGTGCCTTTGGAAAGCTAATAACAGTACATGGCAATTGTGGGTATATGATCTTCCTACTGCTAAAACTGGTGGTAGAACATATTATATAGAAGAATATGACATACCAGATGGATATACAAAACAATGGCAAAAAATTACATTACCATCTCCAAAAGAAAGTTCATATAAGACAAATGCGGGAGATATGTATCTGTCTATGATAAACAAGTATAACGTTTCTGATGTAGATTATACTTCTACTTTTTTAGATAAAGCTGTAATTGCTAATGACTACTCTTATAATATGAAATTTATAAATGATGTTGACAGTCTTTCTAATATCTACAAAAACACAAAATTCGTAATAGGCTATTGGGGAATGGATGACAACAATCAACCAGCTCTTAGATATTTTACAAAAGCATATAAAACAGCTGAGGATGCTATATGGTCAAATCAAGATATTAAGGAATATAGTTTTTATGATGATGTAAAAAATATTAAGTATAAAGACAATGATGGTTGCTATTTCTTACCATTCTATGTTAAAACAGATTCTGCTAATAAAAAATCTATACAGTTTGATTATGATAGAACATCTTTATCAATTAAAGATGCTTATGTATTTAGTGTTGGAAGCAATTATAATGGAAACATTAATTATGTAGATATTTGTGATTATTTTGGAAAGATATATCTGAATTTAATGCCTCTTGAGGGTGATAGACCTAAGAACATTTTCTTCATTGAAGTATCTGGTGATGATCGTTTTGGATATACTTACAGTGGAACTACTCGTACTTTAAATGATGTACTTAAAACAAGCGGTATTACTAATAAAGATAATATAGATTATGTTATATCTGGAAATAATGCAACTATTTCTGGAAATAGTGAAAATGATAATAAAAATATTAAATTTTCACAGAATAATGTATATCCAGTAGTTGGACTTAATGTTGAAGGTAGAAGTGCTTATGTTGAAAATGTAGAACATCACTATGATCTAAGAATATACAAAAAAGATTCTAATACTGGTGAGGGTCTTTCTGGTGCAGTATTTGGTTTGTATTATGAAAATAATGATGATTATTTAATCGAAACTGCTACAACAGATAGTAATGGCTATTGTAATTTCTTAAGTAGTCTTTCATATAATCAAGATTATTATTATAAAGAAATTAAGGCTCCAGATGGATATTCACTTAATAATACATTTAATAAAGTAAATGTAAGCAAGACATTTAATGGAGCTAGTAGTTCTATTACAAATGCAAATTCAAATTATACTAAAACTGTAACCTTTGAGAATCAACCTAAAACAGGTAGTATTAAAATCAGAAAGTACGATGCAATAAACAACTTCCCAATTAAGGATATAAAGTTTGACATTAAAGAAACTGGAAGCACTAGAGTTATTGCTACTATTACTACTGATGAGAATGGTATAGCTACTTATGATAATTTAGATTTAGGAAAACTTAAGAGTGATGGTACATTTGAAAAAACATATGTAGTAACTGAACAAGAAGACGATGTTTATATGACATTAGATAGTAGTGGTACTAAGATAAATTCTTATAACGTAGTATTCACTAAAAATACTATGACATATAGTTTAGATGTACCTAATAGACTACAGACAGTAGATCTAACTGTTCATAAGACTGATGATTCTAATAATCCAATTGAGGGTATCTCATTTGAAATTTATCCTATTGATGATGTAATTATTCGTGGCAATACTGTACAGAAAGCAAATACTTTACTTGGAACTATAACTACAGACAAAAATGGTTATGCAAAGAATACTTATACTTATAAGATTGAAGATGTAGAGTTTACTAAAACTATATATCTATATCCAAATCATAAATATAAGCTTGTCGAAGTAGAAAACAGTAAATATGAACCTATTGATCCAATTACATTTGAAGTAACTTCAGATAAAAATGATACACTAACTGTACCCTATTCAATTGATGTAGTCAATACTGAAAAGGGTGGTAATGTTGTAGTACACAAGTCTACTGAAGGAATGAAGAATATAAGTGGAATAAAAATGATTCTTAGTGGTACTTCTAATGACAATACTAAAGTTGAGCTTAGTGCTATAACTGATAAAAATGGTATTGCTAGATTTGATAAAGTACCTGATGGAACATATACTATTACTGAAGATAAGAGTACAGTTCCTAGTGCTTATCTATGTGCTGACCCTAAAACTATAACAGTAACTTATAATGAAACAACTAATGTAAATTTCTTTAATGATGAAAAAGAAGGATCAATTGATCTACAAAAGCGTACTAAAGATATGACTAACGTTGATGGAATTAGGTTTGTTCTTAGTGGTACTTCAGATAGTGGTAGAACTATAAATATTGAAGCTGTTACTGATATAAATGGTAAGGCTGAATTTAAGAATATTCCAGTTGGTAATTATATCATTACTGAAGACAAAGATACAGTACCGTCTGGATATATAACTGCTTCTCCAAGATCTGTAGAAGTATTTTATAACAAGACCACTAATATGACATTTATAAATGATGAAACAAGTGTAATCATAAATAAGAAATCTGCTTCTACAGATAAAAATATTGCTGGAGCAAAACTAGTAATAATTGACGCAGAAACAAATGAAGTTGTAGAATCGTTTATTTCTAAAACAGAGTCTCATATAATAAGTGGTAAACTTATTCCAGGTAAAGAATATATCTTAAGAGAAATCGAAGCTCCTAAAGGATATGCTTTAGCAGAAGACGTAAGATTTACTGTATCTGACACTGAAACAATAGAAGTAAATATGATAGATTCAGAATTGACTTCTTTGCCTACTGCTGGTGGAGTTGGTACTACAATATTTACTATAATTGGATGTATGCTAATGCTTAGTGCATTCTATATCTTTAGTAAGTCGCAAAATACTTAAAATGAAAAATGACTCGGTCTTTTGACTGAGTCATTTTTTGTGTAGTTTAATGACTATTTAATAATAACAATGTGTTATAGGAGGGATTATTTGTGAACAATGAACAAATTAAAGAGATTGAAGAGTTTTACGACAAAGACATTTCAGAAATAACTAATTTTGAAATTGCTGCCTATATAGCAGCTAAAGACGAAACTCTTCCAGATTTTGATCACAAGATTAGTAAGTATTTTAGCCCAGATGAAATATCTATTATTAGCACTATTGAGGCTCCAGATTATGTAAACTATACTATTAAAGAAGATTCTAAGGAAAAAGCTTTAGAAACTTACAATAGATATATAGAAGCTCAATTCAAAATTATGCAGGCTATGATGGATATAGATAGTGACTTCTTTAAGACTATTGAAGGAGATTGCATAATTTATAGTACTGCAAGTCTAACTGGTTTTGATATTGATTTTGTGTATCGCATAAATAAGACTGATGAGGGAATTGAAATCATACCAATGACCACAATACGCGTAGCTTAAGAGGTGTATTTATTATGAAAGTGCTTTATCAAAATGATTTAGATGTTAGACTACCAGATAGAATAGTTCTTACAGATAATGGTGCGTATGATTTAGAGAAATGTGGAATTGAGGGTTATTATGTTTGGGTAGGCTATGAACATGATTCAAGAAATAATTCTAAAATGCTAAGA
>ODAI014220267.1_pt1 | contig 12694 bp, 7 predicted proteins | sample 1539321 | NCBI WGS metagenome assembly ODAI01 (sample SAMN02144231, study PRJEB22623) | gut metagenome | biome: sheep rumen | host: Ovis aries | place: New Zealand
CGCTTCCAGCGCCCACACTTCCATTTCACCAAAACGCTGTCCACCGAACTGCGCCTTGCCGCCCAGCGGCTGCTGGGTAACCAGGGAGTACGGGCCGGTGGAACGGGCATGAATCTTGTCATCGACCAGATGATGCAGTTTCAGCATGTACACGCAGCCCACCGTTACCGGATTGGCGAAGGGTTCGCCGGTACGGCCGTCGTACAGAACGGTTTTGCCGGAAGGATTTACTTCAGACAGCTTCACCATGTTCTGCAAATCTTCTTCATTGGCGCTGTCGAATACCGGAACAGCCATCTTTACGGCGCTCAGCCTTTCATTGCCGGCATGGCCGATGTCGGTAAGCTTCGGCATGCCGTATTTCTTATAATTATATCCTGTAGCTTTCAGTTTTTCGACCAGGCCTTTTTCCTTCCGCTGGATCTTCATGCCCAGCGCCAGGGCTGCCCAGCCCAAATGGGTCTCCAGGATCTGGCCGATGTTCATACGGGAAGGTACGCCCAGGGGGTTCAGCACCACCTGCAGCGGTGTGCCGTCTTCCATGAAGGGCATATCTTCTTCCGGCAGGATCCGGGAGATAACGCCTTTGTTTCCGTGACGGCCCGCCATCTTGTCCCCGACGTTGATCTTACGCTTGGTGGCGATGTAGCACCGCACCAGACGATTTACGCCCGGCGGGAGTTCATCGTTGTTCTCCCGGGAGAAGCGTTTCACGTCGACTACGATACCGGTTTCGCCGTGGGGCACTCTTAAGGAAGTGTCACGGACTTCTCTTGCTTTTTCGCCGAAGATGGCTCTCAACAGCCGTTCTTCCGCTGTCAGTTCGGTCTCGCCTTTCGGAGTGACCTTACCCACCAGAATATCGCCGGAGGAAACTTCCGCACCGATCCGGATGACACCGTCTTCATCCAGGTCTTTCAGCGCATCTCCGCCCACATTCGGGATGTCTCTGGTGATATCTTCGGAGCCGAGCTTGGTGTCTCTGGCTTCCGCTTCGTATTCTTCGATGTGGAGGGTGGTCAGGATATCTTCCATCACCAACCGCTCGTTCAGGAGGATCGCATCCTCGTAGTTGTAACCTTCCCAGGTCATGAACCCTACCAACAGGTTCCGGCCCAGAGCCACTTCGCCCTGATCCGTGGAAGGACCGTCTGCGATGGGTTCTCTCTCTTCAATGTGCTCGCCTTTGCTGACGATGGGCCGCTGGTTGATGCAGGTACCCTGGTTGGACCGTTTGAATTTCAGGAGCTTGTAGGTGTCCTTTCCTTCTCCGTCATCCCGCTGGATCACGATCCGGTCCGCATCCACGTAGGAAACGGTCCCGGCGTGCTTCGCCAGGATAACCACGCCCGAGTCTCTGGCCGCCAGATATTCCATTCCGGTACCGACGATCGGCGCATCCGTCATCAGGAGCGGTACCGCCTGACGCTGCATGTTGGAACCCATCAGCGCCCGGTTCGCGTCATCGTTTTCCAGGAAGGGGATCATGGCTGTCGCCACGGATACGACCTGCTTCGGGGAAACGTCCATATAGTCCGGCACGTCCCGGCGGACCATTTCGATTTCGCCGCCCACACCACGGGCTGCAACTCTTTCGTTGATGAAATGGCCTTCCGCATCCAGCGGTTCGTTCGCCTGGGCGATGACCAATGGTTCTTCCTCGTCCGCCGTCAGGTAGTGGATCGTGGTGGTGACCCGTCCGGTCTCCTTGTCGATCAGACGGTAGGGAGTTTCGATGAACCCGTATTCATTGATCCGGCCATAGGTGGTCAGGGAGCCGATCAGACCGATGTTCGGACCTTCCGGCGTTTCAATGGGGCACATTCTTCCGTAGTGGGAGTGGTGAACATCCCGGACTTCGAACCCGGCCCGTTCTCTGGACAGACCGCCCGGTCCCAGAGCCGATAATCTTCTCTTGTGCGTCAGTTCTGCCAGCGGATTGGTCTGGTCCATGAACTGAGACAGCTGGGAGCTGCCGAAGAATTCTTTGATGGCCGCGGTCACGGGACGGATGTTGATCAGAGCCTGAGGCGTGGTCACATCCATGTCCTGGATGGTCATTCTTTCCCGGACGACTCTTTCCATTCTGGCCAGACCGATCCGGAACTGGTTCTGCAGGAGTTCTCCCACGGAACGCAGACGACGGTTGCCCAGGTGGTCGATGTCGTCGGTGGTGCCGATCCCATAGGGCAAACCTAAAATGTAGCTCACGGAAGCTACGATATCGTCGCTCAGGATGTGCTTGGGCACCAGTTTATTCTTATTGGACAGGATCGCTTCACGAATATTCTCTTCTCCCTCATAGTTCTCCAGGATCTCTTTCAGAACCGGATAATAGACCTTCGGAGCGATCTTCATGTCGGAAATATCAAAATCCAGATGTTTTGCTAAGGTTACGAAGTGGTTGCCGATGACCTTGTGTTCTTTGCCTTCGTCGTCCAGGAGCCAAACTTCCTTGATGCCGGCATCTTCGATGTCGATGGCCAGGTCTCTGGTGATCTTGGCGCCTTCGTCTGCCATGACCTCCCCGGTCTCCGGATCGACGATCCGCCGGGCGGTGATGTGTTCCGCGATCCGGCTGGAGATCCCCAGCTTCTTATTGTATTTGTAACGGCCTACCTTTGCCAGGTCATACCGCTTCGCGTCAAAGAACAGGGAATAGATCAGCGACTGGGCGCTGTCCACTGTCGGCGGTTCACCGGGACGGAGCTTCTTGTAGATTTCCTTCAGCCCGTCTTCCACGGAGTTCACCGTATCCTTCGCCAGCGTTTTCGTCAACCGGTCATCTTCACCCATCAGTTCGATGATCTCTTCGTTGGTCCCGTAGCCCAGTGCTCTCAGCAGCATGGTGGCCGGCAGTTTTCGGGTCCGGTCCACACGAACGGAAATGACTTCGTTGGGGTCCGTTTCATATTCCAGCCAGGCACCCCGGTTCGGGATGATCTGTGTGGAATACAGGGTCTTCCCGGACTTGTCGATGGCACTATCGTAGTACACGCCGGGAGAACGGACCAGCTGTGTTACGATGACACGCTCTGCACCATTGTAGATAAAGGTACCGTTTTCAGTCATTAACGGGAAGTCTCCCATAAAAACTTCCTGTTCTTTTACTTCCCCGGTTTCCTTGTTGATCAGTCGTACACCGACCTTCAGCGGAGCCGCATAAGTGGCGTCTCTTTCCTTGCATTCTTCTATATCATATTTCGGCGAATCCTTGATCGAATTGCTGATAAACTCCAGCACCAGATTCCCGGCGTAGTCCTTGATCGGGGAAATGTCTTCAAAAACTTCCTTCAGACCTTCCTCGATGAACCACTTATAGGAGTCCGTCTGGATCTGTATCAGACTGGGGATCGGAGCCACCTCATTGATTTTCGAGAAGCTCATTCGGGTCTTTTTACCCGTTTTCACTGGATGGGGCATGTTCTTCACTCCTTTTTAGCAAAACCTGTGATATGCATCTTTTTGCAATAGCATTCTACCCTCTGCTCGGTTTACATAATTACTGCTTTTTATGCAGATTTGCAACCAGAACATTCTGTAGCAGTTTAATATAATATCATTTCCCGGTCAACAAGTCAATACAAAAAGAGGAAAAACCGATGGAAATGCTCTTTCCATCGGTCTGAAATGGGATCTAGAGGCCCTGTGATCCTCCCTGCGCCGCCAGATCCGCCACAGTGATCCCGTCAAAATAATCGTTGATGAGTTTGTACAGCCCGCTCCACATGTTGATCGTTCGGCATTCTCCCAACCGCGGGCAGTCGTTCACCGGCTTGCCCCGGCAGGCCACCGGTGCCATCGATCCTTCGATCACCCGCAGGATCTCGCCTACCGTATATTGGTTCGCCGGCCGGTTCAGCCGGTAACCGCCCCCTTTGCCTCTGAGAGAATCCACCAGCCCGCTCTTGCTCAAAACGGAAACGATGCTCTCCAGATACTTTTCCGAGATCTGCTGCCGCTGCGCCACCTCTGTCAGGGGGATATAACTGTCCGTTTTTTGCTCTGCCAGATCCACCATCACCCGGATGGCGTACCGGCCCTTCGTTGAAACCATCATCCCTTTTCACCTCATTGTCCGTTATAAACCTATTATACCGACATGTTTGTGGGATTTCAAGATTTCTTTTTTATCCTCTGGCCGCTTCACAGACTGCTTCCGCAAAGGTCGGGTGCGGATGGATCGCGGCTCCTACCTGCTCCAGCGTCAGCCCGGAGGCAATGGCCAGAGAACATTCCGCTGCGATATCCGAGGCTCTTCCGCACATCAGGGATGCCCCGATCAGCACATGGTCTTCTTCCCGGGCCACCAGTTTGATGATACCCCGATCCAGTCCTTCCAGCACCGTCTTCCCGTTGGCCGACATGGGGATCTTTTTCGTTATCACCGGGATCCCGGCTTCTTTTGCCTTGTCCTGGCTCATCCCGATCTCCGCGATCTCGGGATCCGTGTAGATGCACCCGGGCACCACGTCCAACCGGACAGAAGGTTCTTCGCCCTTCATCACCGCCACTGCGCAGCGTCCCTGGGCGGTGGCCACATGGGCCAGCATGATCCCGCCGGTCACATCACCGATGCCGTAGAGACCTTCCACCGCAGTCCTGTGGTCCTCATCTACCGCCAGGAATCCCCGCTCCGTCAGCAGGGGAGCCGAATCCAGCAGTTCCTTTGAGAAGAGCCCTTCCGTCATCGGCCGCCGCCCGGTGCAGATCAGGATCTTATCTCCCATTGCTTCCTTCTCTTCATTCTTTTCCGTATACCGGCAGATCAGCTTTCCGCCTTCTTCCCGGATCTCTTCCACCCGGGATCCCACGTGGACATCGATCCCCCGTTTTTTGAAGTTCATCTGCAGTCCCCGGCCCAGTTCCCTGTCCATAGTGGGCAGCATCCGATCCAGGGCCTCGATCACCGTGACCTCCGTGCCGATGTCATGATAGATGGTAGCGAACTCCGCACCGATGACACCGCCGCCGATGATCACCAGCGCTTCCGGCTTCTCCCGCAGATCCAGCAGTTCATCGCTGGTCAGCACCCCCGGCAGGTCTGCTCCGGGGATCGGCGGCAGGAAGGGTTTCGACCCGGTGGCCACGAGGATATTCTCCGCCGTCAGAGTCTGCTCCTGTCCTCCGTCTGCAGGTCTGAGCACGACCCGGTGCGCCGCCCGGACCTCCGCCGCCGCTTCAAAGACCTGTACTTTTTTCTTCTTCGCCGTGGCCAGGATCCCGTCCCGCAGGGTCCGAGTCACTTCTTCCTTCCGGTCGATGACCTTATCCATGTCGATCCGGACTTCTCCGGCCTCGACGCCGATCTCCGCGGACTCCCGGGCCGCCCGGAACACTTCCGCGGAATGCATCAGGGTCTTGGTGGGGATGCATCCCCGGTTCAGGCAGGTTCCGCCCACCCGGTCTTTTTCCACCAGAGCAGTCTTCATCCCTTTTCCTGCTGCCTCAAAGGCCGCTTCGTATCCGCCGGGGCCGGCGCCGATCACAATGAGATCGAAATCATATCCTTCTGCCATAAAGGACCTCCTTCTTGTTGTTTATTCCATCTGTCCGGCGATCATCTCCAGGGTCTCCCGCTCCGGCGAGCCGGTCGGGAACCCTCTTGAGAGCCGCTGCAGTTCTTTTCTTTCGTATCGCTGTCCCTTCAGGACGTCCTCCAGCCGGGGAAAAGCTTCCGTCTCCAAAGCGTCCGAGTGGATCCGGCAGTCCCGGATCTCCCCGCCGGAGACAGACAATTCCGCCCGGACCTCCCCCCAGTCAAAGCGGGAGGTATACGCCGCATCAAAGGGGATCCGTCTCCCCCACCGCCATTCTTCCGAAGAATACTTCGAGACGCGCTTCTCCAGGTCCGGATCTCCCCGCCGGGGTTCTTCCATCGGGATCACTTCCCCCTCGAAAACCTCTCCGAAAGCCTCCTTCAGCGCCCTCTTCAGTTCGAACAGGGACAGGTCCGGCTTATAGTCCCTCAGGTTCGTCACCCGGGACCGGACGGAGTCGACTCCCTTGGATCGGAGCTTTTCCTCCGATACCTGCAGGTACCGTCCCAGCTTCTCCCGGTCCACTTCCAACATCAGGGTGCCGTGGTGACACCGGAAGGGACCGCTTTCCGTATAAGCGTGGCCGGAAAACTTCTTTCCCTCCACCGTCAGGTCGTTTCGCCCGTTCCGCTCCGCCCGGATCCCCAGGCTTTGGAGCGCCCGCAGGATCACTTCCGTCTGGCGATCCTTGTCGAACCACTCTTTCCGGGCCAGGAAGGAGAAATTCAGATTCCCCAGATCATGATAAACGGCGCCGCCGCCGGAGCTGCGCCGGGCCAGCCGGCACCCCTCCTCCTTCATGGTCTCTACCCGGCACTGGGTCCAGGGGTCCTGGTTTTTGCCGATCACCACGGTGTGGGCATTCTGCCACAGGAACAGGATCACCTGACCCTCCGCTTCGCGGAAAGTCAGGTGTTCTTCCATTGCCAGATTGACCCAGGGGTCGGTGTTTTCTGTTTCGATACAGAACAGCTTTATCATCGTTTCGTTTCCTTATTCGTTCTCCGGAAACTGATACTTCAGGACCGGTTCTCTGGCTGCTTTGACCTCGTCCAGACGCCGTACCGGTGTGGTCACCGGCGAAGCCGCCACCGCTTCCGGGTTGGCGATGATCTCGTTGTAGATCTTGATGAAGGCGTCGATGACCTGATCCATGGTCTCCCTGGATTCGGTCTCGGTGGGTTCGATCATCAGCGCTTCATGGACGATCAGCGGGAAATACATGGTTGGCGGATGGATGCCGAAGTCCAGCAGGGCTTTGGCAACATCCAAGGCCGAAACATGGTTTTCCTTGTGGATCTTCTCCAGACTGAGAACGAACTCGTGCATGCAGGTCCGGTCGTAAGCCACCGGATAATAATCCTTCAGTTTTTCCATCATATAGTTGGCATTCAGGACCGCATTTCTGGCCACATCCGGGATCCCCTCTTTACCCAGGGAAAGGATGTAGGTGAGGGCTTTGATGTACACCAGGAAATTCCCGTAGAATCCGGTCATATCGCCGATGCTTTCCGGTCCTTTCTTCATGCCGTCGTCCGTCACTCTCATTCCCGGCAGGAAGGGGGCCAGGTGGCTCTTGCATCCGCAGGGGCCGCTTCCGGGACCGCCGCCGCCGTGAGGCGTGGAGAAAGTCTTGTGCAGATTCAGGTGCACCACATCGAAGCCGATGTCGCCGGGCCGTACCAGGCCCACTACGGCGTTCAGGTTCGCACCATCGTAATAGCACAGTCCGCCGGCCTCATGGACGAGGCTGGTGATGGTGGTGATATTATCGTCGAAAATACCTACGGTATTGGGGTTGGTCAACATCAGGCCTGCGGTCTTTTCACTGAGGTGAGCCTTCAGGTCTTCCAGGTCCACCATACCCTTTTCATTGGACTTGATCTCCACAGTCTTGAAGCCGGCCATGGAAGCGCTGGCAGGGTTGGTGCCGTGGGCAGAATCCGGGATCAGGATCTCGGTCCGCTCTGTGTCGTTCCGATGGGTATGATAAGCCTTGATCAGAAGGAGCCCGGTGAATTCGCCCTGAGCACCGGCTGCAGGCTGAAGGGTGAAGGCATCCATCCCGGTGATCTCGCAAAGATCTTTTTCCAGGGTAGTGATGGCTTCCGCCGCTCCCTCCACGGACCAGGCCGGCTGGAGGGGATGGATCTTCACGAAGCCCGGCAGTGCTGCCATCTGTTCGTTGATCCGGGGGTTGTGTTTCATGGTGCAGGAACCCAGAGGATAGAATCCGTCATTCAGTCCGTGGGCTCTCTTGGCCAGTTCGGTATAGTGCCGTCCCATCTCGTTTTCGGAGATCTCCGGCAGCCGAGGCGCCTTTTCCCGCAGGGGGACCTTCGGCAGCGTTACTTCCACATCGCATTCTGGGAAGATTTCCTGTCCTCTGCCCGGTACGCTCTTTTCAAAAATCAGTTTCATGCGCCGAACACCTCCTTTGCGACCCGGATCGTTTCATCCATTTCTTCTTTGCTGACCATCTCTGTGGCGCACCACAGCAGTTCGTGATCCGAGAGCTTCAGGCCTCCCAGGATCCCTTCGCCTTCCAGAGCCTTCAGCAGCTTGTCCGCATCCGGGCATTCCGTTACGAATTCGTGGAAGAATTCTCCGCTGTGGACTCTCTTCAGTCCGGCCTGTTCCAGACCGGCCGCCAGGTAATGGGCCTTGGAGGTACACAGCTCGGCCACTTTCCGGATCCCTTTGGGGCCGACGGTGGCCATATAAATGGAAGCTTTCAGCGCACACAGCGCTTCATTGGAACATACATTGCTGGAAGCCTTCTCCCGGCGAATGTGCTGTTCCCGGGCCTGCAGGGTGAGAACGAATCCCCGGTCTCCCTGGGAGTCCACGGTCTCGCCGATCAGCCGGCCCACGACTTTTCTCATATTCTTCTTCGTTGCCGCCAGGATCCCCAGGTACGGTCCGCCGTAACCCAGGCCCAGTCCCAGAGGCTGTCCTTCGCCAACGACGATATCTGCGCCGATCTCACCGGGAGTCTTTAGGATACCCAGTGCGATGGGGTTCACACTCATGATCAGCTGTGCCCCCGCCTCATGGACGATGGCCGCGATCTCATCCGCATCCTCCACGATCCCGAAGAAGTTCGGATACTGCATCAGGAAGCAGGCCGCCTGGGGGTCTTCCGCCAGAGCTTTCTTCAGTGCTTCCGGATCGGGGGCGCCGTCTTTTGCCGCCACGGTTTTCACTTCGGTTCCCTTTCCGAAGGAATAGGTCTTCACGACGCTGAGGATCCTGGGATCCACTGCATCCGAGACATAGATCGTCGAACGTTTCCGGTCCTTGCACATCCCGCAGGCTTCCGCCGCCGCAGAGGCCCCGTCGTACAGGGAGGCATTGGCCACGTCCATCCCGGTCAGTTCCGCGATCATGGTCTGATATTCAAAAATAGACTGAAGGATCCCCTGGCTGATCTCCGCCTGATAAGGCGTATAGGCCGTCAGGAACTCTTCTTTATCTGCGATCTCGTTGACCGCCGCCGGCACGTAGTGATTGTAAGCACCGGCACCTCTGAGGATCGTATCGAACACGAAGTTTTTCTCCGCCATCTCTTCCACGATCTTGCGGACTTCCAGTTCCGATTTCCCCGAGGGCAGGTCCAGCTCTCCCTGGACCCGGGCAGACTGGGGGATATCCCGGAAGAGGTCCTCAAAACTCTCGTGACCGATCTCCCGGAGCATTTCCAGCTGTTCTTCCTTGGTATTTGGGATATATGTCGACATTATGCGTTCGCCTCTTCCTCTTCCGCCAGAGCTTCATACGCATCCGCATCCAGCAGTTCTTCTGTTTCGGTGATATCTCCTACTTTGACAAACCAGGCTTCATAAGGTTCCTCATTGATTTTTTCCGGAGAATCCAGCAGTTCTTCATTGATTTCCAGAACGGTCCCGGAAACCGGGGAGAAGATGTCGGAAACCGCCTTTACGGATTCCACGTCGCCCAGAGCCTCACCCATTACCAGCTCATCGCCGGGTTCCGGCAGATTGACGAATACCAGGTCGCCCAGCGCATGCTGTGCATAATCGGAGATGCCGATGAAAGCCGCATCGCCTTCATAACGGATCCATTCATGAGTCTTGGAATACTTCAGTTCTTTTGGGAAATTCATTTGATATACCTCCTGTTATTGGTTTTATTTTTCTCTCTTATAGAAGGGCAGCGGAACGATCTCCGCATCGATGCTCCGTCCCCGGACCACCACGCGAAGGGTCTTGCCCACTTCATACTTGTCCGCATCGATGATGGACAGCGCATAGGAACCTCCCAGATAAGGAAGGAACGTCCCGGACGTGGTCTCACCGATCTTTTCTTCTCCGTCGAACACTTCACAATGTTCTCTCAGGATCCCCCGGCTGACCGCCTTGAGTCCTGCCCGGCGCTTCTGAAGAGGCATGGCCTTCTCCATGGCTTCCTTGCCGATGAAGTCCGGTTTGTCCATTTTTACGGCAAAGCCCAGCCCCGCCGTTTTCGGAGAGATCTCATCGTTCATTTCATGGCCGTACAGCGGCATGGCTGCTTCCAGCCGCAGGGTGTCTCTGGCTCCCAGACCGCAGGGGATCAGTCCCTCGTCTTTCCCGGCCTCCATCAGGATCTCCCAGATCTCTGCTGCCTTGTCCGCCGCCATGTAGATCTCGAATCCGTCTTCACCGGTGTAGCCGGTGCGGGAGATGATGCAGGGGATGCCCTTGATCTCGCCATGGAAATTGGCGGTGTAATAACCCTCCGGGATCATATCCGCCGGCACCAGCTTCTCCAGGATCGTCTGAGCCTTCGGCCCCTGGAGCGCCAGCTGACCGTACTGGTCGGATACATCCGTCACGGTGGCGCCCTCCTGTTCGTGGGCCTTCATCCAGCCATAATCCTTGTCCTTATTGGCGGCGTTCACCACCACAAAGTAATCGTCGTCTCCCCGTTTATAGACGATCAGGTCATCCACCGTCCCGCCCTGTTCATTGCACATGGGGCTGTACCGGGCCCGGCCATCCTTCATTCCGGTGAAGTCATTGGTCAATACGTAGTTCAGCCAGTCCAGAGATTTCGGTCCCTGTACCAGGATCTCACCCATGTGGGATACATCAAAGAGCCCGCACTCCGTCCGTACCGTCAGGTGCTCTTTTTTGATGCCGGTCTCATACTGCACCGGCAGCAGGAATCCGCCGAATTCCACGATGGATCCGCCGTATTTCACATGAGTATCATAAAGAGGTGTCTTTTTCTCCATAACGATCGCTCCTTTCGTTCATTTTTTAACAATAAAAAGAAGGCGCACAATATATTGCGCGCCTCCGTCCTGTCACCTGAGAGATTCTTCCCCTTCGGTACTGCAAATCAGTTTTCCAGAGGTCCGTCCGATCCCGATCCTTTTGCCTGAGAGTTGTTGCACGTTTTCCCCTTCGGCGCCGCTCCTGCGGTCTCTCTCGGAACCATCCTACGGTTTACTGTTCTTTTTCTGGCTTTTATTATAATCAGTTCAAATGGACCTGTCAACGAAAAACCACAATGAAAAAAACAGGTACAGTTTCCTATACCTGTTTTTCAATGAAGAAGGATCGATTATAATATATGACATTAATGAGGTGTCATCCATATTATAAAGCCTTGGTTAGTTTTCGCTAACCTCTTGGCTTATTTTTTGGTTAGCATTTGCTAACCTTTTGATGATGTAATCATACTATAGAAAAAGAGCCCTTTCGGCTCCATTCGGACCAAAAAAGGCTCCATTCGGACAATTATTTATTTAGCAGCTAAAAGCCTGGAGCTTTTGCTTTTGATCAGCCTTCGCTTATTGCTCCCGGCTCCCAGCTCCTGGCTCCCGGCTCCTCCGGCAGCAACCCCGTCATGGAATGCAGGCCGATGGCGATGGTGGAGGCGTTGTGCATGAGCGCAGAAGTCCCCGGCTGGATGACTCCCGCCACCCCCAGAATGATCAGCCCCAGGTTGAATCCAATGATGGTATTGTAATTCCGGTGGATCCGCTCCATCAGCCGTCCGCTGATATCCCTTAGGGTCACCAGGGCAAACAGGTCCTCCGCCGAAATAGTGATGTCGGCGATCTCCCGGGCAATGGCTGCACCGGTGCTGATGGCGATCCCCGCATCCGCCTCCGACAGGGCCGGAGAGTCGTTGATCCCGTCCCCGATCATGATCACCCGCCGTCCGGCGGATTTTTCTCCTTTGATAAAGGCAGCCTTGTCCTCCGGCAGGACTTCCGAGTGGTACTCGTCCACGCCCACCTGAGCGGCCACTGCTTTCGCAGTCCGTTCGTTGTCCCCGGTCATCATCACTACCCGCTGAAGTCCCAGATCATGCAGGGCCCGGACAGCTGCCGCCGCTTCCGTCCGCAGCGGATCGTGGATACAGATAACCGCCACCAGCTTCCCGGAGATCGCCATGAACAGGTGAGAGTATTCTTCCGGAAGTTGGCTGAACTTCTCCATTTCCTCCTCCGGCACCTGGGTCCCTTCGTCTTCAAAGACAAAGTGGAAGCTGCCGATGATGGCCTCCTGGCCATCGATGGAACTGGAGATCCCGTGGGCTACCACGTACTCGACCTTCGTATGCATTTCGTCATGCTGCAGCTCCTGCCGACGGGCTTCTTCCACCACCGCATTGGCGATGGAATGGGGATAATGCTCCTCCAGACAGGCCGCGATCCGAAGCATCTCCGACTCATCATTGCCGCCGAAGGTGATGACACGGGCCACCGTCGGGGTCGCATAGGTCAGGGTCCCGGTCTTGTCAAAGACGATGGTATCCGCCTCTGCTACAGCCTCCAGGAACTTCCCGCCCTTGACCGTGATCCCGTATTTGCTGCACTCCCGCATGGCGGACAGCACCGCCAAAGGCATGGAAAGCTTTAACGCACAGGAGAAATCCCCCATCAGCACCGCCAGCGCCCTGGTCACATTTCGGCTCAGCAGCCACACCAACAGTGTTCCTCCCAAACTGTAGGGCACCAGTTTATCCGCCAGCCGGTAAGCCCGGTCCTCTGTGGCGGACTTGGGTTTTTCCGATTCCTCGATCATCTTCACAATCCGGTCGTACCGGCCGCTGCCGCAGTCCTTGTCCACCCGGATGAGGATCTCTCCTTCTTCCACCACGGTGCCGGCGTACACGTAGCTGTCCGTTCCTTTGAC
>ODAI010936304.1_pt1 | contig 12693 bp, 4 predicted proteins | sample 1539321 | NCBI WGS metagenome assembly ODAI01 (sample SAMN02144231, study PRJEB22623) | gut metagenome | biome: sheep rumen | host: Ovis aries | place: New Zealand
AAAATAATCCCAAAGGTAAAATGCGCTGTACTCATCATTCTCAAAGAACTCAGAAAAGCGGCAAAGCATTTTCTTCCAAGCATAACGATAGAAATTTTGAATCTAATCCTGAGCATATTGTAAAAGATAGAACAGAGAGCAACATCACCTGGAACTGGTGCGGAGACAGTCTTACTTTTGATGAAGGCGAAAAGAAGTTCTACGAAGAAAACTTTGAAGAACAGCTTATCGCAACAAATCAGTCTTATATAAAGAACCGGCATAAAGAACGCTGCAAGACAATGGACCAATGGAGAAAGTCAAAACAGCATTGCCCGGAAGATACAATCATTCAAATCGGCTGCATCAACAATCATCCTGAAGTTGGTAAGTCCATGGAGTGTTTTGAAGAATATTTAAAATGGCTTGATAACTGGAATGAAAAACACGGTCGACCCATGCAGATTCTGAACTGGGCATTGCATCAGGATGAACAGGGCGCACCTCATTTTCATATGCGCCGGGTCTGGATGTATCGGGATGAAGATACCAATCTTCTTACAACTGGACAGGAAGCTTCTCTTAAGATTGCGGGAGTTGAACTTCCTAATCCAGGACAAAAAGAAGACCGCTGGAATAATCGTAAAAAGACTTTTGATAAAATGTGCCGCGAAAAATGGATTCAGATTTCCAGACAGCATGGTCTAGAAATTGAAGATACGCCAAAGCCAAAAGAACAGACCGGACTCAGTCTCGAAGAGTTTCAAAAACAGAAGGATGAAAAGCGAAACGAAATCTATCAGGATCTTGTGGAACTGGCAAATGAAAATATGGCAGCTCTGAAAAAGATTTCTGAGTGGGAGTTCCTTGGTCCAAAAGTTGAGCGTTTTGAAAAATGGCTCGAAAATGAATTCTTCTATTATGATACTGGAAGTGCTGAAGAAAAGAGATTAATAAAAAAGCAGATTGTTTCTGCCTTTGCAAATTCTACCAAGGCTATTCAGGATAAGTTTACAGACCAAATTGCTGAATATCAAAGACAGCTAGATGAAAAGGAGTCGAAGCAGCAGATTAAGAGGAAGGATATTGATTGGGAGAGATAAAATCTGACTGAGTTTTAATCACAATAAAGTGTCATTCATTGACACTTTATTGTGGTATACTGGAAGAAAATGATGGAGATCAAACATTTTGCGAAATCGTGATATTTTTTACCATTTTGTCCTAATTTCGTGGTATAATTGTCCATATTATGCAGGTAGATTATACAAAGCTTTGGGCTCGATTCAAAGAAATGGGACATAAGAATAAAACAGACCTTATTGATATGGCAGGAATTTCTACAAATATTCTTGCTAAATTAACAAAGGGGGAATTTATTTCAATGGATAGTATCCAGCGTATTTGCATTGCATTGAATTGTGATGTTGGCGATATATGTGTAATTAATAAAGTAGAAGGGGACGATAAATGTCAATTCAAATTATAGATAATCAGAGTGAAGAAGCCAGCGTAAAAGTATTTTTGGAAAAAACATTACCAGTTACAAGCAGTTTAGACATTGCTACCGGATATTTTGAAATTGGTAGTTTGTTGCTTTTAGATGGCAAATGGCAGAAGCTTGATAAAATCAGAATCCTTTTTGGTGATGAAGTAACTGCAAGAACTAACAAAGTTTTTGAAAAAATGCTTCAAGAGTTATCTAATAGAATTGATAATGGAATTGAAGACGATAAAGAGAAAGATGAATTCCTTACTGGTGTACCTGCAATCATAGATGCTCTTAAAAAAGGACAGATTGAATGTCGTGTTTACAACCATTCAAAGTTCCATGCTAAGTCTTATATTCTATATTTTAATGAATCAACTTCTTCTGTTTTAAGTACATTAAATGTTAGTAATAAGTTTGCACTTGTCGGCTCAAGTAATTTTACAAAACCTGGACTTACTCAGAACATTGAATTAAATACACAATTTCATGACGGTGAAGACGTTACAAAACTTCAGACCTGGTTTAATGGAATGTGGGATAATGCTGATACTTTGAATGATGCTGTTCTTAATGTTATTGAAAAGCATGTCAAAGAATATACACCTTTTGATGTATACCTTCGTTCTATGTTTGAATATTACAAATCTCAGGAACAGTCTGTTTCTGAATGGGAACAGAAAGATTCAAAAGTATTCCCAATTTTGGCACAATACCAAAAAGATGGATATAACAATCTTGTAAAAATTACAAACAAATATGGTGGTTCTTTCCTTTGTGATGGTGTTGGACTTGGAAAAACATATATCGGTTTAATGCTTCTTGAACGTTTTGTTAAAAAGGAACGTAAAAATGTTGTTTTGATTGTTCCGGCTGCGGCTCGTATTTCTGTTTGGGAAGAAAAAATTAAAGATACAATTCCAGAGATTTTTGAAGGATTCTACCCATTTAAGATTATCAATCATACAGATTTAATTGCTGAATCTCATGCTGATGAGATGAAACAGATTCAGGAATATGCTGAAATAATTATTATTGATGAAGCTCACCATTTTAGAAACCGTTCTTCTAGTTCTTACAGAAAACTTTATGACATAATGAGCAATGGTTCTAAAAAGCAATTGTACATGTTAACTGCAACTCCTTTGAATAACAGTTTTATGGATTTGCAACATTTAATTGAACTTTTCAGTTTAAGGGAAGAGGATCATTTTGCTGTGCCTCCACTCGGTATAAATAGTCTTACAACTCATTTTAGAAATCTTGAAAAACAACTTCAGGAATCTGAATATGCCGTGAGTGGCAATTTAAACACTCAAGCTATTCAATCTTCTACTTTATTTTCAAAAGATAAATTAATTTCAGAACTTGTAGTTCAAAGAAGCCGTGCTTATGTAAGAAAAAGTCTATCAAAAGATTCTGAAATTCTATTCCCGGATAGACAACCTCCAATCGTTGGAAAATATTCATTAAGAAAATCATACCAAGATTTGATTGATGATTTTATACGAGCATTTGAAAGAAAAAATAAAGATGGAAGAACGATTGTACTTTTAACTCTTGCCGTTTATTCACCTTTTAGTGAAGAATATTATCATGGTCCAGAGGCAAATAAATTAGTAACAGGACGACAGCAGCAGATTGTAAGTTTAATGAGACTTTTAATGCTTAAACGTTTTGAAAGTTCAGCAGCAGCTTTCCAGGAAACTTGTATTCGTATACTTCTGCGACTCAAAAAGTTTGTTGATGATTTTAAGGAACAAGGAAACGAAAGACATATTGAAAAGTTTTATGCAAAAAATCAGGATATTTTTGAATATGTTGAACTGTATTTAAACGAGCATGGAACCTGTGAAGAAGAAGTTGATGAAGACTTGCCTGATTATGTTTGGAACATGGATAACTATGACATTGATGGAAATCTCATTAAACTTGATATAAAAGATTTTGATATTCCAGCAATTTTAGACGATACAATGGATGATATTGATGTACTTGCTGGGTTTATTGAAGATATTAAAAAAGTTAATCCCGATGAAGATGATAAGATAAATACTCTTATTCAAATTCTAAAGGAAGATAAAAGAATTAAAAATAAGAAACTTATAATTTTTACAGAATATACAGCTACTGCTCAATATATTGAATCACGATTAAGAAAAGCAGGTTTTACCAATATTCAGGAAATCGATGGAAGTACTGGAGATAAAAAACGAGGTATCATAAAAACTTTTGCACCATATTATAATTATGTAGATCCTGCTACTATTAATAAAGAAGATGATATAAAGATTCTTATTGCTACTGATGTTCTCGCGGAAGGCTTAAACTTACAGGATGCTCAATGTTTGATTAACTATGAAATACACTGGAATCCTGTTCGTTTAATGCAACGTATTGGACGTGTTGACAGACGTAGAGATGCAAAGATTGAAGCTCTTTTATTGGAAAATAATCCAGAACTAAAAGCTGATAGAAAAAATGCTTACATTTGGAATTTCCTACCGCCTGATGAATTAAACAGTCTTTTATCTTTGTATAAAACAGTTACAAAAAAAACTTTGAGAATCTCATTAGTTTTTGGAATTGAAGGAAAACAACTTTTAAGTGAAGAAGATAATTATCAAGCATTGCAAGATTTTAATGCAGAATACGAAGGAACTGAAAGTGCTTCTGAAGAAATGGCTCTGGAATATCAGAAACTTATGGAAAAATATCCAAATTATCAGACTAATGCAGAAAAGCTTCCAAAGCGTATTTTTAGTGGAAAAAATCCTGAAGGTATAAAAGGGATTTTCTTCTGCTTTAAGCTTCCAACAAAGAATGATAATAATGAATGGACCTGTGATGATGGAATCTGTAAATGGATCTTCTTGAATACTGAAACAAAAGAAATTGAAGAAGATCCATTCAAAATGTGGAAAATAATTCAGTGCTCTGAAGAAGAACAAAGAATGTTACATATTACAGTTGAACAATTCACTGAATATAAAAATACAGTAAAAAGACATTTAGATAGATATTACATGAGACAAATGCAAGTTCCTGTTGCTGATAAAAACGGAAAAAGTCTTAAGATGCAATTAGTAACCTGGATGCAAATGCAATAGTGGGAGAATATAAAATGACCAGAATTGAAAACTTGATTAATCTTGATGAAACACTAAATTATTTGTACGACAGACTTAACTGGCCAATAAAACAAGACAGTCCTGCTATAGATCCTTATGAAGTAAACTGGGAATATTATCCTGAAGATTTAGGATTAAAAGATTCTGATTTTGCAAAAATTACAACATTGCAGCAGATGAAGCCTCTTACTGAAAATCAAGATTGGGCTGTATTCTTTGTAGAATTTGATTCGAACAAAATGCAGATAAGCGTTTTAAGAAAAATACTTGGAGGTCTTATCTACAATAAACGAAATACTGATCATAAAATTTGGGATAAAGAAAATCTCCTTTTTGTGTGTTTTTGGGGAGAAAAGAAAAATAGAACTATTGGGTTTATTCATTTTAATGAAAGTGTAAAAGGTCTTCCTACATTAAAAGCATTATATTTTGAACCACAAGTTGAAGCAAAAGAGGTCCTCGAACGTTATGAAGCACAGCTTTCTCATTTGAATTGGGAATATTGTGAAAAATGTGATGCCTGGACTGGTGAATGGAAAAAAGCATTTACTTCTGAATATGGAAAAGTAATTCGTGATACAACAAGGCTTACAACTGAACTTGCACATAGTGCTCAGAAAATTAGAAATCAAATTCTTGAAGTTCTTGAAGTTGAGAACGAAAATGGTTATGTACACAAGTTATTAAAAAAATTTAAAGACATGCTTGTACATGATATGAATGAAAATACCTTTGCTGATATGTATGCACAAACTATAAGTTACGGACTTTTTAGTGCAAGGTGTATGAATGTTGATGAAGAAATCTTTGATCCTTTAAAAGCTATTGATAATATACCTGATACAAATCCATTCTTACGACAGCTTTTACGAGAAGGTTTAGATTCTCAAAAAGGCAATGTAAAAAAATCAATATCATTTGATGAACTCGAATTATCTAATATTATTGATTTATTACAAAATACAGATATGAAAGCAATCGTACAGGACTTCAATAGACAAAGTAATAATGGACGGGAAGATCCTGTAATTCACTTTTATGAGAACTTTCTTACTGAATATGATAAGGAAGCAAAAACTGATCGAGGTGTATTCTATACACCTCTTCCAGTTGTTAAATTTATTGTAAAAAGTGTAGATGAAATTTTAAAAAACGAATTTTGTATAAAAGATGGACTTGCATGTGATGAACATATAACACCAGATGGTAGAAAAAAAAGTGAAACTATTCCTCGAGTACAAATATTAGATCCTGCTACAGGAACAGGCACTTTCTTAAGACAAACAATCCTACAAATAAAAAAGAATTTTGATGAAACTCATAAACAAGATGAATGGAGTCGTTATGTTACTCTGTCTCTTTTGCATCGTATATATGGTTTCGAATTAATGATGGCACCATACGCAGTTGCACATATGAAGATAGCAATGGCTTTACAAGAAACAGGTTATAATTTTGCAGCTAATACACGATTAAAAGTATTTCTAACAAACAGTCTTGAAGAACCAGGAGATTCTACAGGACAACAAAGTCTTTTTGAAGATGATCCTATTGCTGTAGAAGCTACAGAAGCAAACAGAATAAAGAAAGAGTCTAAAATTCATGTTGTAATGGGTAACCCACCATATAGCATCAGTTCAAACAATAAAAGTAAATGGATTTTAGATTTAATAAAAGATTATAAAAAGGATTTAAATGAAAAAAAAGTAAATCTCGATGATGATTATATAAAATTTATACGACTTGGACAAAAATATATTGATGATAACGGTTGTGGAGTTTTAGCATATATTTCTAATAATAGCTTTATTGATGGAATTACTCATAGGCAAATGCGTAAATCTTTGCTTGAAAGTTTTGATAAAATTTATATTTTTGATTTACATGGAAACTCTTTAAGAAAAGAAATAGCACCAGACGGAACAAGTGATGAAAATGTGTTTAATATCCAACAAGGGGTAAGTATTAATTTCTTCATTAAAAATAATAAAAGAGAAAAAAAATTGGCCGATGTTTACCATTTTGAATTACTTGGTAAGCAAGAAATGAAATTTGAATTTCTTTCAAAAACTGGGTTTTATGGTGTGAATTGGAATCCTATCAATTATACAAAACCATATTATTTTTATACTCCAAAGAACTTTGAACAAGAAGATGGTTATTCAAGTGAAAGTTTTAAAATAGATGAAGTGTTTGGATTGTCAAATTCCGGAATACAAACAAAATGTGATGCATTAGTTCAACATTTTACAAAAAAAGAAGCTCAGACTGTTTTACATGATTTACAAAATTGCACTAAGGAAGTATTAATAAAAAAATATGCATTGAAAGATAGTAGTGGTTGGAATATCGACAATGCTATAAATGATGTACGTACAAATAAACAAATAAAAATTGTTGATTTTTGTTATAGACCTTTTGACATTAAACATTTAATTTTTTCAACGACTACCTCTGGATTAATTGGAAGACCAAGAACTTCTGTTATGAAACATATGGAAAAAGACAATTTAATGTTCATAACTGTAAGACAATATGCTGAAGATGTTATTTTTAATCATGTTTTTATTACAGATAAAATTTGTGACATGAGAATGACTTTAAGTAATAAAGGAACATGTTATGTCTATCCTCTTTATTTATATGATAATGATTATGGAACAAAGACTCCAAATTTTAATGATAACATAACTTCAAAAATAAAAAAGATTATAGGACAGTTTACACCACTTGATTTATTAGATTATATTTATGCTGTCTTGCATACTCCAAGTTATAGAATTAAATACAAAGAATTCCTTAAAATAGATTTTCCACGAATCCCATTCCCTGCAAATAAAGAGCAGTTCTTCAACCTTGCAAAAATTGGTGGAGAAATTCGTGAATTACATTTAATGAAATCATCTGTAATAGATGAAACACCTGTAACATTTTATGGAACAACTCCTTCACAGGAAGTGACGCAAAAGAAATATGATAATGGTAAAGTCTGGATTAATAAATCAGAATATTTTGATGGCATACCAGAATCTACATGGCACTTCTACATAGGTGGATATCAAGTTGCAGATAAATGGCTCAAAGACCGTAAAGGAAGAACTCTTTCTGCAGAAGAAATTACGCACTATTGCAGAATTATTAAAGTTCTCGTAGAAACAGAACGGCTTATGGGTGAGCTGGATAAGATGTGGAAAGTATAAGGAACACGGTTCAAGGAAAAAAATACATGCTTGTAAAACCTGATTGGAATATATTTAAAGAAAATTTCTCTGAAAATCCAACAAAAAATTTTGAATGGATGAGTTATCAACTTTTTTGTAGAGAATTTCATAAGGAAGCTGGCATATTTAGGTTTTATAATCAACCGTCCCTTGAAGCAGAGCCTATAAAGGAAGGTGATGATATTATCGGCTTCCAAGCTAAGTTTTATACCGTTTCGTTGAAGGACAGAGCAGAAGATATAAAAAAAGCAATTTACGATGCAAAAAAAAGATATAAAAATATTTCAATAATATATTTTTACATTATGTCAGAAATGGGAGATTGGACATGCTCTAGCACAATTGATCCAGATTCTGATGATAGAAGAACACAAGTCCAGAAAGAAATTGAAGAGTTTGCTAAAACATATCAAATAAAAATAGTTTGGAAAACAGATTATTTTTTTGAATCACCTTTTGTTACTGTTGATAATTCAGATATTACCCAATATTTCTTTTCAAAATCTACAAACAAATATTATGAAAAAATTAGGAATAAGCAGAAAATAGAAATTGATATAAACGAAAAGAATAAGTATAAAACATTACTAAAAACATCAGATAATAATGAAAATATTGTAAATCACTTTTCTTTATTTGAGTATATTAATAATTTACTTCAATCATGTGAACTTCAGAATTTTAAAGACATCCATGTAAAAGGAAGTCATGGTATAAGTAAATCAATAGAAATGAAATTTGCTTATAATAAACTCCTTGAAAAATGTTCTTCAAACGAAGCTTACCGTTTATATACTTTTTTACCAACACCATATTTTTTTGAATTAAAAAATTTTAATGAAGGAATATTTGAAAATATAACAGATGAAGCTCCGTTATTATTTCTTGATGGCTTAGATGAAATTTCAGATGAAAAAATAATTGCTTTAAAGAAGCAAATGAACAATCTAAAATCTAAAACTACTGGATGCAGATTTATAGTTTCTGGCAGGGATGCTGCTTTTATTACAGAATTTATTGGTCAAAAAAAATCAAAGGATGTAAAACTATTACCATATATTGATTCAGATGTACAAACATTAATGTGGTTATACAAAGGTACTCCGCTTGAATCTTTAGTTTCAATTCCATTTTATAGAGATTTCGCTACAAAGCACAAAGACAAACAATTTAAGACTTATAAAGACTTTATTACAACCTTAATAACAGAACGCTTAATTGAAGATAAAAATAAAAGAGACCAAAGCAATAATATTTCAACAAGAAATAAAAAAAAATCTACAATAATTTTAGATGATTTAAATCAGCATGTTTCAGCATTCTGTTACAAATTATTTAAGGAAAACAAACAAATCTTTACACAGGAACAATTAAACATTTTTTTCCAAAATGAAGAAGAACTTGATTTTCTACTAAAATCATCTTTGATTAATTATCAAAATGAAACTGAGATTTCATTCTTTTCAAATATTTATTTTGAATATTTCTTAGCATATTATTTTTCTAAACAAAAGTTCTCTGCTATACAAAAGGAGTTTTTTCTTACAAATAAAAAAATCAATGTAAAATATATAAATATAATTTCAATTCTTTTGAATTTAATGGATACCAGTGCATCATCTTATAAAGAGCTTACATCCATTCTTGAAAAAGACAATATTTGCTACATTTTATTGACTGATTTTGACAAGCTGACTGCAGAAAAAAGATTTGAATGGTATACAAAAATTATAAATGATTATAATTCAAATAAGAAATTAATATATTATGCAAGGTTTGTAGGTTCATATGATCTGCTTGCAAATATTGATTCTTTGTCTAATAAACTCACTGATTTACTACCAGAAAATTTTCAAAGCAATGCATTTGATATGCACTTAAGTTGCATTAAGAATTTCTTAGATAATCCAACTGAAGAAAAAATACGAGAGTTTTCAAATTCAGTTATTTTACTAGGTGTAAATGATAGAAGAATATGGAATACATCAGATGCTCAGAATTTGGAAGCAATTTCTATTCCTCTAATTAAATTTTTCTTTTTTCATCCATTAGCTAAAAATGTAAAAGGAATTCTTTCTGCACGTTTTATATTTAATTGGTATGGAACTTATAATTGGATTGATGGCTGGACTTTAGAAGATTGGCAACAGTTTATAAAAACAATCTATCCCAAAACTTCAGACGATTTTTATTTAATAAATGATTTTATTGACCATGAAATAAAAATGTCTTTATTCATTTATTTATACAAGCATAAGTTTATTTGGAATTTGTATGTACCTTTGTCAAATTATATGCTTTCAAATTCAAGGAACTTTGTACCATCTTCTACACCGGTTTCGGATGAAATTGATGATGATTATACAGTAAAAACTATCAACATTGGAGGTGACGATTACTTCTTAACTGCAATTATAAAACAAGAAAAAATAGATCTTGATGGAATAATAGAAATATTTAAAACTTTCTCTGCAAAAAAAATTAATCAATACAATTTGGGGTTTGAAGCACAAGAATTATTAAATGAAATAAAAAGCCAATTTAAGTTACTAATTCCAACTCTTACTACCACAAATGTAAATGACTTATACGAGATTGGACTTAATTATTTAGATTTTGAAAAAGGATTGCATCTAAATAATCTAGATGAATTTATAAAATTATTTAGTTATGAAATTAAACAGAAATTATGCGAAAAGCTAATAAATGATTTTGATGTTAAGAGATTTTGCATATCATGGAATATACCGCGAACCTTATGCTTTTTACTTGATTTAAGTGATGAAAAGATTGCTCATGGATATTTAGAAAAATTAAATAATCCTGAAACAATTGAAATATATAAAAACATTATTGGCTTCTTAAAAGAAGATAGTTTTGAGCAGCACATATTGCATACATTCGCAGTACAGGAATTCCCCAAATTATTTCCTGAAGAAGTTGAAAGACATAATGAACATATCTCTAGAATTGAAGAACTTAAAAAATCGATTAATTCAATGGCTGCAAATGAAGCAAATATTATTTTAAATGAAAGTGAAATATTAAAAACAATAGACACTATTTATAAATATCTTGATGAAAACCCGAATTTTAAGGAAGAAAAAACAGAAAAGGGAAAATTGATTTCATTAAGACCTGATTATATCATAGATAATGTTACATACGATTTTTCAAATAAATATGAAATTCCAAAAATCTTCTCTGAATTTGTAGTAAAGATGCTGGTAAATGAAGCTTTTAATGATCCATTTGAAAAAGTAAATCGCACTAAACTTGAAGAATATATAAAAGATGCTTTCTCGAATGAAAAATACTTTTGGAGATTTTTCTTTTATCATTTTGTTGAAAGTTATAAACCTGAACAGACATTTAAACTCTTAGAGAATAATCCTCTTGTAGAACAAAAAATTAGAAAATCATTGGAATTAGAAATCCCAGAATTAATTGAACAGGATATTTCATTTTATGATGGCGGAGGTAATAGATACTGGGTTTATCCATTTGTTTGGTATATTTCAAATCTTTATAATAATGTTCTACCAGAATGTTTTTATAAGGAAACTTTATTAAAATTTATCGCTTTCCCTGCATGGGCATTAGGTTCAGGTATTGGAATTCATTCTGGAAATATATTTAATTGGCAGTCATGGAATTCTGTATTTGAATGGATTGAATCAGTTTCAAATTATACAGAATCAGAATTGATTGAAACAGCAATTAGAATATACCCAAGTCTAAAAGATGATAAATCCAAAACACAGATTATATCTCACCTTATTGAAAAGTTAGATTCTTATTCGCAATCAAAAGATGAGATTATAAACTTAATTTTACAGGAAAGCATTATTGAATCGAATAAAGATTATGAATCAGCCAATAAATTGACAATCATGAATTGTAATATACTTCAAGCTTTTTGGAATAGGAATAATGATACATCATATATTCCAAAAATTATTGATAATCTTCCATACTCAAAATATAAAGAGAATGACTCAAATTACACAAGAACTGCTATGATTGAATATGTTTGCAGACTTGCTAATATAGAGCAGCAAAAAAGAGTTATAAAATTGATTAAAATGAATATGCAGCAAAATATAACTGACAAACAGCTATTATTAGCAAAACTAGGAGATGAAAAATCTATTATTGCGCTGATTGATAATTATCTTTCCGGCGGAACTTATTCTGAATCAATTTTCTATGGAAGTAATGCATTTGGTTCAAAGAAACCTAGTAATAAACTATTAAAGAAATACATTCGGTTATTTGAATATTCAACAGAAAAAAAATGTGAAAGACGCAATAATTTACAGACTCTAAGTATAAATGCAATAAAGAATTCTGCGAATAAAAATAATTACAAGATTATTCGTAAATCCTTTAAAAAGATTATTTCTGAAAAAACATCTTCAAATGAATATATAGAATTTTATGAAGATATATTGAATGAAATTGAACAGAAGGTGTTTTCAATTACAAAGGAAGGTAAATAATGACTGAAACAAAATCTCTAATCACCCAACCCGTTGAACCAGAATACGAACTTCTTGTAAACAACATTTCTACTCTATGGCAGGAAGCAAAAAATAATGCCGCACTGTCGGTAAATACTGAACTTTTAATGGCAAATTGGCATACTGGTGAATATATTGTTGAATATGAACAAGGCGGAAAAGCAAAAGCTGAGTATGGCAAACAGCTTCTTGTAAATCTTTCTAAAGACCTTACTTTAAGAAACGGAAAGGGTTTCAGCCGAAGTAATTTGACATATATGAGAAAGTTTTATCTGGCCTTTCCAAAATGTGAGACAGTGTCTCACAAATTGACCTGGAGCCATTATTTTGAACTCTTAAAATGCGATGAC
>ODAI013513243.1_pt1 | contig 12693 bp, 9 predicted proteins | sample 1539321 | NCBI WGS metagenome assembly ODAI01 (sample SAMN02144231, study PRJEB22623) | gut metagenome | biome: sheep rumen | host: Ovis aries | place: New Zealand
CCCCCGACAGCCCCACGGGGCCGGAGCCGCTCTCGTTCTGGGAGCTGCAGCGGATCAATCCTGAGGCATGCGCGTGGATCTCGGTTTATGGGACGGGCATCGACTACCCCGTATGCCAAGCCGCGAACGGAGACCAAGACAAGTACCTCACCATTAACGCTAAGGGTGAGTATTCCTTGAGCGGGGCCCTCTTCGTGGATGTGGCGAATGCGAGCGACTTCAGCGACTTTGCCACCATCGTGTACGGGCACCACATGGAGAACGACGTGATGTTTGGGCAGCTCACGGACTTCTCCGATGGGGAGTTCTTTGAAGGGCACCGCTATGGGAACCTCTTCGTGGGCGACAAGAACCGCGGACTGGACTTCTTTTGCTACCTAGATGCTGACGCCTACGACACGAACATTTATCGTCACGTGTTCACGGGCGATGGCGAGCGCGAGGAGTACCTAGCACTGTTGCGCAAACGTGCTCGGCACTGGCGCGACGAGGTGAAGGTTGGCGAGCAAGATCGCATCGTACTCCTCTCTACGTGCACGCAAGGCGACACCAACGCTCGTGCCATCTTGGCGGGTAAGGTATGTGACAAGAAGTTCAAGAATCCGTTCGTGAAGATTCCCAACTTTGGAACGGGGGTCGACGCGCGGGAAGGATTGCTGGGCATTCCGTACTGGTGCTGGTTGGCATTGCTGGTGTTGGTGGCTTTGGTCGTGGTGATCGTGCGGACGAGAAGGGTAGCGCGTGCTCATGAGTAGGCCGATGCGACAGAGTGCGTTGCGAGTGGCATTGCTGCTCGTGCTGACGCTGCTTGCGCTGGCTCATGTACCGGCGCATGCGTCTGCGGCACAGTCGACCGCCACCGTTACAGCACGGATGCAGGTCTTCCAAGAGTACAAGGTCCCGGTGTCGGGTCTTCAGAACAGCTTCGAGTATGTCATCGCGCCGGTCGAGGAAGACGCTCCGCTGCCGGTTGACGCGAGCGGCAAGACGTTCGACCGCTTCACGCTGAGGCGTGAGGAGTCGCTGTGGCTGGAGTTCCCCGGGCGCGTTGCGGGTGATCCCTCGGCGACGCCCTATGCGTACCACTATGTGCTCGCGCCGGCGCAGAAGACGCTGGAGGACGGGCTGCATTACGTGGACGCGCTGAGCACGAGCCTTGAGGCAGGGGTCAACGAGTATCTGCTCGAGATTTACGTCCAACCTTCGAACACCGATGCGAGCGCCACCATGGTGGTGCCTCTCGTGCATGCGGATGCATGGGATGGCCCCAAGGTTACCGATCCGGGCTGGCGTGTGGGGTACACCGCCTCAGTGGACGAGGACGATTCGGGAAAACCGGACGCGCCGGATTCCAAGGACGAGGAGACGGTGATTCACATCGACGGCCAGGAAGAGAGCGGTTCGTCGAACGTCCCGGCCGCAGAGGTAATCAAAGCGACTGACGAAGGGAATTCGGACGACGAAGAAGAGTCGGAAGAAGTGCAGCGTGCGGATTCCCCGGGGGACGAGGACGACCCGTCCGACAAGCCTGACGAGCCGTCGGACGACGATGAGACGAACTCGCACGTGGCACCAGACGACGAAGAGGAAGACGCCGAGGACTCGGAGGCTGGTAGCAACAAGCGCGCTGGGAGCGGCGGCTCCGCGAGTGAATCGGGCGGCGGCAGGTCGGGCGGCTCTTCGAGCGGGCGGGTATCTGGCGATGGCGGTTCCTCGGCGAACTCCGCCGGTGGGTCCGGTGCGACGTCGTCCACGCACGCGGCGGAGCGTTCCTCCTTGGCGCAGACGGGCGACGAGTCGGGAGTTCGTCCCATTGCGCTGGCGGCGTTCGGTGTCGTGATTCTTGTCGAAGCAGCGCGCCTGCGTCGCCACGGAAGGGCGGGTGAGGAGAATGCGTAGTGCGTCTCGCACTCATACATGCGCTTGGCGCAAGATGCTCGCGATTCTCCTGAGCGTCCTTCTGGCTTTGCAGGGAATGCCTGTGGTTGCCTTGGAGGAAGTGCTTCCCGAGCCTGAGGTGGCCGAGGAGACTGTGGACGTGGCCAACGGTGCGGAAGGCGCCGCGCCAGACGAGGCAGACGAGGGAGTCGCGAGCGATGAGGAAGAACCCATCGAGGAATCGGAGGGCGGCGAGTCGGAAGAGCCTCTGAGCGAAGAGTCCGCAGCCACGACCGAAGGTGCCAACAGGCTTGAGGGCAAGCGTGGCGCCGAGCACGTCATCACTTCAGACGGTGAGAAGCCTGCCGAAGACGTTGCCTTCGCTGCCGATACCCTGGAGGCCGAGTTCGAAGCGTCCGATGGCTCCATGTATCGCGTGGCAGTGACCTTTGACGGGAACGCACACATCCCCGCTGGGACCGAGCTGCACGTGCAGGAGTCGGACCATGCGGACGCGGACGCGGAGGGCTACGGCGCGCTCGTGGGTGACGCCGACGCGGGCGCCGATGCGGACGACCTCGCGGCGCAAGCCGAGCGAGTCTTTGGCATCGAGGAGGACGATCGCGTCCTCGGAATTGCCTGGCTGGATGTGTCCCTCGAGGCAGATGGGACCGCGGTTGTGCCGGCAGCGGACGTGGACGTGAGCATCGAGACCGACGCCTTTGCGGCGGAGCAGGCTTCGGCGTTGGAGGTGGCGCTTCTCACGGAGGACGAACCCCGCGCTGCGCAAATCGCGACGAAGGGCCAGATGGCAACGGTGGCCTTCTCTGCGAGGCAGCTCGGGACCGTGGCGTTGGCGAGCATCGTTGAACGCCGTGAGTCTTGGGATGCGGCGGGCATGCAGGTCGTGCTCTGGGCTTCGCGGCAAGGTGCCGACGTTAACGTGGCAGATGCTGAGCCTCCGAAGCTGGAGGACGGCGTCGAGTCTTTGGGATGCTATGAGCTAAAGGTCGATTCCGCGTCGGAACAGGCCGACGCGCTCTGGATTGAGGCGGCCCCTTCTGAGGAGGAGATGCTGGTCGCAGAGGCGCGCGGTGGCGTCTTTGGCTATGTGCTGCACGATGCGGATGCGAACGAGGGGCGCGAGCGCGATGAGCTCTTTGGCCCCGAGGGGACGGAAGGCTTGGTTGCTCTGGGCTCTGACGACGCCAAGCTGCTGCTTGTGCGGGATAGCGGCTTTCGCAGCACCACGCTTAGCCTGGCGGATGTCACTGTGGAGGGCATGATGCCGGAGGGGACCCATGGCAAGGCGCGCGACGTCACGCAGGACTACGCCGACGCGCAGGCGCTCGAGAGCCTGCTGGGCGACGGGGGTGATGCGCACGCCCTAAGCGTCGAGCCTGAGGCGGATGGGCCCGATTCGGGTGCGCTCGGTGGGGATGCGCTCAACCCGGACCTGCTCGATTCAGACGCCTCCGAGGTCGCGGCGCCGCTCACGGCCATCGTAGCCTACGACATTACCCTCAAAGCGGACGGCGACGAGTATCAGCCGGACGAGGAGCATCCCCTCACCGTGACGATTGCGAGCGACGCCGTCAGCGAGGCGCTTGCGGAAGGTAGAGATGTGCAGCTCTGGCACATCTCCGACGACGGCGACGCGGAGCGCCTTGAGGAATTCGAGTTCGTGGACGGTGCCATCGTATTTGCAGCGCCCGGGTTCAGCACGTACCTTCTGGCCGCGCAGGGGGAGGAGGAGGCGACTCCGGCAAGCCCGACCTTCAAGTTGCGCGCCGTGGCAAAGAACTACGCCCGTGCGAGCACGGTCTTCTTCGTCGATGAGGAGCGGAACCCCCTCAGCGGCACGGTGACGACGATGCGCACCGTGAGCTACACGACCACGGGCACAGCCTCCGACGAGACCAACACCGTCGACATGTACGAATACGTAGACAAGATCAACCCCGCCATCGCGGACGAGTACGAGTTCTCGCGGGTGTACCTGACCCTTACTGCCTCGGATGAGAAGGACTTCCGTTACATACAGGTGGGGGACGGCACCGCGATCGATCCCAACGGCAACCTCGGGCAGTATCGTGCGTACTTCTACATGAACAGCATCGACCAGAATCGTGCCGGCCAGGACTATTACGGCACTTGGTACCAGCTTTCTACGGGCGGGCGCATGGATGACGTGTACATCGAGTATTACCATGTGGCGAACGCGTCGTTCCGTGCGCTCGACACGAGGAACGATCCGGTGCAAGGCGCGCAGTTCTCGCTCTACACGGATCCACAGTGCTACACCCCCTTCGAGTACAAGGACGAGGAAGTACGGGCAACCTCCGACAGGCGCGGACTCGTCTCGTTCGGCAAGATTCCGCGAGGAACGTACTACATGAAGGAGACCGTCGTTCCTGAGGGGTATCGTCTCTCGACGAAGGTGCACACGGTGGTCGTGGACGGCGAGACGCCCATCGACGACGTGATCCACGAGGACGACGACGGCAGCGTCATTATCGCCGACGTCTTGGAGATGACGCTCACGAAGGAATGGGATGACGGCAAGGACCATGCGGGCGACAGTGTGACCATCGACGTCTATGCGAACGGCGAGGTCGTGGAAGAGGTCGCGCTGAGCGAGGGGAACGACTGGACGGCGACCCTCTCGGGGCTCGACCCCAACGAGGCGTACATGGTGAGCGAGACCTGCGTGACCAGCGGCGGCGCGGACGTGACCAAGAGCTGGATTCCCCTCATCGAGTACGCCGAGAAAGACCCGCATGTTGAGTATCGCAAGGCGGACGAGTTCCGGAAGGACAAGCAGTACGTCATCCTGACAAAGACGTGTAATGGTACCCGTGCACTCAGCAGCAGTGGTGGGCTGGGGACCATACCCCTTGAGGCCACGGAGGACGGAGCCAAAGTCGCCGGTGACGTGACCGACGATATGCTGTGGGACGTGGAGACCATCACGCAGGACGGTGTCCTTGCGCTGAGGAATGTGGCATCGGGCGCGTATTTGGACCAAAACGGAAAGTGGTACCTCAACCCCTCGTATCCCGTGCCTCTGTACGTACGTCATATCAATGACGAGGGTCGCATTCGGTTTTATCATCGTGCCAACCTCAACAACACGACTGCCTACTACCTCTACATGTGGTACGGTCCCACAAATGAGGGCAAGGTGGACCGCTACATGAACAACGCCGATCAGGCCGGCGTCTTTGAGCTCTATCGCAAGGTCAACGTGCGTTCGGTGGACGTGACGATTACGAACAAGGTCACGCGCTATCCCATACAGATCAAGAACGTGGCGTATCCGCGGGGCACGCCTCTGCCTGGGATGTCGTATGACCTGTACGAGCAGGAGGGGTATGACGAGCAGAATCCCGGCGCGCCCCTCATGAGTGGACTCGTTGCCGGGGCGGATGGTTACCTGTGTAATGGCGAAGACCAGGCGCAGCTGGAGCTGGGGGCTGGTACGTATCTGTTGCGGCAGACGGGCGACCTGCAGGACGAGGGGGACGCACCACTCACGAAGCCGATCAAGTTCACCATTACGCGCGGCGGCGCCCTCAGGGTCTCGCACGAGGATCAGAAGCTCGCCGGCTTCGCATATAGTACGACGGTGCAGGTGGGCGAGAGGACCCTGCCCGTGCTGCAGGTGCCCCACATGAAGCCCGCGACGGTTGAGGTCAAGCTTCTGGTGGAAGGTGACTATGCGGACCGCACCAGGGAGTTCACGTTTGCCCTAACGCTGCCGAACGGTGTGAGCGAGCTGCAGGGGACCGTCAATGGCGAACGGCGGGTCTTCTCTGCCGAGGACAACGCGTTCGTCCTGGCGCACGGTCAGGTTTTGCGGCTCGAGGACGTACCCGCAACGGAGACGTACGTGCTTACGCAGGAGGAGGTTGCCACGTACCAATTGCGGGCCGTGGCCGATACCTCGACCGTGGACGTTGCCGTGGCGCTGGACAACCCGCGCGCAGTATCGCTTTCACGGCTGTCGGGAACGGCTGAGGTGCCGGCCCATGTGACGATAACCAATCTCCTTCCCAACGACGATGTCCCACCCACGGGCATCGACGACAACGTGCACGCATGGCGCGTGATGGTGGTGCTTGTCGTTGGCGCTTTGGTCGTGCTCGCCGTCAGCAGACGACGCCGGGAGTCCTAGGGATTGGCCCAGCGGGGGTCCACTGGGCAGGCCTCGGATGAACCCCGGCATCAAAGAGATTTTCACATTTTGCCTGTTGAGACTACCCAGTTGGATGAGCGTGCTGTATACTTTTACGGCTTCTTTGCAGAGCCCCGTAATCTCTGGCAAAAATAAAAGCAACGACGGTCAGTCCAGGGGCTGTCGTGTAACGTAGGTACGTATGGAGGAGTCAAGTGAATAAGTCGACTCATTACGCCAAGCCCGGCGAGGTCGAGCGCAAGTGGGTGCTCATCGACGGCGATGGCGCTACGCTTGGTCGCCTTGCCGTCAAGGCAGCCATGATTCTTCGCGGCAAGGATAAGCCGCAGTTCACGCCGCACACCGACACCGGTGACTTCGTGATCATCATCAACGCCGACAAGGTCAAGCTTACGGGCAACAAGGCTCAGCAGAAGACCTACTGGCGCCACTCCGGCTATCTGGGTGGACTCAAGATTGAGTCCTACCAGGAGGCCATGGCCAAGAAGCCCGAGTGGGTCGTGGAGCACGCCGTCAAGGGCATGCTGCCGCACACCACGCTCGGCCGCAAGCAGGGCATGAAGCTCAAGGTATATGCTGGTCCCGAGCACCCGCATGCAGCTCAGAACCCCGTCAAGATTGATCTGGAGGCGTAACGATGGCCGATAACACCGCAGTCTACACAGGCACCGGTCGTCGCAAGGAGGCCGTCGCGCGCGTGCGTCTGGTCCCCGGCACCGGCAAGGTTACCGTCAACGGTCGCGACGCTATCGACTACTTTGGTCGTCAGCAGCTCGTGGACAACGCAACCGCTCCCTTTAGCGTGACCGACACCGTCGATCGCTTCGACGTTCTCGCCAACTGCAAGGGTGGCGGCATCACCGGTCAGGCTGGCGCTCTGCGTCTGGGCATCGCCCGTGCTCTTCTCGAGGCTGGCGAGTATCGCTCCGAGCTCAAGAAGGCTGGCTTCCTCACCCGTGACGCCCGCGCCGTCGAGCGCAAGAAGTACGGCCTCAAGAAGGCCCGCAAGCGTCCGCAATTCTCCAAGCGTTAATCCGCTTCCATACAGCACCAAAGCGGCGCAGGCCCAGATGGGGCCTGCGCCATTTTGATGGGTTGGGGAAATCCCTAGTGGGGTAGCTCTAACGGGAGCCCCTCCTAACGCCCTCCTGTCCTAACGCCCTCCTAACGCCCTCCTAACGAAAAGGGACCTTGTGGCAAACCGGGGAGGCTTCCGGCCTCGTGGTCCTAACGAAATGGGACCTTGTGGCAAACCTCCTAACAGAAATCGAGCTTGCGGCATGCCACAAGCTCGATTTTTGTTAGACGCCCTGCCACAAGGTCGGATTCTGTTAGATTCCTTGCCACAACCTCGTTTTCCGTTAGGCCGCTTCTCGATTCCCTCATTCTCGCGCGTCAGCGTCTTTTCGGGCGGGCACCGTGAAGGATGTCCTCGCGAGGCTGTTGGGACTTTCTGTTCGCTATTGTCCCAGGTGGAACGCGAGCGCGCCGATGAGGTTGGCCTCGTTGCCAAACTGGCACGTGACGACCTCGGGCTTCGAGAACGGAAGGTTCTGCTTGGCATCAAAGATGCGGTTGACCTCGTCAGCGATGACCGACGTCGCTTCGGGGCGCGCCGAGATGCCGCCACCGATGGCATAGCGTTGCAGATCAAGCACGGATTGCAGGCTCATGATGCCTGCGGCGGCTATGCCCGCATACTCCTTGATGACGGCGATTGCGTCGGGATCGCCGGCCTCATAGGCGTCGAACAGCATGACGCCGTCGGCCTTCTCTAGGCCTTTGAGCTCGGCGAATTTCTTGGTGATGGAGAGGGCGGAGATACGCGAGGTCCACGTGTAGTTGCTCGAGCCGTGCGCCTCGTTTGCCGGGTCGGCAGCCGCGTCGAAGTTGTACACGAAGAGCGAGAGCTCGCCCGCGCCGCCGGAGCAACCCATCAGCACCTGCTTGTTGAGGACGATGCCACCGCCGATCCCAGTGCCCAAGACGAGCACGCAACCGTAGTTGACGTCGGAGAGGGCGCCGAACCAGCTCTCGGCATATGCGGCACATTTGCCGTCGTTGGCGATGGTGCACGGCTTGTCAAAAATCGCGCCGAACTTCTCGGCCGCGGGATACTCGCTGAGCCAGTAATACGCGCCGCCCGTGTGGGCAATGCCGGCAGCAGTCTCGATGCGTCCGGGCATCGAGACTGCGACGCCCTCGTAGTCGTAATCGGCGACCGCCTCGCGCACGCCCTCGAGCGAGGTGAGAAGAGCTTCCTCCGACTCCGTATTGGTCGTGACCTTGCCCTGCGTGATGAATTGTGCCTTGCGATCCATGATTGCATACTTGATGAATGTGCCGCCGATGTCCAGAACCAAGAATTGTTGCGCCATGAGACTTCCTTCCTCTTTCGCATCCGTGCCGATTGCTTGTAGTGGTATCGTACCGCCAATCCAGAAAGCTGTGAGGCTGCGAGTCGCGCGCGTACGGTGCGCGGTGTCCTGCGCAACGCGTGCGCATGCCAGAGAGAATCGAGTCGCCGATGAGTCCAGACGATGCACGTACAATCGCCCGCGAGACCTCCGATGAGCAGGTCGAGTTGCTGCGCTCGCTCGCCCAGATTCCCGCGCCGTCGGGTAGGGAAGAGCAACGTGCGGTGTTCGTCGCCTCATGGCTGCGCGATGCTGGTGCCACGCGCGTGGAGGTGGACGCGGCAAAGAACGTCTTGTGCTGGGTGAGCGAGGCGACTGGCGCAGGGGTCGAGGTCTTCTCGGCCCATACCGATGTGGTGTTTGACGACCTTGATCCGTTGCCGCTGCGTGAAGAGGGTGGACGCCTGTATGCCCCGGGCGTGGGTGACGACACGGCCAACCTCGTGAACGTGATGCTTGCCACGCGCTGGCTCCTCGCGCATCCTGAGGTGACGGCGGGCAGGTCCATCCTCGTTGTGGCCAACTCGTGTGAGGAGGGGTTGGGCAACCTTCGCGGGACGCGGGCGGTCTACGAGCGCTATGGCGAGCGCATCGCGAGCCACGTCGTCTTTGATACGACGCTGGGAAAGGTCGTGAATCAGGCGGTGGGATCGGTTCGCTGGCGTGTAAGCGTGGATGGTCCCGGTGGGCACTCGTTCGCGAACTTCGGCAGGCCCAACGCCATCGTGGCGCTGGCGCGCATCATCTGTGAGCTGGATGCCCTGGAGCTGCCGACCGAGGCGACGACGACGCACAACGTGGGCGTCATCGAGGGCGGAACGACGGTGAACAGCATCGCCGCCCATGCCGAGATGCTCTATGACCTGCGTTCGATCAGCGCCGATTGCATGGGAGCTGCGCGCGAGAAGTTCGAACGCATCGTGAGTGCGCCGCAGCCCGAGGGGATCACCGTTACGGCTGAGGTCATCGGCGAGCGTCCGACTGGCGACGTGGAAGGTCCCACTGGGCAGGATGCCCTCGTGCGGCGGGCTTGTGCGGCCTATCGAGAAGCGGGGCAGTGTGCCGACGTCTATCTCGCGCCCTCGTCGACGGATGCGAACATCCCACTCTCGCGTGGTATCCCGGCGGTGTGCGTGGGAACCTTGCGTGGGCAGGGGGCGCACACCCGTGGAGAATGGATTGAGCTCGGGAGCCTAACGGATGGCCTTGCCGTGGCGCTCGCGATGATGTCCTAGGCTCGTCGAAGGGCGGGGATCCGTCACCTGTCTAGAGGCTCGATGCGACAGACGTGCTTCTTGCTCTTGGCGTTGTAGGTGATGCCAACCAGCAGTACGGGTACATCGAGGTCGCGGAGAATCTGGGGGTAGTCTCGGTCGTGTATCTGATCGAGGGCACCCTTGACGGGTTTGTTCCACTTTAGCTCCACGAGCAGGGCCGGCTTCGACGAGCCGCGCTTGGGAACAAAGACCACGTCGGCGAGGCCGTGTCCGCTCGGTAGCTCCTCGATGCGGGCCCAGTCGTCGACGGCAGCGATGAGCGCCGCCCGCACGACCGCGCGCAACGCCTGCTCCTCGTTGTAGAACTGTGGCGCGCACGTTCCGTCGTGGGCCCTCTGTATGCCCGCCGCGACTGCCTCCTCGTCCATAGCGAGAAGGTCATGAAGCAGCTGGATGGAATCACGTACGATGCGGGCAACCTCTACGTGCGAACTGCTCTCTATTGCGCGGCGCAGCTCGAGACGTACCTCCTCATTGGGCACGCGGGCGCGGCCAACGTCGGTGCCGTCCTCGCGCTCGTATGCGAGATAGCCCAGGTGGACGAGCAGTGTGAGCACGTCGGCAGCGCTTCTCAGGGACGTGATGTCGTTCTGGAACGACATCGGATCTAGCCGCAGCTCCTCGCCAGCGACGGCGCGCAACACCGCTCCTTGCAGGCCGTCGAAGTCCATGTCGATATATTCGCGCAGGGAATCGAAGGTCTCAGTAGAGGGCCAATAGGAACCGGTTCTTCTGCGCACACACGCCCGCATGAGCGAGTAGGGGGCGTAAACGTCAATCTCGCGGTCGCGGAAGCGCGGGCGCGCGCCGACTCCCAAGTCCTCCGAGTAACTCAGGCGATATCCGTCGTACCAGCGCCGCACGTCGGTAAGACTCATGCCGTACTCTTCGCATAGGTCTTCGACATCCGCGTCCGTGAAGCCCACGAAGGGTGAGTATTGCGCAGCGTCGAGCATCGTATACTCCCAGAAGTCCGAGACGGCCGACTGGTGGTTGTACTTCTTGATGGGGAGGATTCCCGTCATGTAGGCACCGGCGACCACGGCAGGCGTGAAGGTCAGGCCCTTGAAGAGCGCCCTCAGCCACTCGGCGTAGGCGTCCTGGGCTTCCGTGTCATCCTGCGTCAAGCGGTAGGGTGCGTCCCACTCGTCGATGACGAAGACGAACTTGCGACCGGTGGCCTCGACGACGTCCCAGAGCGCGTCCTTGAGGGAGCTGCCCTTGCCCACATGGCGTACGCTGGCGTTCGGGAGCATCGCGCGCAGATCGCTGAGCAGCACCTCGCGCAGCGTTGGCACCACGTCTGCAGAGCCTGCGGCCTCGATCACCTCCGTCATGTCGATCTTCACCACGTTGTACTGGTTGAGGTGCGCGTCCCAGCCCTCTCGCCGTGTCACCTCGAGTCCCTCGAAAAGTGCCCGCGAGTCGCACCCGCAGCTGTAGAAGGCTGCGAGCGCCTGCGCAGCGTAGCTCTTGCCGAAGCGCCGCGGCCGGCTGACCATGACGAGCCCTTCGGTGGTGTCGAGCGTGGTGTCAAAGAGCGAGATCAGCCCCGTCTTGTCGACGTACCTCGAGCGAAGAATCTTGGCGAATCCCTCGTTGCCCGGGTTGACGTAGCGTCCCATGTACACCTCCTTGGGGTTTTGTCTCATTCAATGACTATGATAGCCCGCCGCGAGGCAAGTAGTATGCCGCATTCCGCTACGGTAGCCGTTGTGGGCGGCATGGCTGCGGCGCATGAGAAGAGACCGCCCGCAGGGACTAACCCTGCGGGCGGTTCTGCCGTTGCCTTGTTGTCGGCGAAGCTACACTAACTGGAGTATTCGTCCAAGAAGTTTTGAGGCCCGCCCTCAAGCGACATTGTCCACCTCTTTTTTAGGTGATACAAGAAATTGCCGTGATCTTCGGTGCGTGGGAACGTGCCGAGATTCATTTCTTCGGCGGCAATGAGAGCAGCGTCCCCGCCGTATAGTTCCTGCATTCTCTCGAGGAACTTCAACGTTCGTTCCATCTCCTCTTTGGTCTGCGGTATCCAGTAACCGCCCCCGCTCATGGAGTCCAGTTCCTCTTCGGAAAGCTCTCTCTCGGCGTCCATAGCCTCTCGGATGATGGCCGCCTTCTCTTCGGGTGTCTTGGCGCCGTCGATGCGCCGCTTCTGGTCGTTGGTCAGGTTGAGTTCGTAGCCCATGTTGCAGCTCCTTGTTATGCTCGACCGCTGTCCTCCGAGTCTTTGAATAATACGTTTTCGTTCTTGATGGGTCTCAAATCGATTTGTGGGGCCGTCTTGTCGCGACTGCAGGTAGGGACGCAAAAGAGCGTCTCGCTCTTGTTCATTCCCACTCGATCGTCGCGGGAGGCTTGGGGGTGATGTCGTAGGCAACGCGGTTGACGCCTGGGACCTCGGCGACGATGCGGCTGCTGATACTGCCGAGAACCTCGTAGGGCAGCTTGGCCCAATCGGCCGTCATGGCGTCGCTGCTCTCCACCGCGCGCACGATGACGGGTCGGGCATAGGTGCGCTCGTCTCCCATCACGCCCACCGAGCGGATGTCGGGCAGTACGGCGAAGTACTGCCAACAGCTATGCTCGGAGTTGCGCTCGCCGGTCTGCTCGAAGAGGCGCGCGTTGTAGGCGTCGAGCTCTTCGCGCACGATTGCGTCGGCGGCCTTGAGGATGGCGAGCTTCTCGGGTGTCACCTCGCCGATGACGCGGATGGCCAGGCCTGGTCCCGGGAACGGCTGGCGATACACCATGGCCTCGGGCAGCCCGAGCGCGAGGCCGAGCGCGCGCACCTCGTCCTTGAAGAGGTGGTCGAGTGGCTCGATGAGGTCGAAGTGGACGCCCGGCGGAAAGGGGATGAGGTTGTGGTGGCTCTTGATGGTTGAGGCCTTGCCGCCGGTCTTGCGGGCACCGCTCTCGATGA
>ODAI010201369.1_pt1 | contig 12691 bp, 28 predicted proteins | sample 1539321 | NCBI WGS metagenome assembly ODAI01 (sample SAMN02144231, study PRJEB22623) | gut metagenome | biome: sheep rumen | host: Ovis aries | place: New Zealand
AGACCGTCTACCAGAGCACGATCACCGGCATCCGCTGGACGTTCCGCGGCGGCACAGCGCTCTCCTGCGGCGGCGAGGACAGCCGCGTGATGGCGGACGCCGTGCGTGCATCCAAGGGCGACAAGGCGCTCCAGGAGGCACGGAACCGCTGCAACGCCCTACAGCGGGAGATGGGAGCATAACATGGAAAAAGAACGATTTTACGATACTTTGCGGCCGATGGAGTGCTTTGCAGGCGACACGCTGCCCACGTTCGAGATCATGGTGAACGGCGTGGAGGATCTGACCGGGTACACGATGCAGCTCATCCTCACGGAGGAGCGCTATCCGCAGACTGCCGCGCTCACCAAGACCTGCACTGCGGCCGAGACCGAGACAGGCGTGCCGTATTTTGCCGTCCGGCTCACGACCACAGACACGGCATCTCTCCTCGGGACGTATCTCCTGACGTTCGACTTGACGGACACGGCCGGGGCTCACTATCGCAAGCTCGCCGGGGCGCTCACGGTGCTGCCGTGTGGAGGTGGCGTATGATGACATTTCGGTTGGGAGAGGCGGTGCAGATGCGGCTGTCGACAGGCACCGGCGGCATCGACCCCACTGCCGTCCATGGTGACGGCGTCACGGAGATCGCAGTCGTAACGGCCGCAGAGTACGATGCCTTGACGCCATCCGCATCGGTGATCTATCTCGTGCAGCAGACGGGTGGAACAGTCATGATCTATCTTGGCGCGGTCGAGATCTCCGGCGGCGGCACCGACCCGGACGCCGTCCACAGCGACGGCGTCTCGACGCTGCGGGTGATGACCCAGGCGGCGTATGATGCGCTTGCTGTCAAGGACGTCGAGACCATCTATTTCTTAACGTGAGGAGGGATGCTGCATGACTGGAACAGGGACGCAAAGTGATCCGTTCGTGCCGGTGACGCTGACGGAGTTTATCGAGGCCGTCGGGACGAGCGGGGCGTATGTGGCGCTAGATCGGGACATCGACGCCGCGGAGGACCCGAACTACGGCGGAGAGCTGACGGAGAGTATCGCGTGGGCGGCGGCCGCCGTAGATGGGCGGGGTCACATTCTGCGTGGCATCACGATGAATCAGAAAAGCCTCATCGTTATGGAAAGAGCATCGTGCCTTAACAATATCACGATGGTGGATATAGCGCTAAAAAAGGGAAAAACAGATATGATTCTCGTAGATGGAGTATATGGAAAACTATCTATCGAGAATATGAAGGCATCATTCAAAGTAAACTGCGAGAATGGCTCCACGGAGTATCTCACATACAACTGCGATCTTACGGACTGCGCGATAGACATTGAGTATACTGGCGAAAGCGCACCGCCAGCGGGTTATGACTCGGTTTTTGACGCGACGCAGTTCACACGAGCGACTGTCGTAGTCCGCGGGCTCAATACACAAGTGATCACGAGATTTTTAGCACGTTGTTCTGTATCCCGATCAGCGTTCGTGATCTACGACTCTTCGGGAAACATCAACATGCTCTATAGTTCAAAATCGACACAGTATAGTTATATATGCTTTATGGGAACTTCTAACGGAACGATCGACGCAAATGAAGCGGCCACGACGTGTCTAGTTGCATCTGAGCACGACATCAGCATCGGCCTTCGATCCGGATGGACCCGCGCCACCCTCGCCCAGCTCAAGGACGAGGCCTGGCTCGCGTCCGTGGGGTTCCTTCCATGACGTGGCAGCACGAGCCCTGGACGCAGGACGACAGCGTCCTGGATGGCCTCCCGTACACCGTGGAGCCGCCCGCGCCGTACAGCATCAATGGCGTCAAGACCATCTGGCACTGGTCGCGGAAGGTGCTGGACGGCCTGCCGTACACCGTCGCGCCGCCGGAGCGGTGGGGCTTCAAGGCGATCTATGTCGGCGACACACGCGTCCGCGCAGTCTACCGCGGGGAGACGCTCGTCTGGGCGGTCGGGATGGCTTGGAGGCAGTTCGCAAGCCTCAACGACTACCTCGACTACTATTTCGACCCCGCCCGCGCGGCTGTCTGGGAGCGGGAGGGCTTTGCGGCCTATATCTCGGGGCTCTGGGCATTGCAGGCGGTATTGAAGGGGATCCCGCAGGTCGACACCAACTATATCTATTATTACACGGCGAAGTATCGCTACGAGGGCGCTATCTACCACGGGACCTATGGAGGCTATAAGGCTCGAATCCAAACGAATCTCCTTCCCCTTGCGCGGGCGCAGCATTTTTCTGTCACAGCGCGTATCCTCCCAGACGACCAGATCCCGCTCTACTGGCTGTTCTATCCGAATAATGCATCTGACGACAGAACGCCCGCCTATATGACGTATGGGAGCTTTCTTACTGGGGAGGTCCGCATCGAGACGGACGGGATCGTGACGAGCCACGGCTATCGTCATGAACACAAACAGATCTCGCTGCACCTGAATACCACGGACGAGATCCCGACCGTTGAGGGAGGGAAGATATCTCGCTATATGGATAGACCCGGCGATCCGCTCTTCGGCGACCCACAGCTCGTGCGGATGCCGACACAAAGCACCGCCGGTACCAGCTATCAGGTCGACCGCGCGGGACTCAGTACGTTCATCCGTGAGGAGTATAATGCGCACTATTTGAATCGGTACCCGGCACTGGCGGACGTCATCTTCATCCCGCCGGAGATCACCCTCGGCACCTGGGACGACCTCGCCGTGCTGAGCTGGGACGACGCATCCGCCTACACCTGGAACGAGATAGGAGGGAATTGATGTCTACAACGACCACGAACCTCGGACTGACCTTGCCCGCGGGCACTGACCCTGCGGACATCGCCGTCCTCAACACGAACTTTGGCCTGATCGACACGTTCGCCGGACAGCAGACTGCGAAGGACACCGCGCAAGATGCTCGCATGACCGCGATCGAGAATGACGCCACCGACCGAGATGGGCGCCTGACTGCGCTGGAGACGTCCGACACGACCCAGAACGGTCGTCTGACCGCGCTGGAGACGTCCGACACATCACAGAACGGTCGTCTGACCGCGCTCGAGACGAAGGACAACGCGCAGGACGCCGCGATCGCGGCCAAGCTCAACACGGCAGATGTGGACGATGCTCTCAGCAGCACAAGCACGGACCCTGTGCAGAACAAGGTGGTATACGCGGAGCTAGAAAGCATAAAGGCAAGTGCGCGTGTGCTTACTCTCGGCACTACTACGTTCACGAGCCTTGCTGCATACGCTGATTCTTTTGCCAATGGGACGTATTCGTTCCTCGTACCGAATAATAACACCCTCCCCGACGTGCCTATGAATAACACACCCGCTATCGTTAAGCTCACGGTGTATTCGGCGTCTACTGCGATGATGGAGTTCTGCCCCATAAGCTCAGCGTATAATGGCCAGTTGTTTACACAGATCAAATCGGGAGGAACTTGGAGAGGGTGGTATAAGTTCGAGGGGACAGTTGTGACGTGACCGGTCGGAGGAGTAGAGATGGAAGTCACTGTTGGAATAAAAGACGAGGCGCTTGCGCTGATCGAAGAACTCGCGGAGCTGGAGGAGCAGCTTCAAAAAGGATATGTACAGGCGGCGCGAGGGGCCAAGACGTGTTGCCATTCACGAAGGCAGGCAAGATCCAGATCATCGCGATCGCGTAAGGGGGGTGGCACGACATGAGGCTCGAAACATTCCTGAAGCTCATCGCCGCATATCTCTGCGGCATCGCGGGCTTCCTCTGGGGCGACCTGGACGGGCTCCTGCAAGCGCTCCTGATCTTCATGGTCATGGACTATGGGACAGGCCTTGCGGCAGCGTTTCGCGAAAAGCGGCTCAGCAGCGCGGTCGGCTTCTGGGGCATCCTGCGGAAGGGCGTGATGCTGGCCATCGTGGCGCTCGCGAATGTGCTCGACACGCTCGTGCTCGGCAGCGATGCGAGCACGTTCCGCTCGGCGGTCATCGGGTTCTACTTGATGAACGAAGGCCTGTCTATCCTCGAGAATGCGGACAGGCTCGGCGTGCGCTGGCCGAAGCTCCTGCGGGATGCGCTGATGCAGCTCCATCACGAGGACGACAGTCCCGAAAATGATACACTCAAAAAGGAGGACGAACATCATGTCGAATGAAATGACCATCTGGACGACGCTCCGTAGGGCAGGTCTCACCGAAGCCGGCACGGCAGGCTTGATGGGCAACTTGAAGGCGGAAAGCGCCCTGATCCCGACGAATTTGCAGAACACGTTTGAGCGGAAGTTGGGCTACACGGACGCAACTTACACCGCCGCGGTAGACAACGGCAGCTATACCAACTTCGCCCGCGACGCCGCGGGCTACGGTCTTGCGCAGTGGACGTACCACACGCGCAAGACCGCGCTCCTCGCTTACGCGAAGGCGCAGAAGAAGAGCATCGGCGACCTCGGGATGCAGCTCGCGTTCCTCGTCCGCGAGATCAAGACCTACTATCCCGCCGTCTGGAAGACGCTGACGACGACCGGCTCCGTCCGTGCCGCGTCCGATGCCGTGCTCTTGCAGTTCGAGCGGCCTGCGGACACGTCCGAACGGGTGCGTAAGCTCCGTGCCGGCTTCGGCGAGACGTTCCTGCGCCAGCTCTCCGGGACGACCGTGCAGGAGACGTCGCCGGTGACGCCGCCCTGCCCGACCGCTGCAAAGTCCATCTCCGGGACGATCGTCATCGACGGTATCACCTACCGCATCAGCGGGGAGGCCGTGTCGTGAAGGTCGATGTGCGCGGCGGGACGATGTGCGCCGCCGAGCAGCAGGCATACGTCGAGGAGATGCGCCGACGGCATCCCGACAAGATCTTCACGGAGATGACGCTGACCATCGAGGGCGACGAGATCCGCGTGGACTATGTCTATGAGCCGGTGCCGTTCGAGCGCATCCGGCGCATCACGGGGTATCTCGTCGGCACGCTCGACCGTTTCAACAACGCCAAGCGCCGTGAGGTCGATGACCGCGTGAAGCATACCAAGGTATGACGATGCCCCCGCTCGGGTCAGATGACCTGGGCGGGGGCGTTTTTCGTTTTTATGTGTCGTTTTTATGTGACTTTTATGTCGCTTTTTATGTGACTTTTAGCCGGATCGTGTCGGATAACAGTCTCCACAGATCCCACCGTTGACAGTTTTTTGATACATTTCGTCGCTCTGCCATCTCGACAAAATGCGGCATTTGTGGTATACTGTACTTGGGTCCGAGAGATCTCGGATACTATTATTTTTAATGCTCTACACGCTGCCCCGCCCGCTGCTATCCCGGACGGGGATCGGCGTTTTTTCGGGGCTTTATGCCGCGAGGAGGAGCCACGCGTTGGATAGGATAACGCGGGCTCCGCCCTCCGATACCTTACACAACACCTGCTCCAGCGGCGGTGTGTTCTCCTCGTCGGTGAGGTTGATGCAGATGATGACGGTCTGGTCGCGGAGGATGACAGGTCCGACGACTGTCTGTAGCAGATCGCGGTCCGACCGGGAGACCATCTCCTCGAGCGTGTAGCGGAAGTGATCGAGCGTCAGACGCGGCATCGGCGTCGGCGCCTCATCGAGCGACCGCAGGAGCGCCGCCTGACGATCCTTGAGCTGGGCGACCTGCTCCTCGAGCTCCGGCAGCGCCACTCCCGCAAGGATCGCCTTCACCGCGTTCTGGATCTGTGCCTCGACCGACCGCAGCTCCCGCTCGAGCAGCGGACGCTCATCCGCCTGCGTCTCCTCCGTGTAGGAGGCATAGGCCGCGGCGGCCAGCTCGTCCGTCTTGTCCGGCGTCAGGTAGCGAGACAGTGCATCCGTCACACGCTCGTGCAGCGCATCCGCCGGGATCGCGTGCGACCCCTTGCATCGGCGGCAGTAGTAGTAATGCCGCTGTCCCGATGTCGTCCCGCAGACAGACCCGCCGCACGAGGCGCACACGAGCTTCCCCGTCAGCAGGAAGTCATAGTCCTTGCGCTTGCGGCGCCGTGTCGCCGATGATGCAAGACGCGCCTGCACCGCATCGAACGTCCCCGCATCGACCAGCGCCGGACACGGCATCGCCCCCTCGAACGTCCCGAACCGATACTCCCCCATGTAGATTCGCTTGTGCAGGAGCCTGCTCACGTCCATCGGCTTCCAGACCGTTCCTGCCGCCGTGGCGATGCCGCGCGCGTTGAGGGATGCGGCGATCGTCCCGATCTTGTCGCCGTCGAGATAGCGTTGGAAGATCTCCCCGACCAGCGGCGCCGTCTCCTCATCCGGGACGAGATGCCGCCCTGCGAGCTTGTAGCCGAACGGCGCCTTCGAGGAGAGGTAGTACCCCTTTCGCCAGGACTCCTCCATCCCACGCCGCATCTTGCGCGAGAGCTCGGCGGAATAATACTCGTCCATCGCCTCGAGCAGGCCCTCCATGATGATGCCCTCGGGCGAATCGGAGATCGCCTCCGTGGCCGAGATCACGCGGACGCCGGTATCCCGCAGGCGCTTTTTGTAGACGGCGCTGTCATAGCGATTCCGCGCGAAGCGGTCGAGCTTGTAGACGAGGACTGCCTCGAACGTCCCCGCCGCGCTGTCCGCGATCATCCGCTGGAAGGCGGCGCGGTCATCACTGGTGCCGCTCACCGCCCTGTCGATGTACTGCCGGACGATGGTCATGTCGTTCGCGGCCGCGTACCGTTCGCAGACCCGGAGCTGTCCCTCGATGCTCTGCTCCGACTGGCTCGTGGAGCTGTAGCGGCCGTAGAATGCGACTTTTTTCATAATAAAAAATCCTCCTTGCATTTTTTCGGAGGATGTGGTATACTGATATTGTCGAGGTTCAAGTATACCACTTTACCTCCGTATCCGTCCCGGTGTTGCAGCACCGGGGCGGTTTTTTTGTCTCCAAGCAATTACTTGGTTATAGATAGTATAACACAAAAAAGTGGATTTGTCAACAAGATTTTTGAAAATCAACTTGACAAATCCACATATTCGGATTATAATATAACTAAGCAATGCAGGAAGGAGGTGGAGAGGATGAAGCTTCTAAATCGGATAAAACGAAACGAATGGGTAACACAACCGTTCCTGTCAGACAAAAGCGAAAACAAAAAACTACGTGAATCGTTAGAGCGATATAAACTACAAAATGAATTGCTCTGGCAATTACTTGATAAGCATCACATTGAAGTTCCGGAAGCGGTTTTGAACTATGCGGAAATTGATCTGACTGGGAAAGAAGCATATATCTATGACGAATTGGAGGTATTACAGCGTCAGCTGCAACATCTGATGGATATGATGATTCAAATCAAGTTTGACCGCCTTCAGGATTCTCCAATTGAGCAGGAGAATCTTGAGGAATAAGTTCATCTTCATCGCCTATTTGAATCATCTCTTCTTCATTCATTTGCGTATTTTGGAGGCGTAGAAATGCAACAGGTTCTATTTTGGTTTTTCATTGCGACACTGTCCCCGTTGATTCTAGGAATCTGCTTTATAATAATCTATATTGTGATTCTGCTTCTGATTGTGCTATTATACCTCATAGCGAGTATAATGCTATTTCTTGCCGAATTATTTAGGAGCGCTATTTCTATTATTCACAACAGGCTTTCATAAAATGCAGACCGTAATCCGTTATTTCGATATAACCTTCTTGTAGGATTGTGTTTTCAGCTTCAAAAGACTCTTTGTACAGTTCTACCAGTTCATCATATTCTGCAACAGGGAAAACATTGTTACCAATGTGATAGCGAATCAGATTTAAACGCTCCAAATTCGCAATTGACGCAGATTGTTTTTTGATCATATCTGGTTCTGTAATCACTACATCATATTTTGCGGCATAAAATGTGTGACCGGACAGTGTTTTTGTTTTAGCAAATCGCGCAGCAGGATGTATACGCTCATGATATGCTAAACGCATAATCTGTGCATCTAATGAAGAAAGCTCCTTAATAATAGCACTAAATGACGGATGGATGATTCCATTCATATCAGAATTAATGGAATTTCCAATCAGATTCACAAACATACGGCGCAGATCATCGTTAGTTATACAGTATTTTGAGTTTTCTATCGCGATAGCAACAGTATGAAAATTCGCTTCAGTTTGTTTTTCTGCGGGAATAGAATTGATCTTTTCAGATATTTCGGCTTGATACAAATCCAGCTTTGCTTTATAATATAGTTTGGACTTTTCGCTTAAATGGTGGATAGGAGAAAAAATCAACTCAATAACATCTGCAACTCCCTGACCAAATGCTTGAGAGGGAGAAGTAGTCATATTATCATAAGTCGCACCTATGTGTCTATCAACTGATTTTACGGTTTCAGTAATCGCTTCATTTGGTATCTGTAAATTATCAAGCATGGCAATCATCCCTTCTTATGCTCATCCGCAAACTTGTAAATCATCGTCATCAGCTCTGTTCTCTCCCGGAACGTCAGCCCGGAGAGGATGGAGCTGAATTCTTTTTCAAACTCCGTACAATTATCAGCGTTCGCCGTCGTTATGTTTGCATTATAGTTGCCGGTAATGTCTCCGGTAGAAATAGAATTATTGACCGTAGTATCTTCACCGATCAGAAGATACTCAAGAGACATACCTAAGAATTTTGCAATCGGATAAATTGCATCAGCAGAAGGATTTGCATCTCTTTTATTCCATGCGTTAATGGTTGACGTGGATATGCCGATAGCTTCAGATAAATCCTTCTGTGTTTTTCCTTGACGTTTGAGTTCAGAAAAAATCCTTTGTGAGATAGTCATATCTTTCAACCTCCAATTTTGTAGAAAACATAGAAAGCAAACAAATCCACTATTTTGCATTGACAAATCCACAAATGTGGATTATAATATAACTAAGCAATAGACAACACAAACCACAGCCCCAAGAAAAACAAATTTTTCATGTGGCATTCGTGTATTCACTTTGACTTCAACACTTAAAGTATACACTATTTTGTGAAAAATGTCAATAGCTTAGTAATCATTAGGAGGTGAATAGCATGTTCGGAGATAACCTGAAACAGGCACGGGAGCGTGCGGATATCTCGCAGGCGCAGTTGGCGGAGCTGATCGGCGTATCTCAACCGATGGTGGCACAGTATGAGCTGAACGCCAAAATTCCAAGCGTCGTCATCGCAGTCAACATGGAGAAGGTGTTGCATGTTACCTGCCGGGAACTGGTGGAGGGAATGGAGGAGAAGGAGGACTGACCATGAGCAAGCAAAGGGAGAAGTATGAGGTCACGATCGTCACGAGAGTGCGCGACTACAAGACGGAGACGCAGCGTCTGAGCAACTCCGAGCACTGTGCGCTGTTCCAGAAGCTCCAGGAGCAGAAGCGCTCCCGCGAGATCCGTGACTTCTCGATCATCAGAAAGTAAGGAGGCACGCCATGACCCACACCATCCCCCCCACGCAGACCATCGTCCTGCCGCTGCCGGGCGGCATCGGGCAGCAGAAGACGACCACGCTCGCGCGTTCGATCGTCCGCGCGATGGAAGACCCCGCGATCCGTGCGGCCGTAGAGGCAAGGATTGCCGCAGAGAAGAAGGAGGACTGACAATGCCCATCCCCGAGATCAACTTCCTCATCGAGTACGAAGCGCAGCTCGAGCAAGCCATTCGTGACCAGAACGCCATCGCCGCCCGCGCCAATGACCGCGGGGAGCGTGCTGTCTGGAACTATCGCTGCGGATGCGCCTGCGGTCTCAGGATCGCGCTCCAGACGCTGCACGACCTCATCGACGCACAGCAGAAGGGAGGCGATGCCGATGGGACGTAAGCTGCCGCTCGACCTCGGTCAGCAGCTCGCCCGCCGTGAGGGCACACCACAGCACGAGGGGTTCTTCACCGAGACGAACCCCTACGGCTACAAGATCAACATCTCGCACCCGCAGATCCGTCCGCTCTACGATCGCTATCTTCGGAAGCTCAGCACCCCGATCCTGAGCGACGGTCAGCGCCATCAGTTCGAGTCGCTCATCATGCACCTGATCGCGACCGGGCACCTGCGGGAGCGCTGAACACACACAAGGAGGGAATACCATGGCAAGACCAATGAACAGCACGAAGGCACCGAGCATCCCCGTCATCGTCTGGGCGAACATCGTCAAGTGGGCGATCGTGCGGGGCGTGAACGACAGCGAGATCGCGGCCGTCATCGGCGTCAAGGACCTCGCAGACCGCAAGTGCAAGCACCTGCTCACGATCGAGGAGATGGACCGTGTATGTGCCCTTCTCGCCGTCGAGCCGGAGAAGCTGCTGGAACGCTAAGGAGGGATGGAAATGCTGCACCACCATCTCACCGCTCCCCCGCCGAAGGTCTACGTCTGCTCGAAGTGCGGGAAGCCGATCGTCGGCATCGTCTACAAGGGCTACGGCTTCGCCTATCACCCGCGTTGCTACGCCGCCATCTACGGATGGCCGCAGGACTGAGGTGAGCATCATGATCGGACACATCCTCGTGACGCTGCTCGCCGGCTTCCTGCTCTTCAAGCCTGACCCGCCGCGCCGTCAGCCCGACCCGCGAACGCTCGACATCATCACCATCACCGCCCGCATCCATCGCCTCGAGCAGACCGCCCAGCGCATCGACACGCTCGACCGCATGATCACGGACGTGACCATGTGCGAGCCGGAGATGCTGCACAGGAACTTCTCGTGCAGCTGGAGTTCGGGCGAGGAGAACAGCCGCTATGAGTTCTGGACGACCGGCGAGGATATGAATGCCGACCATCTGCTCAAAATGGCGGCGGACGAACGTGCCGCGCTGATCACTTCCCTGCTCAGCCAGATCGACAGCCTCGTGAAGGTACGTTGGCGACAAAACGGCGACAAAAGGCTCTCTCGTCACGCCCGCTTCACAGTAGGGGAGGGGGACAAAGCGGCGACAGAACGGCGACAGAACGATGCCGCCGTCTGATCGTCAGTGGCGACAAAACGTCTGCACATGACGACAGAACGGCGACAAATGGTCGACAAAAGGTCGACAAAACGATGCCCGGCGAGACCGGGGGAGGGGGACAAAACGATGGAAGAGATCAAGCGCTGTGCCATCTGCGGCGTGCCGATCGCCCGCGAGGGAGAGACAGACTGGTACAAGTACATCCGGGTGAAATACTGCCCGGTCTGCCGTGAGGACGTCCACCGGCAGCAGAAGGCGGCAAGCAAGCGCCGGACACGCCAGGCCGTCCGTAAGGCCAAGAAGGAGGCCAGGGCGCGCGCGATCGCCGCCAAGGCCGAGAACGACCAGCTCCGCGCCCTGCTCCGGGAGAACCGGCAGATGGCGTGGATGCTCGACAGAGAGACGAAGGAGGAGACACATGTTTGAGATCAAAGCCTCGCGCGAATCCGTAGAGATCCGCGGCGAGGGAACCGTCACGGAACTGCTGATGCTGTATTCACAGGTCACGCAGTCTGTTGCACGCGCTGTCCGGCGGGTCTACGGCACACCGGAGGAAGCTGCACGGGTGCTGGTGCTGTCTGCTGCGGAGGTAGCGTTCGACCCTGACGCCGTGAAGCTGAAGAAGACCCATTCAACCGGAGAGGAGGAACCACATGCTGCAACAGGAATTTGAGGACCTGACTGGCACCTATCCTGACCGCATCCTGTACGACGTGATCGAGCGCGAGTACGAGCGGCAGGACGAAAACGGTCACGATGTCTGGGATGACAAGGCGCAGTTCTGCCACGCCTACAAGTTCAACGAGGACGGCCTTGCAAGCCGCTTGCAGGCCGCCGCGAACGAGGCGATCTGGCAGATGGAGGAGCGTCACCGCAAGGCGCTGAACGAGAGCGGCGAGCGCGTCCGTAAGCTCTATGAGCAGAACGCACGGCTCGAGGCCGAGGTCGAGGCGCTGCACGCCAAGCTCGAGGCGGCCACCGAACACGAACAGGACCTCCGGGCAAAGCTCGACACGGCGCTCGCTGCGCTCCTGGTCGATCGTGTGACGATCCGCAGGGCGCGGCACTACGCTGCCATCGTGGATATGGTCTGCGATGACGCGACCGCCGAGGAGGTGCTGCACGCTGTCTACGCCTACATACGAGACGACGACATCGACGACGAGACCAAGGAAGGGGGCGGAGAGACATGAGCCCGAGCATCCACGCCGAGGACGGCAAGGTCAACTTCAACGGCGAGCACAACTCCGTCACGCTCCGGGTGTTGTTCGTCATGATCGCGAACGCCGTCATGCACGCACTCATCATGGACGGCATGGACAAGGACGCCGCTGCCGCCGAGGTACGCAGGGTGGCCGAGATCGCCACGAGCGTCGTCGAGCCGGACGGCATCGACCTGTACGAACGAGAGGAGGGAGACGTATGCTTTACTTGACTGACCCCGGGATCTGGGCAGGGGTAGCGGCGCTCATCGTGTCGTGCTCGATCCTGTGGAAGCTCGCACAGCACGACAGGGACCTCGCCGCGCAGGAGGAGCGTGATATGCTGCGGATGCAGATCGCGGCGGACAATGCCGTCCTGGATGCCGCATGGCGGACGCAGCTCGACCGCGAGCAGCTCTTCCGCGACTACATCGCATCAGACAAGGTGGTGGGGCTATGACGGTACGAGAGGCCATCGACGCGCGTCTGAAACGCCACAGACTGCGCCTCAAACAGGCCGAGGGGCGTTACCACAGCACCGCAGCCGGCATGGACGAGAAGTCCCGTCAGACGGCGCTCTTACAGTGTCGCGTCGAGCAGGGCGTCCTCATCGAGCTC
>ODAI010700734.1_pt1 | contig 12689 bp, 9 predicted proteins | sample 1539321 | NCBI WGS metagenome assembly ODAI01 (sample SAMN02144231, study PRJEB22623) | gut metagenome | biome: sheep rumen | host: Ovis aries | place: New Zealand
CTGAGGGATCCGTATATTGTTTTAGAAAATCAATCGCACGCAGGATGAATACCCCCGGTTTTTTGTCGTACGTTCATTATATAAACATCAATCGCACGTCGGTGAAGCGCTGTCTGTCACGCCACCGTCAGTTTATAAAATTAACTAATTAATAGCATCAAGAGCCTGCTTTACATCAGCGAGGATATCATTTACATTTTCGATACCTACTGAAAGTCTGATGAGGTCAGGACCAACGCCTGCTGCGATGAGCTCCTCATCTGTAAGCTGTCTGTGTGTAGAAGAAGCCGGATGAAGAACGCAGGTATGAGCATCTGCAACATGAGTAGCGATCATTCCGATCTTTAAGTGCTTCATAAATGTCTCGGCAGCCTTACGTCCGCCCTTTACACCGAATGAGATAACGCCGCAGCTTCCATTTGGAAGGTACTTCTTGGCACGTTCATAGTATTTATTTCCAGGAAGACCAGGATAATTAACCCAGGTAACCTTATCGTTTGACTCAAGGAACTCAGCAACCTTCTCAGCATTTCTGCAGTGTCTCTCTACACGAAGAGGAAGAGACTCAAGTCCGAGATTAAGGATAAATGCATTTACAGGTGCCTGTACTGAACCGAGGTCACGCATGAGCTGTGCAGTACATTTTGTTATGAAGGCGCCTTCCTTGCCGAATTTCTCTGCATAGGTGATACCATGATATGACTCGTCAGGTGTTGTAAGTCCAGGGAACTTGTCTGCATGAGCCATCCAGTCGAATTTGCCTGAATCTACGATACATCCGCCAACGGTTGCATCATGACCATCCATATACTTTGTTGTTGAATGAACAACGATATCTGCACCCCACTCGAAAGGTCTGCAGTTGATAGGTGTTGCAAATGTATTATCGATGATAAGCGGAACGCCGTGCTTATGAGCTGCATTTGCAAATCTCTCGATATCAAATACAATAAGGGCAGGGTTTGCAATCGTCTCACCGAATACAGCCTTTGTATTTGGCTTGAAAGCAGCCTCAAGCTCTTCATCGCTGCAGTCTGGATCAACGAAGGTAAAGTCAATGCCCATCTTCTTCATGGTAACATTGAAGAGATTGAAGGTTCCGCCGTAGATTGTAGAAGAAGCAACTACATGGTCGCCGCAGCCTGCTATATTGAAAACTGAGAAGAAGGAAGCAGCCTGTCCTGAACCTGTAAGCATTGCAGCAGTACCGCCTTCAAGAGCAGCTATCTTTGCAGCTACATTGTCGCAGGTAGGATTCTGAAGTCTTGAGTAGAAATATCCACTTGCCTCAAGGTCAAAAAGCTTACCCATATCCTCGCTTGTATCATATTTAAATGTTGTACTCTGCACGATAGGCAGAAGTCTTGATTCGCCGTTCTTTGGTTCATAACCGGCATGAATACTGAGAGTTTCCCTTTCCATTAAAACTTTTCCTCCAATATATTTCATTCTGTTTTTTTGTTATTAAAAACAAATATAGCCAATTATAGCAAATAGTTAATTGTTTATCAATCGTACTTTTTTATTGATATGTAATAGGAGGAACGTATCTTGTTATAGGCTGCAGAATATAATAGAAGGCATGAACGGCTTGTTATAAGCTGCAGGATAAAATACAAGATGTAGTGGTTTTGAAACAATGTTTAACATTATCAAAATAAATGTAACATTTTTGTAATAAAATGCTTGACATAATGTGAATGAATGAGTTAGAATGGCAAACGTGATGCGAAAAGTGCACCATGTATGTTACAAAAATATTACAACTGGTGAGGCTCGGTTTTCTGCACGAGATAATATTTCCAAGGTTCGAAGGATATTCATTTATGAAGAAAAGAATGATAAAAACTTTAGCTCTTACATTAGCCGTTAGTGCTTCAGCACTTTTCCCGAATGTTACTGCAGAGGCTTCAGAACAGAGATCCGGAATTCCTACCGCGGCAATCTATCAGATGGATGAGGCCGAGAAGAAGGGGATTACCGAAGAGAGCTATTATAAGAAGGTTAGAGAAGTTATGCCGGAGGGCTATTACGGCTCAAGCGGCTACACTGCAGAAAATTACTGGTCATGTGCCGGATGGGTTTCTCATGTATTATATGAGGCCGGTAAGGAAGGTGCATTTGGCGGATATGTTCCGGATTACGGAAATACAGCTACAGCATGTGCGGGAGATCTTGAAGTCTTCATGCAGCAGGATCAGCATTTTGAACTTGTTTCATATTATAATGACAACTGCGGCGATAACGCGAGAAAGGACCTTAATGAGAAGGTTGATAAGGGCGTTATCAAGGCCGGAGACATCATCATTTATCATGAGTATGGTTCTTCTTTCGCATCAAGCTATGGAAAGGCTCACGCAGCCATGATCATAAGCGAGCGCTTTACCGGAAGCACTGATACTTATACAGGCTATGGTGAGGAGAGATGGCCAAGTAACCTTGTAGGTGAGGCAACTGTTGCAAACTCACTTAATTACAGCTACGGTACAGAATTTTACACACCTGCAAATGCATTCTTCGAGGTAGGTCAGGCAACAGGCTATGCAGTTTACAGAGTCAAGGCTGAAGAACCTAAGAAGAAAGAAAATAAGAATATATACGTTAAAAAGACAGTAAAGAATGAGACTTCTACAGTAGAAGGAACAGTCATATATCTTCCTGTAAATGAAACCTATAAGGTTGATATGCTTATGGAAGAGTATGATAAGGAAAACGGAAGAAAATCTGATAACAGCAGTAATGTTTCCGTGTTAGCTTTTAAGTAGGTTAAGAATCCCGCATGGCATTACCGAGGAGGTATGTTATGCGGGTTTTATTTTATTCATGTAATATTTAAGATATTACAGGGTAGAAATTAGAAGGTCCGGGGAGTATAATTTTATGTGTTATCCGGAATATCTTCGGGAAGAAAGACAGAGGGGAGAAAGTAAAAATGAACAGATTCAGACTGCCATATCATTTAATAGTAGAAGAAGGTATTTTTGAGAAGATACCTGACGTTATGAATGATGTAATACCTGATATCCATAGCAAGAAGGCAATACTTGTTACAGAGGAAAATCTTAAAGGTATTTTTGAGAATATCATCAATGAAATATCAGCCGATTTCAATGAGATCGAGCTTTATCTTATCCAGTCCGCAACCTATGATGCGGCTGTTGCACTCGCAAAATATATCACAATGAATGACATTCAGATAGTTATAGGCTTCGGCGGAGGAACAGTACTTGATCTTGCCAAATTTGCGGCATTTGTAAGTAAGACCAAGCTTATTTCGCTGCCGACCACGCTTAGCAACGACAGTCTTGCATCGCCTGTTGCGGTTCTCGGAACTGAAGGAAAGGCCAGAAAGACCTTCAAATGTACAATTCCCGATGCGATAATCGTAGATGTAAATGTAATAATGAGCGCTCCAGAGAGGCAGCTGCTTTCAGGAATCGGTGATACAGTAAGCAAATATACTGCACTGAACGACTGGAAGATAGCATTTATGAATGGTAAGGAGTATGTGGATGATTTCGCATATATGATCTCCAAGATGGCATTTAACTCCATCTGCTACAATGATCAGAAGGAGCTTAAGAGTAAGGACTTTATCAAGCGTCTCACACAGGCACTTGTTATGGGCGGACTTGCCATGGAGATAGCAGGCTCATCCAGACCGAGCAGCGGTTCGGAGCATCTTTTCTGCCACGCCCTTGAGGAGAATTTCAGCGAAGAGGTAAATATTCCTCATGGTATAGCTGTAGCTATGGGAAGCTACGCGGCATGTATATTCCAGAACAGAAATATTGCAAAGATCACAAGGATACTTAAGGAATATAAGATCCCTGTAAAGCCTTCTGACTGGAAGATCACAAAGGAGATATTTGTAGGCGCATGGCAGCAGGCAGCTGCTACAAGAGCAGACAGATATACTATTCTTAACGAGACAGATCTTTCTTCTGAGAGACTTGGTAAGCTTTATGATGAAATGGAGATCATCTTTGCGCAGTAGTTTTTATTTATAGAGGTACACAGAATGAATCAGACTGAATATGAACAGATCAGCAGTATAATAAATGAAGTCGAAAAGGCTGTAACCGGCAAACGTGTATGTGTAATGAAGGTTTTTGCAACCATACTTGCCGGAGGTCATATCCTGCTTACAGATGTGCCGGGAGTCGGAAAGACGACTATGGCAGTGGCTTTTTCGAAGGCTCTGTCGCTTTCCACAAGGAGAGTTCAGTTTACGCCTGACGTAATGCCTTCAGACATCCTTGGCTTCAGCATGTATGACAAGAATAAGGGCAGCTTTATCTATTATCCGGGCAGCATTATGTGTAATCTTTTTCTTGCAGATGAGATCAACCGTACCTCGCCGAAGACCCAGTCTGCTCTTCTTGAGGTTATGGAAGAAGGCAGGGTTACCGTGGATGGCAATTCATACGGCGTGCCTGATCCATTCATAGTGATCGCAACCCAGAACCCGAAGGGAAGCGCCGGAACACAGCTGCTTCCGGAGTCTCAGCTTGACCGTTTTATGGTCTGCATGAGCATGGGTTATCCGAGCATGGAATCGGAAATGATGATACTTAAGAATAAAGCGGCCTTTTCAGGGGATGAAGAGGTAAATGCAGTTATAGACGGAGCAATGCTGAACAGGATGAAGCAGAGCGTGGCTCAGGTCTTTATCCATGACAGTATAAATGAGTATATGGTCAGGCTGATGCAGGAGACAAGAGACAATGAAATGATAGAGCTCGGCGTCAGCCCGAGAGGAACCATCGCTCTCAGTAGACTTGCAAGAGCCTGGGCATACCTGAGGGGCAGAAACTATGTGCTTCCGTCGGATATCACAGAGCTTTTCATGGATGTTGCAAAGCACAGGATAGTACTCAGTACAAAGGCCAGAGTCGGCAGAGTAACTGAGGAGGATGTACTTAAGGATATCCTTAAGAGCATTAAAGCGCCGTCAGTTGCAGGCGGTAAGAAGAGGAAGGCTAATTGATAAGCTATATCATCACGATAATCATCATTTTTTATACGACATATATGTCACTGATATATGATAGTACATCGCTTGTGCGCCTAGCTGTCGCAGAAGCGATGTTTCTTGTTGTGTCATTTATCTACCTCCTGATCAGAAGAAAAATGATAAAGGGCCGTATCGTCTGTCCGGTAGTTGTTATCGAAGATGGTAAGACGGTTAATCTGAAGCTGATGATAAGAAACAGAAGCAGACTTCTCACGGGAGTCATAAGATGCTGCATCAGATATACCGACGGACTTAAGGTCAGGGAGAAGAATATAAGGCTTCGTGTCAGCGGCAGCGGAGAAAATGAATACCTTGTACCGGTCACCCTTAAAGGCTCGGGACGGTATGAATTTGTTCTTGGCAGATGCCATATCTATGACCATTTCGGTTTTTTCAGCATAAGTAAACGTTTTTCATCATCCGTAAATGTTGTAGTGCTTCCGGAGCTTAAGAATGTATCCGTGAAGCTTGGAGAGAGGATCAGAAACTTCAGCGGAGATTCGGATGTATATGATGATCTGAGACCGGGAAGAAGCTCAGGCGAGATCTTTGACATCCGTGAATTTAAGGCCGGAGATAAGATACAGAAGATCAACTGGAAGCTTTCTGCCAAGCGTGACATGCTTCTGATAAGGGAGGACAGTCTTCCTAAGGCGTGCCCTCTGATCGTTTATTATTCATTTCCGGGTATAAATGAAGGAAAGAGCATGAAGGAATATATGAATGAACAGCTGACTAATCTTGCCAGTGTGTCATTTTCCTTAATGGACAGAGGCTGTCCTCATTTTGCTGTATGGAAATCAGAAAGCAGGAAGAGCCTTATAAGAGTCAGGGTTGATGACGAGGAGAGCTTCTTCCTCGCGCTTACCGAGAGCCTCCGGGATTCGGTATATGAAGACCATGACACAATGAAGGAAGAGTATAAAGAAAAATACCGCGGAGAGATTCACGTAGGAGATATCTGGTGTGAAAAGGGAAGGCTGATGCTTGATGATAAAGAGGTGCCTTCAAGAGACGGATATATAGATATTGCAATTAACTAGGCAGTGCCATGAAAAGCAAGGCAGTGAAGACGGAACAAGGCAGTGCAGGCGGAACAAGGCAGTGCAGGCGGAACAAGGCGGTGCAGGCGGAACAAGGCGGTGCCAGATGTAACAAGTCAGTGCCAAGAGAAACACGGCAGAACAAGAGAAGCTTCAGGGAAAATTATCATGAACGAAAAGGTAAGCTGGAGAAAACTAAATAGAAGGATCACTCCGGTAGAGGCTCTTCTCAGGGCATTCTATATCGGGGTTATGCTGATGCTGACCTTTTTTTCAGCAGAAAAGATACTTTCCGGCGCCTTTTTCGGCTTCAGACTTTTTGAAGAGGAGAGGGATTATGCATGGAAGTCGTTAGTGCTGATCGCTTTAAGTTTTACTGCATTTTATTATGTCGGAAACAGGCTCGGAAAGAGCAGAAGCGTTACAATGACAGGAGTCTTTTTCTGTGCGGTTTCGGTCATACTTGTCAAGAAAACCCTTGAATCGGTTGAAATACTTGATAGAGGACTGAACTATCTTGAGATCGTTATCATGAAGGATCTTACGGCAGAGGATTATAAGGGATATATTAAAGGTCATATGAATATCCTGCATGATGCGTCATATACCATTTATCTTATCGGCATATGTGCGGTCTTTCTGCTGTTTTTCCTCTCATTTGTGTTTAATAGATATATCATAATGTTTTTACTTCCGGCAGGGGCTGTCGGGCTTTCTCTTGCCATGGGCATGACACCTGATCATAAGGGCTTTATCTATATGATATTCATGCTGTTTTCAGTGACGGTTACAGGCCGGGAAATGGACAGAAGAAGCCTTTCTCCTCTTGAAAACGGCCCGGATCATTCGGTAAAAATACTGATAAATCATGCTTTGACCGTATTTGTGATAATCCTCTTATTATTGGGCGCAAAGTCTCTTTCAAGAAAACCGGAGGAGCTTATGCATAAATATACTGAGAAATTTCAGGAAATGCAGAGTGAATTCGAGGATTATCTTAAGGGCGTCGGAAGAGGTAAGGACAAGGAAGAGGATCAGAGGATCGATAACAGGGAGCCTAAATATAAGAATAAAGAGGTGCTTACGGTTATTACGGATAAGCAGCCGCTCGGGGACATTTATATAAAGGATTTCAGTGCGGCCGATTATAATGACGCTGTCTGGGATAACAGAAATGATACGTTTGAAAATGATCTGCAGAATTATATGAGTATAAGGGCTTCGCGGATATACCTTACAGGTGGTATTTACAGATTTCTGAAGAGGAGTCATAGCGAGCTTCTTACTGAATATAAGGTTGAATATAAGAGTGAGGGTACCGCAGCTGTAGTACCATATTATTATGACATTAAAATGCTGGATATTCTGAAATTTGATAAGGAAGACAGCACCTCAAAGCCTTCCGGCGTAATGGATTACAGCTTTACAGCCGGAAATGTGAGTATGCTCAGTAAGTCTACTCAGGAGGAATATCTGGCCTTCCAGAAGGATATGAGTCAGGTGGAAAGAGATTTTTATCTATGGTATAATGACTACGCGTCTATGCATTACATGGATGTGCCGAAGGAGATAAAGGAAAGCGCTCTTAAGATTCTTAAAGAGGATAGCGTGATAAATTCAATGATCGAGGCCGACAGATATTTTGTTGAAAACTATGATCAAATGCAGCGTGAAGACTGGTATCAGGTTATAGGACTGCTTAGTATTGAGAAGGCAAATGCAGTCAGAAATCTGCTCACGACAAGCTACGCATACAGTACAAAGCTTGACAGGATTGGAGATAAGGTTGATCCTGTGATGTATTTTCTGAATGAGAGTAAGGAAGGCTACTGTGCCCATTTTGCATCAGCAGGCGTAATGATGCTCCGTTCTCTCGGTGTACCGGCAAGGTATGCGTCAGGATATGTTGTAAGAGACAGCAGATTTAAGAGGAACGCTTCCGGTAAATATGCAGCACCGGTTCTTGACAGCTATGCACATTCATGGGTTGAGATTTATGTTGAAAATTATGGATGGATACCTTTTGACATGACTCCGGGTGAAGGCGGCTTCTCAAATGCTCCTTCGGGCGGAGGAAACGAGATAGTAACAGAGAATACTTCTGATACTGTAAATGAGATAACAGAGAATACAACGGAAAAAGTGACTGCTTCTACAGAAACATCGGAAACATCTACAGATGAGATAAATGTAACCGAAGCAGCCACTGAGGATACCGATGCACCGGGAAAGACTGTAAAGAAACCGGACAAAACGGCTGTGGTGATACTTGTTATAGTGATCACTCTTGTTGCGGCTGCATCAACGGCACTGATCATTTTGTATCTGAAGCTTAGAAAGAAGAGGCTTATAAATGATGCCATGACTAAGATAGCTGAAGGTACGGATATTGAGGAGAATATTCTGCTATTGGATCATATGCTTCTTAAGCTTATGAGAAACATACTTTCAATGAGAAGAGGCAGAATGACGGATGAAGAATATCTGAAGAATCTGAAGAAGGCATTTCCTTCATTTTCTGCTGAGGAATGGGAGAAATACGTGGAGATACTTCAGAAGATACATTATTCAAAGCAAAAGCTTGCTTTCGGGGGTAAGGAAGCAGGAGAAGTATGTATAAAGATATTTAAGGGTACTGTGTGTAAGTAAAGATCGGAGGGGACGATGAAAAGTTATATAATGGCGCTTGATGCGGGGACTACAAGCAACAGATGTATCATTTTTGATAAGAAGGGTCATATAATCGCAGTGGCTCAGAAGGAATTTACGCAGATATTTCCGAAGCCGGGCTGGGTGGAGCATAATGCAAATGAGATATGGTCGACCATGCTGGGCGTTACGGTAGAAGCGATGACCAAGGCGGGCGCAACGCCGGAGGATATTGCGGCCATAGGCATAACAAATCAGAGAGAGACGACCATAGTCTGGGATAAAAATACCGGAGAGCCTGTATATAATGCGATAGTATGGCAGTGCCGCAGGACGTCAAAATACTGTGATCTTCTGGCTGAAAAGGGACTTACGGAGGTTTACAGGAAAAAGACCGGACTTGTTATCGATGCGTATTTCTCAGCAACAAAGCTGAAATGGATACTTGATGAGGTTCCGGGAGCAAGAGAAAGGGCGAAGAACGGCGAGCTTCTTTTCGGTACGGTCGATACCTGGCTTATATGGAAGCTTACGAAGGGCAGGGTTCATGTTACCGATTATTCGAATGCTTCAAGAACCATGATGTTTAATATAAATGATCTGAAATGGGACGAGGAGATCCTTGCAGAGATGGATATTCCTCTCAATATGCTTCCGGAAGCAAGACCGTCGAGTGAAGTGTACGGCTATACCGATAGTGCATTTTTCGGAGGAGAGATCGCTATAGCGGGAGCTGCCGGAGACCAGCAGGCAGCGCTTTTCGGACAGACCTGCTTCAAGGAGGGAGAAGCCAAGAATACTTACGGAACCGGCTGCTTTCTTCTGATGAATACAGGCAAGAAGCCTGTCTTTTCGGATAACGGGCTGGTTACTACCATAGCCTGGGGAATCGACGGAAAGGTGTACTATGCGCTGGAGGGCTCTATTTTTATAGCAGGAGCTTCCATACAGTGGCTTAGAGATGAGATGCGTCTTATAGATTCGGCTGAGGACTCAGAGTACATGGCAAAGAAGGTAAAGGATACTAACGGCTGCTATGTGGTTCCTGCATTTACAGGTCTTGGCGCGCCTTACTGGAATCAGTACGCGCGAGGAACCATAGTAGGTATAACAAGAGGCGTAAATAAATATCATATCATAAGGGCAACGCTTGAAGCGATTGCATTTGAGGCATATGATGTGCTTTCCGCCATGGAGAGAGACTGCGGTATCAGGCTTTCGTCACTTAAGGTTGACGGAGGTGCATCCGCAAATAATTTCCTGATGCAGACGCAGTCGGATATCATAAATGCAGCGGTACTCAGACCGAAATGCGTAGAGACCACGGCTATCGGTGCGGCATATCTTGCAGGACTTGCCGTCGGCTACTGGAAGGATAAAAATGAAGTCCTTTCAAACTGGGAGATAGATAAGACATTTTCTCCTGAAATAGATGATGCGGAACGTGAGGAAAAGCTATCCGGCTGGCATAAGGCCGTTAAGAACTCATTTGACTGGGCAGAGGAATAAAAATGAATTTAAATCTGAAAAATGAATTTATACTTGATGCGGTTACAGCACCGCTTAGAGATGAAAGGCTATCTTCGAAGGAAAACGGTCTTGGTGAACTGCATAGTGCATATATACTTGTGATCGGGCCGGAGAGCGGCTTAAGAAGCTATGTGGAGGAATGCCTTAAGGCAGTGAGTAATGAGAAGGATCTGCATTTAACGATAGGTATCTCGGACATGAACGGCAGCGGCCGTGTTGTGCGCTGTGAAAGCTGCGGGCATAAGAGAGGCACGGAGGTGGTAAGACCTCCTAAAGACACGGATCTCTGGAATATCAGATACAGCCATGTCATAATCACGGGCTATTCAAATGCTGCCTTCCCGAAGAGAGAAAGGCTTTCGGAAGAATTAAATGATATCATCGGCAGGGTTGCGGCGATGAAACCGGCTAAGGCTGTATTTCTGTCTGATAACAGAGTTTATAAAAGATCAGATGACAATATACTTTTATCGGAGCATGAGAGGCTTGATAAAGAAGGTGGAAATACCGCGGGGATACTTGAGAGATATGTCGTGAGAAAACTCAGGAAGGAAGCGGGGATAAGTCTTGCGGTTCTTAGACCGGCACCTGTGATAGGACCGGAGACAGGTATAAGAAATACTATTACGGAGCTTGCAGAGGCTGTTTCTAAAGAAAAGACGATAAAGCTTCCGTACAGCCCGAAGTGCACTTCATTTATCTATATAAATGATCTTCTTAACGCAGTCATGTATGCGCTGGCTGTGAAGGGTGTGCACGGCGTATTTAATGTGGCATCGGGCAATTCCGATATCAGGAATGTAGAGGAAGTTATAGCAGGCCTAAGAAGGGCATTTCCTGAAAAATGCAAACTGTGCATATCCGGCGCAGAGAAAAATAATCCTTATAAGGACATGATCACTATGAGCTCCGACAAGCTTGCTCTTGCAGGCTTTAAGCCAAAGGTGGATTTTGATGATGCCATGGAGCTTTATACCGCCTATCTTATCAGAAAGGAAAGCGGTATCGACCCTGACGGAAGAAATTTCAGGTTTTCAAAGGATTATAACGGAAAGCTGGAAAGAGTTCACGAGATACTTATGCAGCAGATACTGGTTGTGGACGAGATATGTAAAAGGAATAATATCAAATATTTCCTTGGCGGAGGAACTCTGCTCGGCGCAATAAGGCATCACGGGTTCATTCCTTGGGATGATGATGTTGATATTATGATGCTCCGGGAGGATTATGACAGATTTTTATCCGTGCTTGACAGGGAGCTTCCTGAGGGGATCTTTGTGCAGCTTCCGGATACCGAGAAGCTGAATCATCAGCCGTTTCTTAAGCTCAGGATAGACGATACCAAGTTCTCGACTGAATTCACATCGAAGTTCCCGAAAATGCATAACGGAATATTTATCGATATCCTTGCGCAGGATGCGACAGCACCGTCTGCAGCAGGAAGAAAGCTTCATATATTTGAAACGCGTATCATAAGGTCGATGGTATTTAACAAATGGGGCGGCACCAGGATAAGCTACGGAAGGAGCAGAGCGGTTAACGGTCTGGTAAATGCAGGAAAGGATATCCTTCCGATGAAGCTTCTCGAAAGGAATATGTTCAGAACCTTCAGAAAGTATCAGGGAAGAAAGACCGGTTATCTCTATGACAGCATGGGAAGAAACCTCGGCCGCGGCGAATTTCCAGCTGAATATCTGGATAAGGTCATTTATACAGACTTTGAAGGATATAAGCTTCCGGTGCCTGAAAGATATGATGAATACCTGACATGGCTGTACGGTGACTACATGAAGGAAGTGCCTGTATCCGAGAGGCATATAAGCCACAGCATAGTCTGGATGGATTTCGGCAAATATTTAGACTGATTTCGGCGGTATGGACTGTTATCGGGCAAAATACGGGTTTTTTCTGCATTTTCGCAGGGGTATACCAAAAAAAATATACTTTAAAATGTAAACCACAAAATAAAATCAAAAAAAATGTAAAAAAACTTAAAAAAATTATTTACAAGTATAAAATCATGTTATATAATGCGTTTCAGATGTGAAACAGAGCAGTAATTACTGCTGTGAGCAAAATATAACTAAAGGAGAGTAAAGTTATGTCATATGTTGATGAGGTTCTGGAGCTTGTCCAGAAGAGAGATGCTAGTCAGCCTGAGTTTATCCAGGCAGTAACTGAGGTTCTTAATTCACTTAGACCTGTTATTGAGAAGGATGAGGAGAAGTATAGAAAGCTTGCTATCCTTGAGAGAATAACAGAGCCTGATCGTCAGATCATGTTCAGAGTTCCTTGGGTAGATGATAACGGAAATGTACAGGTAAACAGAGGTTTCAGAGTACAGTTCAACAACGCTATCGGACCTTACAAGGGAGGTTTAAGACTTCACCCTTCAGTAAACCTTGGTATCATTAAGTTCCTTGGTTTCGAGCAGATTTTCAAGAATTCAC
>ODAI011801572.1_pt1 | contig 12689 bp, 12 predicted proteins | sample 1539321 | NCBI WGS metagenome assembly ODAI01 (sample SAMN02144231, study PRJEB22623) | gut metagenome | biome: sheep rumen | host: Ovis aries | place: New Zealand
AAATTTGTCCCATCTTTAAAAAATGTTCTTACTGCAATACAAGATATGGATGTAGATGTTCTCCTAGTGGATCATGTCGACGATTTTCCGATTGACGAGCGGGCATTAAAGCCGGTCGCCATGGATTATGATGACGACATGTTTACTCTCTACACTTCAGGTTCGACCAAAGAACCAAAAAGAGTTTTTCATACATGCGGTGGATATCAACTATACTCCGCAATGACATTCAAATATATCTTTGATGTAAAAGAGGACGACGTTCACTTCTGCACTTCAGACATCGGATGGATTACCGGACACAGTTACATAACCTATGCTCCTCTGTTTTTCGGATTGAAACTTGTTATATTTTCAGGAACACCTATGTATCCAAAAGGAGGAAGATATTGGGAAATCATAGAGCAAGAAAAAGTAACTATCCTTTACTCTGCACCCAGTGCAATTAGATGTTTGGCATCTCTCGGAGATGAAGTCCTAGACAATTATGATTTCTCAACCTTAAGAGTTTTAGGATGTGTCGGAGAACCCATGAATGAGGCAGCATGGCAGTGGTATTTCGACAAAATCGGAAAAAAGAAATGCCCTATCATGGATACCTGGTGGCAAACAGAAACTGGTGGAATTATGCTAGCTCCTTTACATAATTTGGAGCAGAAACCATGTTTCGCTGCAAAGCCATTTTTCGGAATAGTTCCTAGTATCAAGGATGATGAATTGGTAATTACCAAGAAGAATTGGCCTGGATTATCTTCGAATTTCTCAAAAAATGATGGTGATATCTATCACACTGGAGATAAGGCAACACAGGATTCAGATGGAGACTTTCGAATTTTGGGACGTATAGATGATGTCGTTAATATTTCCGGACACCGACTTGGAACTTCGGAAATTGAAAGTGTTGTTAATGCTCTCGGCGAAATTGAAGAAAGCGCAGCTATAGGGATTCCTCATAGAATAAAGGGACAAGCACTTTGTATTTTCGTGACAACGACAGTTCCTCTTGATCATGAACAGGAAGAAAGCGTTTCACTTGAAATAACATCTCGTATTAGACAGGATATTGGGGCTATCGCAAAACCTGATCGAATCGTATTCGTCACGGAGCTGCCGAAAACTCGATCTGGTAAGATAAAGAGGAATATCCTGAAAACAATCGGAGAAAAAAAATCCATTGACTACAAATGTCCAGATCTAGAGTCGGTAATAAACGTCGAATGTGTGAAACAAATTGAAATAGCAATGAGAAACGCTATAAAATTGTAGTTCATCGATTTTTATAATGAGTCATATTTGACTCAGCAGGTACAGTAACAGGCTTTCATTGGGGGTTTTACCAAACCAGAAAGCAGTTCACAGAAACTCACGAACGGAGAGGGTTTTTGCTCTATGGCTGAGAATATATACCCTTGTCCAATATCGGCTCCCGCATCAGAAACACAATCCAAAATTTCATTCGTTTCAATTCCTTCCGCAACCACTTTGCAGCCTAAATCATGGGAAACCTGCACAGCAAATTTCATTATAGATCGAGCTTTTTTGCTGGAAGGCGCCATCTGGACGAATTTTTGATCAATTTTTACTATATCTACTGGTAATTCTTGCAGAAAACTAAGAGTAGAATATTCCGTACCAAAATCATCCAATGCAATTTTTACTCCTCGTGAACGCAATAGTCCGAGGTTTTCTTTTATCAAATCAATAAATCCCGGATCAGTGTTTTCATTCACTTCCAATACAATATTTTTCCTTGAAATCTTCATTGCATACAATTTATTTAAAAAATCCTTTGCAAAATTCGGATCAATGGCATCATTTGGAGTCATATTTACATACAGACGATTCTCGAAATCGTAATTCTGAAAAATTGCTTCCACAATGGCTGTTGCACTAGGAAATTCTGATAAGACTTCCTTTTTATACAGAGCCTCATAACCCACCACAAATTCATTTTTGAGAGAGACCAAGGGCTGCAAGCGAATTTTATCTATCATTATTGCCTTCTTTTATAAATAATTTAAAACCGATATCGCGCCATCACTATCGCAGAACTCTATATAATGGCATTTTAATAATTTATCAAGTTCTTTCAAAAAATTTATTCAAATTTTTTGTGGTTAACACAACAAATGACGGTCTTCCGTGACAGCACTGGGCTATGTTTTCCGTAGATTCCATCTGACGCAACAAAGAATTCATCTCTTCAACTGATAACTTCCTTCCTGCCCTTAAACTACCATGACATGCAATCGTCGACAAAATTAGATGAATCTTCTCCTCAAGTGAATAAATATTTCCCATATGCTCCAGTTCATCTGCAATGTCGTTTATCAAAGGTTTGGCCTCACAACTTCCTAATATGGCGGGCAAAGCATTAACCATGATTACATCCGAAGATAGCTTTTCATATACAATCCCAAACTTAGAAATTAAATTTGAATTTTTTTCGAACGATTCTACCTGAGCTTCAGACAAGGGGCAAACCTCGGGCAACAGCAAATCCTGAGAATCTAATTTCGTAGATTTTTTTAATTTCTCCAATGTAATCCTTTCCGCTACAGCATGCTGGTCTATCAAAATCAGGCTATCCTCATTTACCGCAACTATATACGTGTTGGCAATCTGACAGAGGGCTGTACCAAAATAAATATTACCTTCAGAATTTCCTGTCAATTTTTCCGAAATCTCGGGTGACTTATTTTGATCTCCGATAATTTCGGTCTTTGCTGCTTTGGGAATCTCTGAAAAATCAGAATAAACCGTAGAACATCGCCTATTCTTATCATCTTTCGACCGAATTTCATGAATACCATCAAAACTCTGGCTAAAAATAAGATCCTCGCTTTTCCTAGGAGCAAATATCCCAGAATTATATAATTTTTGCTTATTCTCATAAGTCGAAATGCTCCTCTGTAAAACATCTCGACTTTGAGAAATATTGTTCCAAGTCGGAACTTTCTTGGAATCACTCAATGTGAAACCACCCGTATTCGCAGCGCATCTGTCAGTGTAATCAGAAGAAGTCGAATGGGAAATTTTTGAAACTTCAGCAGACGATCCACTCGATTCCAATATCCCAATTTTGTTGCACATATCGTTGACGATTTCCGTAGAAGGCCTCGATGAACCAAAAGCCGATATCAATTTCTTTAGCGATGAAACCAAAAAACCTCGAACTACCGAGGCTTCTTTAAATCTTATTTCCGTTTTCGCTGGATGTGCATTAACGTCCACCTCTTCGTGAGGCATATTCAAAAATAACACTGCTACTGGATATCTCCCGGGATGAATAAGCCCTGAATATGCAGACTTTAAAGCTAAAGAAAAAATTTTATCCTTAACAAACCTGTTATTCACAAAAAAATACTGATAACCAGACGATGTTTTACTGAAGGTCGGAACTCCTATAAATCCGTAGAGAGAATATTTCCCTTTTTCAATTTTTACCTCAAAAAGATTTTCAGCGAATTCCTCTCCAAAAATATCCTTTATTCTACTCGGCAAACTATCTGTAGCTTTGTATAAAAACTTTTTTCTGTCCTTATCGTATAAAGAGAATGAAATGTTCTGAAAAGACAGAGCTATACGCTTTAAGGTCTGCTGACATACATCATTTTCTGTTGTATCTGACTTCAGAAACTTCAGACGCGCCGGGGTTGCATAGAACAAATCTTTAACCATAACAGTCGTTCCTCTTGTCCTCACATCCGGTTCTAACTGAAGATTTTCTTTTCCCTCCGCATTAAGACGCCAAGCTTCACCGTTATCTTTGTCAGAAGAAATAATCGAAACTCGAGCGATGGATACCATAGATGGCAAAGCCTCTCCACGAAATCCAAAAGTATGGATATTAAATAAATTTTCGTCAGATAATTTCGACGTAGCATGGCTCAAAATGCAAAGCTTTAACGAATCCTTATCCATACCCACCCCGTTGTCGCTGACAGCAATCAAGCTCTTACCTGCATCCTGAAGCTTGACTTCAACTTCCGTAGCCCCGGCATCTATTGCATTTTCAACTAACTCTTTTATAACTGAAGCAGGACGCTCTATCACTTCTCCTGCGGCAATTTGGTTGATCAGGTTCTGAGACAATATCTTTATCATGCTTCTCACTTTGATTATGCAACCCATGATACCAAGATTTTCTCAAATTATAAACTCTGCTTTCTTCCGGGGAATTTTTATCTTTTCACAACAAAATATAACGCTATCTCCTTTCGAAAGATCACTGAAATACTGTTTCTACAAATTCCTCTACTGTAATTTTTCCGTAGATGACTCGGTAAATTTCTGAAAAAATTTTTACAGAACACCGTAAATTTGGAATGAACTTTGCGGCAAAGATTCCCTCCGCTAGAGGACCCTGCCAAATTTGTAAACTTCCTCCCTCGGCAAGAAATTTTCCAAAAGACATGTTTCGGGATTGCAGGCTTGAACAAGTCAAAAAGACATCCCCCAACGCTCCAACCTTGGTAAAAGTCTCAGCTCTCCCCCCAAAAGACTCTGCTATCTTTATCATCTCTTGGATTCCTTCAACTATGAATCGAGCTATAGCACTTTGACCAAGATTTTTCCCATGCAAAATTCCGCAACCTATCGCCAAAACATTTTTCAGCGATCCTGCAATCTGTAATCCGATCATATCCTCAATCGGTTCCAATTTAAAATTTCTCGAACTTAATTTATCAGAAAGCTCGCAGCACTTCTTGAAATTTTTCCCGGCCAAATTAACTTTTGCGGGAAGATTTCTGGAGATTTCCGCAGCAAACGATGGCCCCGACAGAACAAAAACTTCATTTGGTAAGGAATCTTCGACTAAATCCGATAGCAGCCCTTCATTCTCCAAGTCAAATCCTTTTGAACACAAAATAACAGGCGTTGCAAAATTCCGGACACACTCACAGGCTTGTTTCACAAAATTCGTAGGTACCGCGAGCAAAATTACTTCAACGTCACTCAATCTGCTTTCATCATTTGTATAAACAATATTTTTACTGAGCAATACACCGGGCAAAGATACTGAGTTCTCATGCTTTTGATTCACGGAATCAACGATCTGCGAATTCTTTTCAATCACAAAAATCTCATCCGATACTCGGCTAAAACACTCAGCTAAGGCTGTTCCATAACACCCCCCGCCAATAATCCCGATCTTCTTCAAACTCGCTCTCCAAACTTCCCCAGAGTTTCTAACATTTTTGAAGAGACAGTTCAACCTTGCGATTATTTTGTCCAAACATAGACTAAAAATAAATTTACAAGTTGTAATATGACGATTTTTTTCATATACTGGCGCTGATTTTGGGAAGGCCTGATCAGGAGAGATGGCCGAGCGGTTTAAGGCGCACGCCTGGAAAGTGTGTATACGGGGAACCGTATCGGGGGTTCGAATCCCCCTCTCTCCGCCATATGTCCTCGTTGAAATTTAAGTGCTTTTGAAGTAAGCCATTACAAACAGGGTGAATAAACCATTGGGTGGATATATAAAAAAATGCTGGCACCAGAACCTTTTCAGAAAATCATTAGATAAGTGTACAAAAAGATATTGACCTCGGGAGTTTTCAGGGTGTTGGCGATAAAAGAACTAAGCTACTACGTTTCAGGGAAACAGCTGCTGGATAATGTGTCCTTTCAAGTTTCGTCCAAGCAACATATCGGTCTAGTCGGGCGAAATGGTTCGGGCAAGTCTACGCTGTTTAAGCTTATTCTGAATCGGCTAAATCCTGACAGCGGAAAGATTGAGATTTCTGAAAACTGGCGAGTGCTTTCGGTTAAGCAGGAGATGCCGGATGGCGAGCAGACTCCGCTGGAATACCTTTTATCACAAGATATTGAACGTAATCAGTTGATGGGCGAGCTGGAAACTTGCGAAGATACTAATCGTATGACGGAGATCTACGATCGATTGCTGCAAATAGATGCTTTCGGAGCTGAAGCTCGAGCGGCTGTGGTTCTACGCGGATTGGGATTCGACAGCGAAGAGCAAACTCGTCCGCTGAACACTTTTTCCGGAGGTTATCGTATGAGAATGTCTCTCGGAGCGGTACTGTTTCAAGAGCCGGATCTGCTGTTGTTGGACGAGCCGACCAACCATCTCGATTTGGAAACCTCCGATTGGCTTGGATCGTTCTTGAAAAAATATTCGAAAAGTTTTATTTTGATTTCTCACGATCGGGATTTCTTAAATTCAACTGCCGATTCTATATTGCATTTGAAAAATCAGAAAATCACAAAATACAACGGAAATTTCGACACTTTCCTCGACACCTACAATCTGCAACAGAGAAATGCTGAGGCGCAGAATGCGAAGATTGAGGAAAAGCGCAAGCATATGATTGAGTTTATTCGCAGATTTCAGTACAAAGCGACCAAAGCAAAACAGGCTCAGAGTCGAATAAAAGCACTCGAAAAATTGAAATTCATTGCTGTAGATCAGAACGATCCGACCGTTGCGTTCAATTTTCCAGAAGTCGAGCCTCTGTCTCCGCCGATTTTGACTTTTGACCGAGTGCATTTGGGATATGATGATCGCGTGATTTTGAAAAATCTGTCGGGATCAATCATGCCGGATGATCGCATTGCCATTGTCGGGAAAAACGGGAACGGAAAAACGACTTTCGCGCGATTTTTAACGGGAGATCTTAAACAGAAAAAGGGTATTAGGCAAGCGAACAACAAACTGAAAATCGCCTTTTATCGACAGGATCAATTTGAAACTTTGGATTTGGAGAAGACCGCTTTCAAACATGTGCAGCAGCATTTGCCGAACACGAACGAAACACAAATCCGCAGCCATCTCGGGCGATTTGGATTTGAAAAAGACAAAGTTTTTCAACAAGTAAAACAACTTTCGGGAGGCGAAAGAGCACGTCTGCTATTTGCGACTCTGACGGCAGATAAACCGAACTTGCTAATCCTCGATGAGCCGACCAACCATCTGGATCTGGAGATGCGCGAATCATTGATCAACAGTATCACGACTTTCAGCGGAGCGGTAATTGTAATCTCCCACGACCGAAACTTCCTTAACCGTATTGCAAACACAATTTACATCGTGAAGGACCAGAAAATCACAGTATTCAATGGCGACATCACTGCCTATGAAACCGCTGTAATTGAAGAAAGAAACAGACCACATAAATAATACGAAAAGATTAACTTCTAACCGCTCATACCAAGAAAATGTTGCTCTTTTTCCATTTACATTGTTTTCTGACTGTTATCTGCTTCTATTTTATAAGAGTCGCTTGTATTATTTCATCAGAGGTGTCCAACTTCAACTTACCATCTTTGAGCATAAGAGACACGAAATTAAATACATTTCTTGCGAATAACTGACTGGAATCATACGCTACACGTCCGGCAAAATCCGTATATCCGATAACAGTTACACCGTTTACGTTAACCTTTTTATCTTTTTCGGACACTTCACAGTTGCCGCCGGTTTCGGTTGCCATATCCACAATTACCGATCCTGTAGCCATGCTGTAGACCATTTCTTTTGTAATCAACCGTGGTGCAGGTTTCCCTTGAATTTGCGCCGTAGAAATCACAATGTCAGACTTTTTAAGCGCTTCCGCTAATTTTTCTGCTTGCTTCTTTTTATAAGCTTCGGACATTTCTCGAGCGTATCCGCCAACGGTTTCTCCATTTTCATCTGACTCAACATCCACGAAGGTCGCTCCGAGACTTTCCACCTGCTCTTTTGCTGCTCTTCTTACGTCAAATGCCGAAACACGTGCCCCCATACGTTTTGCTGTTGCAATTGCCTGAAGTCCTGCGACTCCGGCGCCTAAAATAAGAACTCTGGCAGGACGAATTGTTCCCGCTGCCGTCATCATCAGAGGGATAACTCGACAATATTCAGACATCGCCTCAACAACAGCTCGATACCCTGCAATATTTGCTTGAGAAGAAAGTATATCCATCGACTGTGCACGGGTAATTCTCGGAATCTTTTCCAATGCACACGGATTAATTCCTTTTAAATGCAATTTTTTCAAAATTTCTTCGTTCTGAAATGGAGACAACATTGCAATCAAATAACTACCTTTACTCAGCTCCATATTTTCTGACAAAAAAGGTTTGACACACAAATAGAGGGTCACATCCGCAATTTCACCATCGCGAACAACGGCGCCTGCTGACTCGTATTCTGAATCAGAAAATCCCGCTGGCTCCCCCACTCTCTTAGGCAATACGACATCAAAACCTAATTTTATATATTTCGCCGCAGTTTCCGGCGTAATGGCAACTCTCTTTTCCTTCGAATTAATTATAGTACTGAGCTTCATTTTTCTCCTCTGTTAACAACCTTTGTACGAGATATTCTCGGGACAGTGGCAATTCTCTATTGCTTATACCACAAAAGTAAATTTTTAAAAAATGCTGAGTTATCTTGAGAGCAGATAAAATGTCATCATTCGACGGGCATACCTCATCATCCAACAAAAATTTAGGTAAAACAAACAGTTTGTCTTTGTACTTTTCTCCGACTTCTTTTACCACGGCTTTTCCGGTACGAGGCGATACGTAGAACAGTCCTTCTTTTTTTCCGGTAACAGCGCACTGAGACAGTCCTAACCCGATACCAACTTCAGACAAAAACATCTTCTCGAAAAAAACATAATTCAAAAGCCAGTCATCATGAATCAGATCCAACAAAAATTTTTTCACCGAATCATACAATTTTCCATGCGGAGCCTTGTCAGGCAACCCATTGCAACACAAAGTACAAACACTGTCTATAGCTAATATTTCCAGCGGATTCTCAAAAACAAATGAAAAAGGAGAAAATACTGTCTCGATTTTAAAGGTTCCAAGCTGATCCGCATTGCGACCTTTCCAAGTTACATCAGCTATGTCTCCGATATTAATAACGGATTTTGTGCCTTTAACTAACCCGGAAGTCTTGCCGATAGTACGATTGAAAATGCTAACGATACGACAGTTTTCGTTAAAAGGTCTTACTGATAGAATGATGCCTTGCTCTTGCCATTGCATTCTCTACTTTTCCACAACAACATTCAAAAATAAATGAACTTCTTGCCCAAGCAACTCTGACAACTCACGGCGCGCAGCCAAGCCAATCGCTTTAATCTTACTTCCGTTATGCCCAAGCAAAATTATCTTATGAGACTTATTTTTTACAAAGATATTTTGAGCAATCCGGACTGACCCATCTGATTCATTGCGATAATTTTCCGTGACAACTCGACATCTGTAAGGAATTTCCTGATGAATTCTATGATAAAGATGCTCCCTCGTAATCTCCGAGGTAAATTTTTCGAAAGATGAGTCCGTAACTTCATCTTTCGGGAACAACCATTCTCCTTCGGGAACGATTTTCGCCAAATATTTTTCGATATCTTCGACTCCGTCGCCACTCAAACTCGAAACCATGAAGACATTTTCGAAATCGCGGATCTTCGCAAATTCGCTCGCGATTTCCAAAAGTTTTTCTTTCTTGATCAGATCGACTTTATTCAAAACCAACGAAATTTTCTTTTTCTTATCGATTTTCTGAAGCAAAGCTATACTTTTTTTGAAATCTCGTTTGTGAGCATCAACTACAAACAGCACGTCATCGGTTTCGCGGAAAGCATCCCACGCCGTTTTTTCGAGAATATCCGATCTGTGATCTGACGATTTAAAATCCGAAATAAATCCGGGAGTATCTATCAAGATTATCTGGCTGTTTCCGCTGATCGCAATTCCCAAAATTCGACTCAATGTAGTCTGAACTTTCCTGGATACAATCGAAACCTTCTGCCCCACCAATTTATTTACCAATGTAGATTTTCCGGCATTGGTTTCTCCCAAAACCGCGACAAATCCGCATTTTCTCGGACCAACTCCAGTCAAATTATCTGAATTCTCTTTCGCTGACATCGCATTTCTCTGAAATTCACTTACTTAATTTTTCTATCAATTTTTTTGCTGCATCATGCTCGGCATTTTTCTTGGAATTTCCAAAACCCGAAGCAATTTCTCCGCAAGCAGAAACCTCTATTTCAAAAATAGGATCATGAGCCTCGCCGCTCATTTTTATCAGACGATAAAACGGCAACTCGTCGGATCTACTCTGAACTATCTCCTGCAATCTGGTTTTTGAATCCTTCTTCTTGTATATAACTTTGTCCAAAGCGGAACCCCAAAGACGAACCACAACTTCTCTTGCCTCAGGAAATCCTGAATCTAAAAACACTGATCCCAACACCGCTTCCATCATATCGGCAATCGAAGACGAATTTTTGTTCTTGGAAACGAAAAGATCTTTCGGATAAGAAAAACAGTCTATCAATTTGGTTTTTTTCGCAAGATCTATCAAAAAATCTGTCCCGGCGAGAACTGACATCCGAATGGCCAATTCTCCTTCACTTTCTTTTGAAAATTTTGAGAAAATAAGATGAGCTAAGGACAGCCCCAGAACTCGATCCCCCAGAAACTCCAATCGCTCGAAGCATTTTGCGAAATTTCTGTCGAATTTCTTCGCTCCCGGATGCACTATCGCAATGGAGATATTCTCTTTGCTTTTAAATTCGTAGCCTATAATTTTTTCTAATTCTGATAATTTTTCCATTAATCTATCAATCTATACTCCTCAGAAGACGGTTGTACCTGATATTCTGGAACCATCTCCAAAATTCCCAAAGTTTCACGCCTTTATCAATGGAATAGACAGTAAAAATCGCTCGTCCCATAAGATTTTCTTCAGGAACAAATCCCAACCCACATCTGGAATCCTTGGAACAGTCTCTGTTATCTCCCATCACGAAATAATGCCCCTTCGGAACAACAACTTCAGCAAAATTATTAGCTTTAGAAAAACGCATTTCGTCGATATATCCGACAGTATGAACAGGAGCATCAGACAGAGGCAATTTTTCTTCATATCTCTGAATTATATACGTATGCCCAGTCGGATAATCGTAATAATTTACCTCTTCCTTATATTTTAGCTGTGCCTTGACTCCGTTAACTGAAATCACTCCATTTTCCACTTTAACCCTGTCTCCCGGAAGAGCCACCACTCTTTTTATGAGATTCAAACCATCATTTTCAGGATGATTCGGGTCATGAGGATGCTTGAAAACTATGACTTCTCCCCTCTTTACATTATTTCTGAAAAAATAACGCCCCGAAAACAAATTCGGACTGAACCAAATGCTGTGCTTGCTGATTCCGTAAGCGAATTTCTCAACAAAAGGCATATCTCCAACCAACAACGTCGGGACCATCGAACACGACGGCACGATATACCAGTCATACACGAAAAATCTGAACAACATAAAAATCACGATAAACCAAGCGCAGAACTTCAGATCCGACTTGAGTTTTTCTCTTTTCTCCTCTGGAGTCAACTCCTCCTTCTTGAAAAAAGTATCTTTCAAGTAATCCTTCACCTTTGAAAGATCTATCTTAGTCATCTTTTTGAGTCTTTTCCCTTTTCTCGTGACGCTCTTGAGCTCTGATGCTCAACGTAGCAGTAGGTCTCGCCTCCAATCTTCTCAGATCGATAGGCTCCCCTGTATCCTCACAATACCCATAGGTTCCGTCTTTTATCTTTGCTAAAGCCTCGTCTATTTTTGAAATCAACTTTCGTGCTCTCTCCTTGGATCTCAGTTCATAACCCAAAGTAGTTTCGGTAGATGCTCGATCAATAATATCTGTGCAGATTTCCTTTTCCTCTTTCAATGACTGCAAAGCCAAATCACTTTCATGAAGAAGTTCATCCTTCCAATTTTCAAGCTTTCGCCTGAAATATTCGCGCTGAAGATCATTCATAAACTCCTCATCACTACTCGGAACGTAACCCTCCGGCAACTCACAAATCTTACCACTCATAACACCTACCTCCTATTCGTTTTCACGACTTTTACGACAAAACGGCCTTTACTTTGCTTACGATTTCTTTAAAAGCTGCCTTATCATTAATCGCTAACTCGGACAAAACTTTTCTATCAATAACAATATTTGCTTTCGCTAAACCGCAAATAAACTGAGAGTATTTTAAACCATGCTCTCTCGCTGCTGCGTTAATTCTTACTATCCAAAGTCTACGAAAATCTCTTTTCTTCGCACGCCTGTCCCTGTATGCGTACTGCATAGACTTCTCTAATCTTTCGATAGCAGAACGAAAACAATTCTTGGAACGCCCGACAAATCCCTTCGAAAGATTTATAACCTTTCTGTGCCTGGCGTGTGCGGTTAAACCTCTTTTAACTCGTGACATATTCTATCTCCTTACTTGTACGGCATATATTTGACGACACTCTTTGCATCGCTTTCACTCAGAACCATAGTCCCGCGTGTCTGTCTCTTCATCTTCTGAGATTTATTTTTCATAAGATGACGCCTGTAAGCAGGCTGAGATGTCACATTACCACTGGCTGTAAAAGAAAACCTCTTCTTCGCAGCGCTTTTTGTTTTCAATTTGGGCACTTTATCCTCCAATTCTAACAAAATCGAAACAGGTACACCCTAAACACCTGACTCGACACCATTCGATAACTGAATACACAGCTATCCTCCTACTTATAACAAATTATCCGATGAATTAAAACACCGATAATAACACTACGTACAGCCGTTTTTTGCTTGACAATGTATATTAAAATGCTATATTGATTACATAGGAGATGTTAACATGGCTCAAGTAAGTTTTAGAATAGATAAAAATATAA
>ODAI012344101.1_pt1 | contig 12687 bp, 8 predicted proteins | sample 1539321 | NCBI WGS metagenome assembly ODAI01 (sample SAMN02144231, study PRJEB22623) | gut metagenome | biome: sheep rumen | host: Ovis aries | place: New Zealand
AGAACCCCGCCATCCAGTGGGAGACCACCCGCAGGTGGAACATTGCACTCAACGGTTCGTTCTTCAACAACCGCGTGCAAGCAGGTGCCGACTTCTACATCGCCAACACCCACAACCTCATCGCGCAGAAGAGCATCAACTACCTCTCCGGCTTGGCTGGCTACCTCTGCAATGGCGGTTCGCTGCGCAACACGGGGGGGGATGTAAGAGCCAACGTCATCCTGATCAACACCAAGGATTTCAAATGGCAACTCGGTGCCACCATGGGCCACTACAAAAACAAGATTACCTCGCTGCCCGAAGGCGACTACACCCAGAAGATTTACGGAGCCGAAGTGCTCACCTCGGTGGGTAACCCCGCTGGCGTGTTCTACGGCTACAAGACCGCTGGCGTGTTCGCCAACGATGCTCAGGCTTCTTCTGCCACCACCGCCACAGCCGACGGGTACCTGAAGTACCCCACCGGCATCACCAAGTCCCCCTACCGCAACTTCTCGGCAGGCGACATCCATTTCGTTGACCTTGACGGCAATGGCATCATCAACGATGCAGACAAAACTACCATCGGTGATCCCAATCCCGACATCTATGGCACCATCTACACCAACTTCACCTACAAGCGTTGGAGCCTCGACATCAACTTCAAGTACTCTGTTGGCAACGACATCTATAACTACCAGCGCAGCCAGCTCGAGTCGCTCAACACATTCTACAACCAGACCACCGCAGCCATGAACCGCTGGACCTACGAAGGCGACAATGCCCTCCTGCCACGCGTCATGTCGCCCGAATCTGAGCAGTGGGTGAACAACGAGCGCTTCTCCGACCGCTGGATTGAGAACGGCTCCTACTTTAAGCTCAAGAAGGTGCGCCTCTCCTACCAGCTGCCACTCAATCTATCCTGGATTCAGGGTCTGACCATCTGGGCAGAGAGCAATAACCTCTTCACTCTCACCAAATACACAGGAAAAGACCCCGAGTTCTCCTGTGGCAACGGTGTGCTCTATCAGGGCATCGATGCAGGTCTGCTGCCCAGCAACAGAAGTTTCAACCTCGGTGTAAAAATCAACTTGTAACACATAGACAATCATGAAGAATATATTGAAACATATCGCCATCGCATCAGTCGTTGCCACCGGACTCGTGGCAACCTCCTGCGAGGACATGATGACCGTTGATACAGGCGACAAGGCATACTCCAATGCCCAAGACACGCTCTACTCCTACCTCGGCATCATGCGTGCCATGCAGGACGTGGCAGAGCGTCAAGTCATTCTTGGTGAAATCCGTGGCGACCTCGTCAGCTCCACCGACTACACCACCGACACCCTCCACGCCATCTCCAACTTCGATGATCCGGCCGACCAGTCCTGCTCCATGCTGCAGGTGAGCGATTATTACAACGTCATCAACAACTGCAACTTCTACCTCCACAATGCTAACACCTCAGCCGTGAAGTCGAACGTCCAGTATATGGTGCCCGAATTCGCCCAGGTCAAGGCCATCCGTGCATGGGCCTACCTCCAGCTCGTCAAGAACTACAAGGAGGTGCCCTACATCACAGAACCCGTCAAGAACCTCAGCGTAATTGAGAACTTTGATTATGCCCACAACCTCGTCAACAAAGACAACCTCATTGACAAAATTCTTGAGGATGGTGTCCTCCAGTTCCTCGACACCCCCTACCCTCAGTATGGTTCGGCCGCCGACCCTGCCGGCAAGTGGAACAACGGCTACACCGACATTTCCGCACGTCTGCTTATGATTCCCATCCGCGTTGTGCTCGGCGACCTCTATCTACTGCGCGGAGCTTCAGAGAGCGACTACCAGAAGGCTGCACAGTACTACTACGACTACCTGAAGAACGAGACAACCCCCATGCCGATGCAGTACTGCTCTGTCCGCAACCAGCGCAACAACCTTACCTACACGGCCGTCAACTGGGGTTTCTGGGCTTCCACCTACAGTTACTCCGCCGCCTCTTCCGAGGTCATCTCCCTCATTCCAGGTTCGGCCAATGCAGGCTTAGGAAAGATGCTCACCCGTGTGGCTGACATCTATGGCTACACACCCACCTCGTCACAACAGTCTGCTGCCAGCACATCAACCGATGAAAGCGGTAACACCACCACCAATAAGGATGCCAACGGCAGCGAAGTCTTCGAAGAGTCAGGAGCCATCACCGTCACTCGCAACTACAAGCGCCAGTACGGTCCTTCCAACGCCTTCCAGGATGTGGCCAACAAGCAGACTTTCGTCAACTACGAGAACACCACTACCACAAACCCCATCGCCTCCTACATCGAGAACTGCGATGCACGCTATGGCCTCTCCATCGAGAACCTCACTTACGAAGGAGTGGGCTACCCACTCTGCTGCAAGGCCGCACGCGGTAGTGCATTCTACTACACCATCCCCACCTATCGCAAGACCCTCATCTGGCTGCGTCTGGCCGAAGCCATCAACCGTGCCGGCTATCCAGAGTTCGCCTTCGCCATCCTCAAGGACGGTGTGAACCAGTTCACCATTCCCGAAGTGGTGGATCGCTACGACCTCAAGACTCGCCTCGATGCCAACGGCGACTCCATCCCCGTCTATAACAGCGACTCCACCCGCATCTTGCGCTACGAGCAGGACACCATCCGCTACCGCGCTCTCGACTACGGCACCTACGGAGCCATGTACTACGTGACCGATACCCTGCAGTTGATGAAATTCAACAACTTCCTCAATTTCAAGGACAACGTATGGGACGGCACATACGGCGTACATGCTCGCGGAGCGGGTCGAGGCAACTGGACTTCGGCCAATCAGGGTGAAATCATCACCAACATTGGTGGTTACCATGACTCCATCTACTACGACTACTCCAAGCTGCTCCTTGCTCAGGGGGTAAACCTCGAAAATGCTTCGCAGGCAGATGTCATCAACGCCGTAGAGAACATCATCGTCGATGAGCTCGCACTCGAAACAGCCTTCGAGGGCAACCGCTTCACCGACCTCGTCCGCATTGCCGAACACAAGAACGCTTCGGGCTACGACGGCACTGAGTGGCTGGCCAAGAAGATTGCCAACCGCGGCACCAAGTCGTCCACTAACACCTCAGCCGCTATCGATGGCTACGATGCCAGCATCTACAACAAGCTGAAGAACCAGAAACTCTGGTACTTCTCCTTGCCACAGTGGGCTCAATAAGTACAAGTCTTCATATTGCCAGAGGCACAAAGTTTCGACTTTGTGCCTTTTTCTTTTACCTATACGATTCTTGGTAAGCATCCGTTGAAATACACGTTGTAACAGTTGTAGTTTCGTTGTACCTTTGCAGTCGCAATAGTGCACACAACTACAACTGTTATTGTATCATGACCAAAGAAGAGTTTGAAGTATTACAATTGAACCCAAATCGGTCATTAGAAGTGCAAAAATCTGTGGCCAAGTCTGTAATGCCTTGAAAATAAGTTATTTGCAAAATTGTTTTTCTAATGGCGGTCATTAGAAAAATCAAATTACAAAAGGCTTGTAGCCAATCAGTTACGAAGTCGACCACAAAAATAGCCGTTCTAATGACCGATTTGGGTTTAATGCTCTAATTCATGAGTTCACAACGAAAAGCTACTTGTTTATGACAATCTTTACAAATTGCAAGTGGTCCCTCTCGCCCACAAAGATGCTCCCAAGTCCATTGAGGACTTATAAATCTAATCCAAGTTAATTCTTTTCCACATGCAGGGCATGTCATTCCTTTTTCTTGAGGCTCTATAACATTATCCATGCATGCATCAACATCTTTCCACGGGAAGTACAACTCTTCTTGTTCCTTTTCCAAATCATTGATAGTCATTGTCCTAAAAAATAAAAATAATAAATTTTCACTTTGTTTATATCTTCTCAACCATGTTGTTCTTTTTACAGATCATTGCGATGAGGACATGAAGAAGACGGATAAATCACGCTTGTTTTCCTTATTATGACACAAAGGTACGAATGGTATACGAACACAATGTTCGCGAACCAAGGTTATCAACAATCACCCCATAAACATCTCTTCAGGATTGATAAAAGGACCGCTTAATGAATACTCTGGATAATTATCCGTACTAAAATCCTTTTCAATGCCACACGACTCGCAAAACGCATTATATAATTTCACCTCATTATAATTAATGTCCTCATCAACAATAATCATCCTTCCCATCATCTTGGCTATTTCACCTTTCTGTTCACTGTTTAATTCACGAATGATTGCCAATGCTTGCAAAGTCATAAGATCATTCACTTCTGCTTGATAATTATCATTAAGATTGAATAATTGAATTACTTCATTTTTATATTTAACCTCTTTTTCATGTACAACCTTATCAGCTTTAAGTATTTCATCAAGAAGCTTGACAACTGCAATTTTAGTATTGTGATTTAGTTCTATCATATATTTGCTATCATAATTTGTTAATTCTTAAACATATCCAATTCCAACGATCTTTATTTGAATCATAACCATATACAACTAATGCTTTAACAAGTTCGCTATTAGAAACTTTGTTGGCATTAACCAAATTAGGACTTACAAAAGCTCTTTCGTTTCCATATTTCAAAAAAGCATAAGGCTGCGTATCTCTTTTCTGAATCACCCCTTCAACTTCTTTCACATAATTAAGATTAGTAGAGAGTGTTGATCGGTGGGCACTCAATAACCGAAACCTTCCATTTGTGTCGGAGATGAAATTTATCTTCAACACATCGCCTACCTTAACCTTGATACGCAATTTTTGTTTCATCGATTTTTCTTGCCCATATACCATTGCTACCTTATGCAATCTGTCATTTATCTGCGTCACAACAGCTACTGCCTCTTCTGTCCCAATGCATAAGATCTCATCGGTAATTGCCATATAATTGATAGGATTACCACCATTAGCCTCCACGGATTGAATCCAAGGTTGATGTATCCAGCAATCAATCTCGTACGGCAGATGCCAACCATTTGAAAGATAGCACCTTGTTACCTTCTCGATTTGAAACTTGGCATAATCCAATTGATTCTGTTGGATGTATAGTGACGCAAGTTTAATTCGAACCCTTCCCAAAAAGTTCTCTGGAGTTCGGCAATTTACAGCACGGAGTAAACAAGCCAATTGTTTCTCTGGCTCGTGAACAAAAACATCACTCAGCAACCGCCACACCCAAAATTCTGTGATTTTTCTCCTTACAAAAGGCATTATCACTCTTAGGGCATCCTCAACAGAAGCACCTAACGCCAAAAGCATTTTCCCATAAAAATAACCCAGATAGAGCATTTCAGGATGGTTTTCCACCAAATCATCCATCTGGGGAAGAAACTCCTCTATTCTCCCAAGATCGTTTAGTTGGAGAAGGGCTTTGGATTTGGCATTGTAAGCCTGTTCTGCCAGCGACAAAATTGTTCTACCATTCTGTATCTGATATGGGACAAAGTCTTCTGCCATTAAATTACTTAAATTCCACCAATCGATGAAATCTGCCATTTCTCTCCAACCTTCACACTTGATAAAACTTTTTAGAAGGAACGAATATCCTTTTGATGCAACAAAGGTGTATTCTCGCAGAGTCGAAAATATCCTAGACAATTTGACTGATGTATCAATACCTGTTGGAGAGATGCAGGCTTTTACATATCCTGCCACTTTGTACAAAACATTCTCAAACAGCATATTGTCTTCTGAAATCGTTAACTGATCCAACGATTTCAGCTCATCTAAGTGCGAAACCAATGATTGATAATTGGCTGTCTCCGTATCATTTTTTATCAAATAATACAAAGCCCAGCCCATTTCACGTTGTGCCCATGGAAGCTGTTGCTCCATATCTGCCCGAGCCAAATTGTACGCCTGTTGAACCTGACCAGACTTACACATTGAAGTTATTTCATTTACCGATGATGGCATAGTTATTCCATAAAATGGTTACTAATTTCATTTATAACTGCAATAAGTTCGTTATCATCAGTTCCAAGCATTGACATTGGTTTTGCATAGGTAACATAACCTTCATCATTTATGTAAACCATAATACACGAGAAAGAATTACATGTTCTCATATAATAAACCACATGATGAGCTTCAAGATGTTCCACCACATTAGTAATTTGGATGGATAATCCATCACATGCTGAACGAATCATATTATATAGTTTCTCATAAAGATCGTTAGAAGGTGTATAGTTGAATACAAACGGGAAACGCCGTTCATTATTGAGCAATTCCAACACAAAAGAAGTATGCTCATTGAAGGATAATGTGGTTGCTCGAGAGAAAAGACCTCCTTCCTTGTATCTTATATCATAACTATCAACTCCGAGAGGAGTCTCTATCTGATATCTTTCCATATAAGACAGACTCATCACACCCACAACACGATATGGAGTCCCAACCATATTCTCCATAATGCACCAATATTTGGCTTTCAAGAAATTCATTGATGAATCAGCATGGAAAGGAGTTGAAGCGGTATCACCTACAATACGACATTCAGGATTCATATTTCTACATTTCTGTATAGAATCTATACGGAACCTTGAGAAAGGAGTAATATGAGGAAGATTGGTCACGTATAACGTCTTTTGAGCGCGTGTTGTTGCAGTATATGCCCACCTAAGACAATCATCACTAAGGCCTGTTCTTCCTGTATAATCAACAAAGACCTTGCCCCACTCTCCACCTTGGCACTTGTGGCCAGTAACTGCATATCCATATTTTGCTCTGATCGCATTATAAAATGGATCCGATAATAGAGCTTCTGTAAAAGCCTCTGTACCTGGTTTCAATAGGTGATTGCGCATACAAAAATTAACATAGAGTGCACGACTTTCAACAATAGAGATTGTGGCATTATCGCTCGTCAACAGATATTCAAGCAGCATGCATTGCATAGGGTTTCCCATTCCATCTGTCACGGTTACTTGCACAAAATTCAGTTCTATGGTCACACGCTTTTTCTCACCTCCCTCTTGGATATATACAGGAGCTGACTGCTGAATTCTTGCACCAACAGACAAGACTGGCACAAACTCACCATTCATACGTCCCAACCTGTAGTTGTTTTGAGTAATTAACAACACGTCTCCTTCCCTTATTGGCACATCACCCCCATAAAGGCTCAAACGAATCTCCTTGTTGTATCTGGCCGCAGATTTATTGGAGAAACAAATTATCACACTATCATGAACGGGAGACTGTTTCCTATATTCAAGATATTTTTTAAGAAAATTATCAGGACGTACGGATTCCACATCATTCTCCTTTTCTGCAAACACGAAATGATTGCGTCGCTCACTTTGCAGCAGGTCACGTATCATCATTGCATTTTTGAGTATGACACTCTCACCTCTTTGACGAAGAACCTCCGTTAATTCTTCCTCATAGACCTTTAACCCACGCTCTTCAAAATACTCTTTTCTTAACGCACTAGAAACAGACTCTCCGACAGGTGGAAGCTGTGCTGGATCTCCTACGAAAATTATCTTTCCGCCAAAAGACGGACGAACAAATGTCAGTAGGTCTTCCAACAGATTGTCTGTTCCAAACACAAACAATTCACTTTCCATCTTTCGCGAGCACACCATTGAGGCCTCATCCACGATAGCAACAATTTTGTGGTCACCATTACAAATTGGGAATACAAGTTTGTACTCAGACGCAACTACATCATCTGATTCTTTGGGGACAACACACGCTTTACCATATATTGCTTTGTGTATTGTAACAGCCACATGCCCTGTCTTTTGGGAAAGAACTCTAGCTGCTCTACCCGTTGGTGCCATCAGCCTTACATCATGATACTGAGCTATATAGTCAGCAACAACCTTAACCATCGTTGTTTTGCCTGTTCCTGCGTAACCACGAAGAATGAAAACCGAAGCATCACTATCTAAGAATGCCTTGATTCTCTCAAATACTCTATTTTGTTGCTGCGTTAGTTCCATTTTTGTAACAGTTTTTTGGAAGAAAAACTCGAAATTACATTCAAGATATTCATTCTTTAAATTAAAGATACGTGGAAGTTTTTATTACCAATTATTCTATCTTTATTTTACATATACCCTCGTAACTATTTTGCATGTATTTTAACAACGACTTCACCAACATGAAGTTTTGATTGCAACATGGACAAATATTCACAGATATGATAAGTCGGTAATTATCCATATACAAAATCTCATATTCAAAACAGGATGAATTTTGACGCCTTGTTACCAATAACCATATCTGTATTACGTTCTGCTATCTTTTTATAGCTTTCTTGCAATTTCTCCAGTAGCGATTCGGTAAATACGTATGTTTCATAATTGGCTAAGCTATCAATATCCAAAGAACCTCCATTCGTGATTTTATTCCCATTTGTATCAAAATATATAAATGAATCGCCAGAGCGGATTAATCGATAATTTGTGATAATAAACCGATCATGAGGAATTAATGACGAATCGTTACTCGTTACAAAAGTAATATTGGGCCTAACTCCTGTCGCTTTTTCTAAGATACACTTAATAATTTTCTTTGCTTCTTCGATACCAAATTCAGTTAGAGCTTTGTTTCCTGTAAAAATGACGACATTAAGTTTATTCTTGACATTTTCAACCAACGCCGTTAATAATCCATTCAAATTGTATTTCACAAGAGCTGTTTCATTCTTAAAAAGATATCTGTCATTAATAACAATGTCTGTACATGGTAACATCTGATGATCAATTCCTAATTGTTCCCATGAATCAAAGTTTTTCTGTAAGTCATACAGGTGGTGATATTCATAATCTTTCCCACAAAACAGTCTTGACAAGACTGACAATTCTTCTCCCACTTCACCTAACAGAACAGTTCCACGTTTCTTCAATTTTGAAGAATCTACATCATCGATGAGATAAACAGAAGATAGCTGTTTTCTATTCCACTCTGTAGGCATGTTTGATTTTACAGGTCGCATGGGAAAATAATCTGTAGAAAACGAATCTGTTTCCTCCGAGCTGCCTCTCCCTGCACCCTTGGTCAACACCCATTGACTCAAAACAGGATCAGATTTAAGAACAGCTTTTTCCATATTATATATAATGTGGAGCTGTCGCTTCATCATCCTTTGGCAATCATCGAAATCATCCTCGTGTCTAGAATCAATCAACGACTTCAAATTGGCGTAATCTATATATAAATCCATATTACAAAATGTCAAATGCTAAGTTAGAGGCTTCATCATAAAAACCAGAACCAAAATCCTCTTTGAATTTCCCGTCTTTTCTATATCCCAAGGAATAAGGTTGACCCTGCTTGGGGATATAGTAAGTTTGGAAAGGGCATTTTTCCTCTGCCTCTTTATTGGAAGCAAATCCCATTCTTGCCATAAGAACCTGAGATTTCCTAATCAAATACTCACTATGCGTCTCTACAATGAAATGAACATTATAGTTCGTGTAAGCATCAACAAATAAGTCTGCCAACAAAGACTGGAACTTTGGATGCAAATGCACCTCGGGCTCTTCAATAGCAATATTTGATTCCGTAAACTTTGACGAGAATCTGTTTGATTTTACTCTCCAAATAGAAGGTTTCCCCATATCTAATGGGTTATTATTAGCACACTCGATTTGAGCCTCCATAATGGCTATTTCCACTCTTAATAAGAGAACAAACAATTGAGTAATACCATAACCCACATCTGCCAAAAGTATTCCTTTCTTATCCTCCTTATTCTTATATAGTCGAATGGTTGCGCCTAGCATATCCTCACTATCACTCTCAATGCGAACAGAATAACCAATGTCAAAATTACGAATCCACTTATCAATAAATGAATATGGGGTGAATTCATCTTGCCCATCATATGTTCTTGACAGTTCAACATAGCGCTTTAACATCTTTGTTAATTCATCTGTCCCATCAAGGGAATACAGACTTTTCACACTAACCAATGATGAAGGAATATAAGAAATACCATGAGGCATAGCCATAATCATAATATCTGCCATAACCTTTTGTACGTATTCTTTGAACATCCCAAACATGCGATGGTTGAAAGCAGGGGCAATTCCATTACCCGACCTACCTTGAACATACAAGGTCGTGTCTTCTCTACATACCTGTGTACTAATTTCCATTATTACATCATATACCATACTGAAATCTACAGATGGCAATCTTTGTAGCATTTTGTCCAAACTTTCTTCTGTCCCAGGAATGATTTCACCTGTGGCTTGGTCTATTACGCCTGGGTCGGGAGAAATTGTCCTAAATGTATCGTTGATGTCAACTTTCTTCTCACATTCTCCGATGTTCCAGAAAGACGTTGCAGAAACGAAGGGAGCATATCCCTTTGGACAGAAATTGGATTCCATATGGAACATCATTTGCTCTTCTTCTTTCTTATGAAAATAGGCACCAAATGTTTCTGTATCACTATCAATGAAGTCTTTGCAAATCATTCTTATTGCCATCCACATCGCATCTGTTATGGGAATATCTTTCAACAAATACTCAAATTTGTCGACAATCCCATCTTTCTCCCATCCTTCAATTGTTTTCATCAATGGAACAGAGAATAACGAATTGCTACAACATGAATCTTTGACAACATCCACCTTGCCATCAAGATATTTGTCTACAAAGGTTTTTTTATTGTCTGTACCCTTATTCCCGGTAATCCCAAACAACTTTATCTCATAATAATCATTACCATTACGATTCACCCAAGTTATAACATCTTTCAAAGTAATCTCTCCATAATAGTTAGTGAAGAAGGTTTTCATTTCTTCCCACTCATCATCATTCATAACAAAATCATCTTCTTCTTTTGCTTCGTTCTGTTGGTATCTATCCACAAGGTATTGGCCTATAACAAAACGGAAAAAGTTATTCAATATTAAATTGTAATTTGCAGAGCAGGGCATTTCTTTTGACGATGAATATATCACATCCCCATTAGCATTACTGATGGTAACACTCTTCAGATAGCCCTCATTAAAGACATCCTTCTCATCTGGTTCAAACTCCATTGATACATTAACATCTTCTCCTAACATAAGAGAATGAACCATGTATTCAAAAGTCAAAGTGTTATTCTCTGCCCCCCGATGAATCACTCTATTGAAACTACCCAATGAAATCGTTGTTTCTTTCTTAAAATCCAACTTGTGCTTCGTCAAATCTATTCTATGAGAAGCATCATAATCCTTTTGAAGACTATCAATATAGGTGTCCAGCAAAACCATTGACTTAACAATGGAACTTTTGCCAGAGCTGTTACAACCCGTCAGAATGGTGACTGGTTTCATGTCAATCGTCACTCCTTTCTCATCAAACACTCTGAAATTCTTAATGGTAAATTGTGTATTCATATCCTTCTTTGTTTTGACGATGCAAAGTTACACACTCTTTCCGAACTCTATGTTCGTATTCTCGAATAATTTTCCATCATGGATGAAATTCTCTCATATACCTTATCCTGAATCTCGTGAGGCTGAAGAACGATGAGGTCTTTACCAAACGAGGTTAGTTCTCGAATAAGTTCATAGTTCTCAATACAATCAATAGAGAAGAAAACTCCTTCTGAAAGGTTGGGGTGCGCTTCCCGCATTGATATATCTTTTTCTCCTCGTAACATGGTTTGTGTTTCGTGTATGGGTTTAGTAAGAATGTAATCCTTAGATGCATCACTCACCCAAAAGACAATATGGCTGATGGGACGATCTTCGTATAAGGTTACGCCTACAATGTCTTCAAATCGTTCTTCCAAGTCTTGCGTACATTTCTTATATATATGCTCTGGTAAGGCATCCACTTTATCCAAGCGATCAATGGCAAAGTTAAGAATCTTGCCATCTGTATCTGCTGCACCTATCAAATACCAACGATTGTTGTATTGCTTCAACAGATATGGATGAAAAACAATGCATTTTGTTGCAGCATCAGAGAATGTATGATATGATAACTGCACCACCACTTGATTGGAGATGTAATCAAACAACATGCCCAACATATTGGAGTTCTTCAAGTAGGGATTGTTGCTGAAACTTATCACCTTGGGACGTTCCTTAAGTCCTAGCCCTATCTTCATGCTGTTCATCCACTCAAAGTTGTCAAGACCATCAAACTGTCCAATGGTGTTCAACACCTCACACAACAAGTTGCATTCCTCTTCTGTCAGTTCCTTCCGAAAGATAGAGAAAGAAGGATTTTCATACCTCAAACATCTTTTGCCATTCACTCTGAATCTTTGAATATCCGCAGAAAAAGGGGCATATTCCAAATAATTGATGTCCTTTTCTATGCATCGTTGAGTCACTTCAGGAAATCCATCTTCAACGAGTTTCTCATTACATTTCTCCGTCAAATCATGAATGTCATAATAATGGTGTCTGTCCGAAAGCAATTCGTCCAGATACTTATATCTCGTCAATGCATTCTTATTGGTTGGCATAGTTATAGATGTTACATTATGATTATATTTGCAAATATACGACATTTTATTCATATCTATATATTGGGGAAGGAAAAATGATTCTGACCATGCAATGTTTGCCATTATGGACGTGATTACGGGTATAAGAATGAACGAATGGACGCTCTTCGGACGTAAGAGCCGCTTTGGCAGCAAGTACTCGCTGCTACAGGTGTTCCAGCTTTTGTTGGTATGTCCTTGTTTTATGATTCGTAATCCTTTCAATAT
>ODAI010254671.1_pt1 | contig 12686 bp, 11 predicted proteins | sample 1539321 | NCBI WGS metagenome assembly ODAI01 (sample SAMN02144231, study PRJEB22623) | gut metagenome | biome: sheep rumen | host: Ovis aries | place: New Zealand
CAGAGAAAGTCTGTCAAAAGAGCCGCTCCCTTTACTCTCCCCGCTGTATCCCCCGACCCGCGCGAAAACAGTCAGATAATATTGTTCCGGTCCGGTGATTCCATAATATTCAACATACTGCCATTCACCGTCTGTATTATATTTGCTTTCACTGAATGCGTAGACGCCTTCAATACTCAGATTCGCTCCAAGTCCTTCAGTAATCTCTTCAGCCCTTATATACCCGCTGAGGCAGTATAAAGTGTCCGGTTCAACCTGGACAGTCTGCGCAAATCTCGCATCGTTTCCGGCTATATTCCGGACGGTCGCCGAATGGGAAGAATTCCCGTCCATTCCCTCTGATACTGAATACAGTGAATACCCGGGATCCATCAGATACGCATCGGTAAACCACCCGTCCGGAAGACCCTCTGCATCAAGGATTTCAAAATCTCCGTTATAGAGGAGGTTTTCGTCTGCTTCCCCCCTGACCGGAGATACATTCAGAATCAAAAAAGAGATCAGAAAGAGAAATACAGCGCGGATGCATATGTTCCTGTGTCTTGCGTGCATGGAATTCTCCCCCTCCTTCTTCAATGAAAATAATTCCCATAAGGCTGAAAAGCGTCAGGGATATGGAGAATATCATCTCCATATATCTCAATTACATCGAATCTTGCGGGACGTTCTGTCCATTTCATCTTAACGAGATACAGCAAAGCCGCATTTGCAATCCTTTTCTGTTTCGCAATATTGACTGCAGCCATTCCGCTCCCCGGAACTCCTGATCTTCTGGTCTTCACTTCCACAAATACGACACAGTCCCCGTCCAAAAGAATCAGATCGATCTCTCCGGCTTTTGTTCTGTATCGGTGCTCAAGGCATACCATTCCTTTTTCACCGACAAGATAGCTTTCAGCCTTATCCTCTCCCCAGAGACCTGTTTCATACGTTTGTTTCATACAAAATTCCTGATGAATGATCTGCGATGAATCGGACAGGGGCCGTATTTCTTCAATGCTTCAATATGTTCTTTTGTCCCGTATCCTTTGTTGCGTGAAAAACCGTACCACGGATAGAGCTTGTCCGCTTCAGCCATCTGCCTGTCCCTTACAACTTTGGCGATGATGCTGGCCGCAGCAATGCTGTATGATGTGGCATCTCCCTTAATCAAAGGGATTTCCTTGCCTTTCAGACCGAGGTCTGTTACTGCATCAATCAGAAATATATCGGCAGGAACCTGTTCCGCTGCCATTCTCATCGCTTTTTTTGTTGCCTGAAGAATGTTGATCTCATCAATTTCCTCCGGAGAAACCTCTCCGATTCCGATGTACAATGCGGAGGCGGTGATATCATCATAAACCTTTTCACGCCGTGTTTCGCTCAATTTTTTGCTGTCATCAATCCAGCTGATAACCGGATTTTCAGGCATCACGACACAGGCTGTCACCACGTTTCCGGCCAGCGGTCCGCGGCCCACCTCGTCCATCCCTGCCAGAATGATTTTCCCTGTTCTGTATTGCATGTCATATTGCATCAGGTCGTGTGCTCTCTGTTTGCGGTCGATCATCCTAACGCCTCCGTCTCCATGGGTCTTTCAAGCGTAATTCTTCCCATTTTTCCCGAACGAAACTCGTCAAGAATGATCCTGGATGCTCTGTCGTAATCATATTGGTTCCCTTTTAAAAGCCAGCCCCGTCCTTTACACGCCGCATCCAGGAGATCAATTGCCTTCAGAGAAGAATCCGGAATGTGAAACCGTTCACAAACGGATGAGGGCGCATGCACAATCAGGTCTTCCAGCAGAGAGACGGCCAGATCATTGGGATCCGTAATATCATCCCGGATGGAACCGATATAACACAACCTGCGCGCCGCAAGCTGATCGTCCAAACGTGGCCAGAGAAGACCCGGGGTGTCCAGAAGCGTAAGGTATGGCGTGATCTGTATCCACTGATTGCTTTTGGTTACGCCGGGGCGGTCCCCAGTCTGGGCAATCCCTTTTCCCCTGATCTGATTGATGAAAGTACTCTTTCCGACATTCGGAACGCCCAGGACCATGACCTTTATGGTTCTCCTGACACCCTTGGCCAGAGATTTCTCAACCAGCTCTTCGGTCTGGCGCTGAATCAGTCCGAAAATTTCTTTTGTTTTTAATCTCATGGAATCAATTGCGTACGCTTCGTATCCTTCTTTCCGAATCGTGCTGACCCACTGCGAAGTATGGCCGGGTTCCGCAAGATCAGCTTTGTTCAGAAGAATGATCCTTTTTTTCCCAGCGGCAAGGCGAGCAATCTCAGGATTGCGGCTTGAATGCGGAATTCTCGCATCGCACAGTTCAATAACAAGATCAATCCTGCGGAGCTGATCCGATAGCAAGCGTTTGGTCTTTGCCATATGTCCCGGATACCAGTTTATTGGCAATGCCGTACCATTCACCTGTTATTTCACCGTCCAGTCCGAATTATTACTTCATTAATATTATATCATGGCCAAATACTCGTCAAGGCGAACAAAGGGAAGGGGATGACCCCCTTCCCTCTTCAATCCCTTTCTTTTCAGCCTGAGATTTCATCCGCGTATCCCCGAAGGACACGGTACAAAGGAGCAAGCGACAGGAAATCCCTGCGAACCTCATGAACAATTTTTTCATTATAGACCATTCTGAAATCAGGGAAAGCTTTTCCGATATAGAAATCCTTCGTGAGATACCATCTTTTCAGACGCTGCGGAATCTCCGGCGGAACCTCCATCCGTTTATGGGTTGTACCGCCGAGAATCAATCCTCTTTTATCCATGTTCAGGTCATCAAGAAGTGCCAAAGTGCCGTCAGGGTTGGCTCTCATCCTTTTCCGGAAAAGATCATGTGCCTCACGGTTTTCACCCCAGAATCCCATCCCCCATCCCAGCCTGTCCGGACCCATTTCGAAATAATAAAACAGCGATTTTTCCCTGGATTCCGCTGCCTGGCGGAACAAAAACCAAAGATGATCCCTGTAAGGACTTTTATCCTTGGAAAAGCGTGTATCCCGGTGAATGCGTGAGAGGCATTTATAAGGACGGACCTCCATGTGCGGATCGATCTTCAGCATATACGGTGCCAAATCTTCGATCATCTGGTAAAAAGGGGTTTGTACAACTTCCACATATCTGTCGTGGTTTCCATGAAAGAAATCAGCATTATTGTGAAATTTCAGATCAAGAAAGAACTGAATCGTTTCTTCGGTAAAACCGGTAAACATATTGTCCTCCATTGCGTGGATCAGATATGAATTGATACCGGATTAACTCCTGACATGCGGACGCTCTTCTCATCCGGCTGGCTCATTCCGATATAAAGCGTCATATGTTTTGTATGAATCCGTTCTCCAAGATCGTTCACTACCGTATCCGTAAGTTTATCCAGCGTGATGGATACCTGCCGTGCCTCTCCTGCGGGGACACTGATACGGGCAAAGCCGCACAGCCTTGGAAAAGCAGGTGCATCCGCGCTTTCACACTGAACATATACCTGGATCACGGCATCCCCGTCCATCTTTCCTGTATTCCTGACTTCTGTCGTGATTTTCCCTTCTGACAGGTTCGGATCTGAAAGCTCCCAGCTGGTATAACTTAAGCCAAATCCGAATGGATAGAGAACATCCCCTGTATAATACCGATAGGTTCTCCCTTTCATGGAATAATCCTCAAAAGGCGGAAGGCTTTCAACATCCTTGTAAAAGGTCACAGGCAGATGACCGCTTGGATTTTTTTCGCCGAAGATCAATTCAGCCAGTGCAGTTCCTCCTGCCTGCCCGGGATACCAGGCGAGAATTTTTGCGTTCCCTTCCTGAACATTCAGAGCGGATCCCGCGGCAATAACCGTAACCAGTTTCCTGGCGCTCTTTTCAAGAACCTTCATGAGTTTTCTTTGGGATTCAGGGATAAGCAGATCCTTCTTGTCTCCGCTGAAATATTCGTTTCCGGTGTCTCCTTCTTCTCCTTCAAGTCCCGCGTCAAGGCCAACGCAAGCAATTGTAATATCAGCCTGTTCCGCATACATTGCAGCTTCCGCAAGTCTGTCATCTTTCTGCGCCAGGCCGGATGTACGGTCTTTAAAGAGGTGGCTTCCCAGGCTGTAAAGAACGCGGATACCGTGCTTTTTACAGTAAGCCCTGAGTCCTGACAGGAACGTAACATAGCGGCTGCTGGTTCCGTTATAATTGCCTTCCAGCGCAGGAACGCTGTCCGCGTTTGGACCGATCACCGCAATCGTGCGGACGGTATCCGGATTCAGGGGGAGAATCCCGTCATTTTCGAGAAGAACCATGCTTTTCTCGGCAGCTTTCAGTGCAAGCGCATCATTCTCATCCGTATCGACTGCAGTAACAGGTATCTGATTATACTCGCATGTTTCGTCAAACAGTCCCAGAAGATACCTGGTGGTGAAAAGCCGTATACAGGCTGTGGTAATCTGCTCTTCAGAAACTTTCCCCTCACGGAGAGCTTCCAGCATGTGCAGATATGTATTGCCGCAGTTCAGATCGCAGCCATTGCTCAACGCAAGCGCTGCGCTTTCCGTCGCCGTATCTGTAACTTTGTGATTCTCGTGAAAATCTCTCACCGCCCAGCAGTCGCTGACTACGTGCCCTTTAAATCCCCATTTTTCGCGAAGTGTTTTTTTCAGCAGCGTTTCGCTTCCGCATGCCGGTTCACCGTTTACTCTGTTATAGGCGCCCATAACAGATTCGACTTCCGCTTCTTTAACAGTTGCCTCAAAGGCTGCCAGATATGTCTCCGTCATGTCTTTGGGGCTCGCTTTTGCGTCAAATTCATGCCGCAGCGCTTCAGGGCCGGAATGAACCGCAAAATGTTTGCTGCAGGCAGCGGTCTTCAGATATTTCCCGTCTCCCTGAAGTCCTTTGATAAAGCGAATCCCCAGTCTCGATGTAAGATAGGGATCTTCTCCGTAGGTTTCATGTCCGCGGCCCCACCTTGGATCGCGGAAAATATTGATATTCGGACTCCAGACAGTGAGCCCCTTATAAATATCCCTGTCTCCGTGGGAACTCTGTCCGTTATACTTGGCCCTTGCCTCCTGCGCTATCGTACAGGCAATTTCTTCCTGCATGTCTTCATCAAACATTGCTGCCAGACCGATGGCCTGCGGAAACACTGTCGCGGTTCCTGCTCTCGCAACACCGTGCAGAACTTCATTCCACCAATTATATGCAGGCACGCCCAGCCGCGGGATGGCTGGCGCATCATATTTCAGCTGTGAAGCTCTCTCCTCGATTGTCATCTTTTCAACGAGTTCCCTGGCTTTTCTTTCTGCTTCTTTTCTGTCTCTCATATTCACTTTAACTCCTGTTGTTTATATTCCAGGCGGAATGATGTGCACCCGATAAATAATTATACATTCCTGTTCAGGAATCCTTTTATTTAATGGAAATAAAAAGACTGCCGTACCATCAAATGATACGACAGTCTTTCACAGCAGCGGTCAGACACGCTTAACTTCCTTGATCTTGGCAGCTTTGCCCTGCAGCTCACGCAGATAGTAAAGCTTTGCACGGCGCACCTTGCCGCGACGAATCAATTCCACATGATCCACACGGGGTGAATGAATCGGGAACGTACGTTCAACACCGATGCCATAGGATACACGGCGCACGGTGAAAGTCTCACGGATGCCGCCGTTGCGCTTTGCAATCACAGTACCTTCGAAAGCCTGCAGACGCTCGCGATTTCCTTCAACGACCTTAACCCACACCCGCACGGTGTCACCGACATTAAAGACGGGGAGATCATTGCGAATCTGCTTCGCTTCGATCGAGCGAATAATCTCATTCATGATTAGTTCCTCCTTCCCTCATAGACGTTCGTGAACAGGCGCCTTATCCCAACGGATAAAACGATAAACTGCCAGAGGACCGCCCGTATAACGGCAAGATTCTATCATAATTCCCGGATCAAATCAACACTTTTTTCTGTATCTTCTGTCTGCGCTTACCTGCAGCGATGCAGGGTTTAGCAATCAATAAATTTCCTGAATTCCGGAAGTATTCCGATCCCGTCCGGATAATGCGCTGCAAACTGCGGGATTGCATGTGACGGAAAGCTGTTTCCCTCAATGAATGTCGGCCCGTCGGGCGTAATTGCCACGTCCCACGCAACATATCGCATCTCCGGGAATTTTTCCGAAGCTTTCAGGCACATTTCCTTTGCTTCTTTCCAGAAGGGAATTTCAAACCCAATGATGCTGGTATTTGTGATTGGATGCTTGATAAATGTATTGCCTTGTTTGTCAGCGCCGACGGTCAACAGCTTTCCGGTATCCAGATCGATTCTGGCAGCCATGCCCCCGCAGTCCACATTATCCATGACTTTGCCGTTCCCAATCCGAAGGAAAGCATAGACAATTCCCTGACGTTTATCACCCAGAAGAGTGGCAATCCTGCATGTATTCACGGAAGACGGGCAAAGCGAAGCCATTTTGGGATGCTGGACAACCACTTCCTCCAGAATGCCGATCCCGTCCTTCAGCAGTCTGCTCAGGAACTGCTCACTTCCGTTTTTCCAGTCATCCGGAGTATATTTTACGATTCCCTGGCCGCTTGAACCCTCAAGAGGCTTCCCGATCAGCGACGGCTGATTCCTGCATAAAAGCGCAAGATCTTCCGGATTTGTGTCGTCACTGATCTTCATCCATTTTCTCGGAATCCACTCTTTAAAAGCCTCATTAAACTCAGCTTTATCGTCGAAAAAGTGCCAGTACGCCTTGTTGTTCATTCTCCGCACAATATCATTGGATATGCCGCGGGTAATAACCGTTTTGCGTTGTTCATCATTAAGACGGTACATCTGAGCAATTTTGTAGTCAATATATCCGGCATTGTATTTGATTGCACACCGGAGCATGTCGGTCATCAATGAAAGACGCCCCTTGCCGCTTCTCTGCTTCAGGATTCCGGTAGTCTTCCACATTGCTTTCCAATCCATCCTGACCAGCCTGTGCCAGAAATATCCAAGTCTTGACATTGCTCATCCTCCGTTTTTCACACATTGAAGCGGAACAGCGTTACATCGCCGTCCTTCATGACATAATCCTTGCCTTCGCTTCGGATCAGGCCTTTTTCACGGCACACCGCCATGCTGCCGGCACTCATCAGCGTTTCATAAGGGACAATTTCCGCGCGGATAAACCCCCGTTCAAAATCAGTGTGTATTTTTCCTGCAGCTTGCGGTGCTTTTGTGCCGGCCCGAATGGTCCACGCCCTGCATTCATCCTCTCCCACCGTCAGGAAGGAAATCAATCCCAGCAATCTGTAGCAGGCGGTAATCAATCTGTCCAGTCCGCTTTCCCCGATGCCGAGTTCCTCAATAAAATCCTTTTTTTCTTCTTCCCCCATCTGTGCGATCTCCTCCTCAATCGCCGCGGAGATCGTAATCATTTCAGCCCGTTCTTCCTTTGCGATATCCCGAACCGTTTTGAGGAACGGAATAGCGTCCTCGTCCTTTCCAAGATCATCTTCAGAAATGTTTGCTGCATAAATAACGGGTTTTGTCGTCAGAAGAAACCATCCCGCAAGGATGTCTTTTTCTTCATCGCTGACTTCCAGTGTCCGTGCCGGTTTACCGCTTTCCAGGTGCGCGTAAACTCTTTCCGCAAGTTCAGCCTCTGCCCCTGCCTTTTTATCTCCGCCGCGAAAACTTTTCTCCGCCTTTTCTTTCCTTCTCTGAACAGTTTCCATATCAGCGAAAATCAGTTCCAGATTGATCGTCTCAATATCCCGGGCGGGATTAACGGACCCGTCCACATGGATAATATTTTCATTCTCAAAGCACCGTACAACATGAACAATGGCATCCACTTCCCGGATATGGCTCAGAAATTTGTTTCCCAGGCCTTCGCCTCTGCTTGCACCCTTCACAAGTCCGGCAATATCAACAAACTCGATGGTGGTGGGCGTCACTTTTTTGGGATGATACATTTCAGCCAGTTTTTTCAGCCGGTCATCAGGAACAATGACAACCCCTGTGTTCGGTTCAATCGTACAAAAGGGATAGTTCTGGGCCAGCGCCCCGGCGTTTGTAATAGCATTAAACAGAGTGCTTTTCCCGACATTCGGAAGACCTACAACTCCCAACTTCATATTAAATCCGGGTCTCCTTCCATACTTTACAGTAAAAAAAACCGATAATATCGGCAACACATTATAATGTAGATTCATTGAAGGCGTCAAGCTTTCCAAACCACCGTTCCTGTGGTATTATATTTGGAACAAAGTCCGCGGAGGTTAGTGATTCTATGAATGTTCTGCAAAGCGCTTTACTCGGATTGATTCAGGGGCTTGGAGAGTTTTTGCCCATCTCCTCCAGCGGCCACCTTCTTCTGTGCAGGTTTTTGCTGGGGATTCAGGGAGAATCTGCGTCCCTTAAAGTACTGGATATTCTTCTGCATGTGGGGACTCTTCTGCCGCTGCTGATAATCTTCTGGAAAGACTGGTGGGATATGCTGCGCCATCCTGTCCGTAACAAGACTTTCATCCTTTTGATTATTGCCTCTCTCCCTACGCTTGTGATCTACCTTGCAGCAAAAAAACTGTTCCCTTCCGTCGATGGCTTTGCCGTATTTGATAACGGCTGGTTCCTTGGCGCTTCTTTCCTGATTACTGCGCTTTTCCTTCTCCTTTGTGATCTTATCTCCGCCCGGCGTCCGGCATCCGGAAAAGGGGTCGGAGTCCTTCAGGCCGTTGTGATGGGTTGCTTCCAGGGCATCGGCCTTCTTCCCGGCATTTCCCGCAGCGGATCCACGATCCTGGGCGGTGTGCTTTCCGGTCTCGATAAGAAAAAAGCCGCTTCATTCTCTTTTATGATGAGTGCGCCGGCTATCCTCGGCTCTCTGATCATGGAAGGGAAAGATGCCATCGATGAAGGTCTCTTTCAGAATCTGGAATTTCTTCCTGTAATTGTCGGCGTTCTTGTGGCGGCCCTTTCCGGCTTTTTTGCCCTTCGCTTCATGCTCAAAATTATAACCACTGCGCCGCTCAGCAGATTTGCAATTTATCTGGCTGTGCTTGGCATTCTCTATCTCATATTCCAGCTCGCCGGAAGTACGCTTCTTCCGCCGTTTTCCGTTCCCACCGTTGCCGGCTGATTCTGAATCACAACTTTTGAAGGAAGGAGGGTAAGCATGAAAAAACGATTATCCCTGCTCATTGCCATTTGCCTGATTCTGCTTACTCTGGTCCCTTCGTCTTTCGCAGAATCAGCGGTTGCTGCGGACACAATTCCCGAGCCTACCCTTTCCCCCAATGCTGCCAAATATGACGCAGACCATCCGGAGGATCTTTCCGCAGATCAGCTGTACGCGCTGTCAGCCATTCTTATTTCGGCTGACACAGGTGAAGTGATTTTTGAAAAAGATCCGGATACGATCCGGTACCCTGCATCCATGACAAAAATTCTGACAGTTTTACTTGGAATCATGATGGTGGATGATGTCTATCAGTATGTAACCGTTTCAGATTCTGCCGTTGCCATACCGGACGACTCCTCCTCCATGCATCTCTCCGCAGGCGAGGAAATTCGCTTTATTGACGTTCTTTACGGAACGATGCTCGTATCAGGCAACGACGGGGCAAACGTGATCGCTGAGACCGTATCCGGGTCTATCCCCGCCTTCGTTGATTTAATGAACACTACCGCCTCCATGTTCGGATGTGAGAATACTCATTTCATGAATCCTCACGGATATCACGATGATAATCATTATTCCACGGCACGCGACCTTGCTGTAATTGCGCGTCAGGCAATGCAGAACGAATTGTTCTGTGAAATTGCTTCTTCCATATCCTGGTCCATCCCGAAGACAAACAAGCAGCGTGCCCGTACGATTACGACAAAATCGGAATACATGCTTGCGGGATCTGAAGAAAAGCCTAATAAATATTATTATGCGGATGCGATCGGAATCAAAACCGGTTCTCATTCCATGTCCGGATACTGCTTTGCCGGTGCTGCAGAAAGGAACGGCGTTCGTCTGATTTCAATCGTCATGTTCACCGGAAAGCGGGCCCGATGGGCTGATACCATCAAGCTTATGAATTACGGCTTCAGTCAATACGTCAGTGTAACGCCGCTGGATCTTTACAATATGAATCCGATTACGATCGAAACAAACAATTATTCCACCTCTGATCCCAACAGAGGGAAAATACAGCTTACCTGTCAGCTGAGCGATCCCGGATCAGTGCCGCCCAAGATCATCGTAACCACGGCAGAAATGAAAAGGATGGCGGCAAATCTGCGGAACATTGTTTCCATTCAGTTCCTGCGGGATTTTGCTGCTCCGGTCACTGCGGGTGAAACCCTGGGTACGATGACTTATTATCCCACATACGGAAATCCTGTTGTTTACCTTCTGACTGCTTCGCGTTCCGTTTCCCGAAGGGAAAACGTGCCAAAGACGCTTGAGGAGATCATTAATGAAACAGAAGCCGATCCAAATCCTTTCCCGCCGCTCTCCTTCGAGTTCGTTATGATTATCCTTTCCCCTGTTCTGGTAATAGCCCTGCTGGTCCTGTGCATCGTCATTCTGTTAAAGAGGCAGCGTTCCAGAAGGCTCAGAACTCCAAAGCCTTCTCACCGTTATGTTAAATAGCGGATATTAGTGCCAGCCGTCCATGAACGTATTTCTTGTTATGTTGAAGCTTTCGTTACGGAAAGCAAATGATAAATACAGAAAGAATTTTGAAGGAGGATTTCAAAATGAACACCAAGGAACAGATTCAGGCCGGAGCCGCAATCATCGGAATTGAATTCGGATCCACAAGAATCAAGAGTGTCCTGATCGACAGAAATCACCAGGTAATCGCATCCGGCAGTCATGAATGGGAAAACGATTATCTCAACGGTATCTGGACCTACAGCGCTGAGAATATTATTTCCGGTCTGCAAAGCAGCTTTGCCGATCTGAAAGCCAATGTCGCGGAACAGTACGGTATAACGCTGAAAAAAATCAGTGCCCTTGGCATCAGTGCCATGATGCATGGATATCTTCCTTTCGATGGTGACATGCATCTTCTCGTGCCCTTCCGCACATGGAGGAATACCATTACAGCGGACGCATCCGAAAAGCTGACCCGTCTGTTTTCTTTTAATATGCCCCAACGCTGGAGCCTCAGTCATCTTTATCAGGCAATTCTGAACGGTGAGAACCACATTTCAAATATCAGATATCTTACCACGCTTGCCGGATGGATTCATTACCTTCTCACCGGCAGGAAAGTGCTGGGAATCGGAGACGCAAGCGGAATGATGCCAATCGACTCCGAATCCAGAGACTTTCGCGAGGATATGGTTCAAGCCTTTGATACCCTTGTCGCGCCTTATCATTACCCCTGGAAACTTAAAGAGATCCTTCCGACTGTTCTCTCGGCCGGTGAGGATGCCGGAACTCTGACTGAGGAGGGAGCCCGCCTGCTGGATCCATCCGGAGATCTGGAGCCAGGGTGTATCCTTTGTCCTCCGGAAGGTGATGCCGGAACCGGAATGACAGCTACAAACAGCGTACGTGAAAGAACCGGAAATGTAAGTGCGGGCACATCTATCTTCAGCATGATCGTACTGGAGAAGCCTATGAAAGGGGTTTATCCGGAAATTGATATCGTTACAACGCCCGTTGGAAAGCAGGTTGGAATGGTTCACTGCAACAGCTGTACTTCAGATATCAACGCCTGGATCGCTCTCTTCAGAGAATTTGCCGACATTATGGGATTCCGGACAGAGACCGGGGATGTATTCACGCGCCTGTTCAGGAAAGCGCTGGAAGGTGATAAGGACTGCGGAGGCCTTGTCAGCTTCAATTATTTTGCCGGGGAGCCTGTTACCGGCCTTTCTGAGGGACGGCCCATGCTGATCCGTACACCGGATGCAAAGATGAACATGGCGAATTTTATGCGGACACAGATCTATGCCAGTCTCGAGACACTCAAGGCCGGCATGGAGATAATGAAACGCGAAAATGTTGCAATCGACGAAATTTATGGTCACGGAGGCCTCTTTAAGACTCCGGGTGTCGGTCAGAATCTCCTTGCAGCTGCTGTACATGCCCCGGTAACTGTGATGGAAACCGCCGGTGAAGGCGGTGCCTGGGGAATTGCACTGCTTGCAGAATACGCTCTCCTTCGTGACAAGCAGGAATCTCTCGAAGATTATCTGCAGAACCGCGTTTTCGCAGGGATGGAAAAAATCACCGTAGCCCCGGATCCCGAGGATGAAAAAGGATTCGACCGCTATATGGAAAGATTCCTTGCCTGTATTCCCGCGCAAAAAGCCGCTGTTGAAGGGTTGAAAATATGATTCAGCCAAAAGCTGCCGCCTTTGATCTGGATGATACACTCCTGCGGGATGATCTGTCCATCTCCCCCTATACGCTGGATGTTTTTCACCGTCTTCATAATTCCGGTTTCCTGTTTGTGGCAGCCAGCGGACGTACCCGGATGAGCATGAAGCCCTTCGTGGACTTGCTGGGATGTGTATCTCTCTGTATTTCATGCAATGGCGCTGAGCTGTGGGATCCTTTATCTGAATCCGTTTTGTGTCAGGAATTCTTCTCCGTAGAGCAGTGTCAGGAGATCGCCCGTTTCGGAAATGAAAACTCCTGTTATGCGCAAACCTATTCAGAAGACCGGTTTTTCTTTAATGAGTATTCGGAATATTCC
>ODAI011060923.1_pt1 | contig 12685 bp, 7 predicted proteins | sample 1539321 | NCBI WGS metagenome assembly ODAI01 (sample SAMN02144231, study PRJEB22623) | gut metagenome | biome: sheep rumen | host: Ovis aries | place: New Zealand
AGAGCCGAAGGGCAGATGTGCGCATGCGATCCTTCAATCGGGACGGGAGTGAGGGAAAGATGGCCGGCAACAACATCCGCTGTATTGCAAAATATATGTATGATAAAGGTTATCTCCGCCGGGAAAATATGACCGTAGAAACCGGCAGCGGTGTGCGGCGTCTGCACCTCTACTGCCGGGACGGAGAAGTGTCCTCGGTAACGGTGGATATGGGAAAGGCAGATCTGAACGCATCGGCAGTGCCGGTGGTGACGTCTCTGAAGCAGCTTGTGAACAGTCCCATTGAGATCGGCGGGATGCAATGGCAGGTCACCTGCCTTTCTATAGGCAATCCGCACTGCGTTGTTTTCCACCAGACAATCGAAAACCTGGATCTGGAGAAACTGGGCCCGCAGTTTGAGTATGCAGATATTTTCCCCGAGCGGGTGAACACCGAGTTTGTCCGGGTGGTGAACCGCACCACACTGCGCATGCGGGTGTGGGAACGGGGCAACGGAGAGACCCTCGCCTGTGGTACGGGAGCCTGCGCTGCGGCAGTTGCCGCTGTGGAGAACGGTCTGTGTGAAAAGGGGGCGGATGTGCATGTGCTTCTGCCGGGAGGGGAATTGATCGTCAACTATACCGATGAGCGTGTCACCCTTACCGGCAGTGCGGAAAAGGTGTTTGAAGGCCGATTCACATACTGATCCGCTATGAAGAAGCCTCCTGTACTGCAGATGCTGGCCTTCTTCACAATCAAAAAACGGCAGAGAAGGTATTGTTCTTCTCCGCCGTTTTTCACCCTTTGGTAAAGTTTTTTGACGGAAGCTGTTGCCGTGATTTTTATTTTGTGGTACTCTATATAAAAGGAAATCAGGAAATCCGGGGAAGGAGGACTCAGAATTCCATGAAGATCACCTTTATCGGAGCCCTGCATGAAGTAACGGGCAGCTGCACATTGCTGGAAGTAAACGGGAAAAACTATCTTGTAGACTGCGGTATGGAGCAGGGGAGAGATATTTTTGAAAATGTTCCGATCCCGGTGAGTATGGGTGAGATTGAAGGCGTATTTCTGACCCACGCCCACATTGACCATTCCGGGATGCTTCCGAAACTTTATAAGGACGGATACCGCGGCCCAATCTATGCCACCGGCGCCACCTGCGACCTTTGTGCGATTATGCTGGTGGATTCCGCCCACATTCAGGAATCAGAAGCGGAGTGGAAAAACCGCAAATCCAGGCGGGCAGGCGAAGACTCTGTTGAACCGGTCTATACAACGGAAGATGCGGAGGGAGCGATCTCTCTGTTTCGGCGTCTCTCCTACAATGAACGGAAAACCGTCAACGATGGGGTGGATGTCTGCTTTGTGGATGCCGGGCACCTGCTGGGCTCTGCCAGCATTGAGCTCTGGTTGACGGAGGGGGGAGAGACAAGAAAGATTGTCTTTAGCGGAGACATCGGCAACACCGATCAACCCATTATCAGAGACCCCACCTACATTACCGAAGCGGACTATGTGGTGATGGAATCCACCTACGGTGACCGCCTTCATACAGAATTGGATAATCCCCTCAACCCGGTGACAGAACTGGCAACAATCATCCAGCGTACACTGGACCGGGGCGGAAGTGTGATTATTCCGTCTTTTGCCGTGGGCAGAACGCAGGAAATACTCTTTGCCATCCGTGAAATCAAGGAGAGAGGATGGGTACACGGTCACGACGGGTTCAAGGTCTATGTGGACAGCCCGCTGGCAACAGAGGCTACGGGAATCTTCCTGCAATGTGACCCGTCCTATTTTGATGACGATATGCTCGCCGTCCTCCGCCGGGGTATTAACCCCATCTGGTTTGACGGGATTGAGCTTTCCACCTCACTGGAAGACTCCAAGGCCATCAACTTAAACCCGGAGCCTAAGGTAATAATCTCAGCGAGCGGCATGTGTGATGCCGGCAGAATTCGTCATCATCTGAAGCACAACCTGTGGAAGGCCCAGAACACGGTGCTGTTTGTGGGCTACCAGTCGGAGGGCACCCTTGGCAGAGCACTTCAGGACGGGGCGAAAACCGTCAATCTTTTCAATGAAAAGATTGCAGTGAATGCCGAAATCTGTTCACTCCACGGCACCAGCGGCCATGCCGACAAAAACGGCCTGATCCGATGGATCACGGCGTTTGAAAAAAGACCACAGATAGTTTTTATCAATCACGGTGACGATGAAGCGTGCCTCTCTTTCCGGGATGTGCTTCGCAGCGAATATGGCCTGCAGGCCGAGGCGCCCTACAGCGGCACCCAGTTTGATCTGCTGACAGGTCATATGACGGTTTACACCGAAGGAAAACGCATCGAGCGCAAGAGTATCCCCGGCGGAGATGCCCGTGCGGTAGCAGCATACAATAACCTTATGGAAGCGGTGCAGGCCCTGCTGGCTCTGGCAAAGTCGTGCCGCGGGCGGGCGAACAAGGATCTTGCAAAGTTCACTTCCCAGATCCGCAGCTTGATCGACAAATGGCAGTAAGCTGCCCGACGAAGAAGATAGCCCCTATCTGTTTTTATGTCTTATATTGCCTGATGGAGAAGGCAAATAATATTGATACAGGAGGATGATGCCATTATGCTCATCAAAAAAACAATGGACGGCAATGAGGCAGCGGCGTACGCAAGCTATGCCTTTACCGAAGTTGCCACAATCTATCCCATAACGCCCTCGAGCCCCATGGCCAACCATGTTGACAGCTGGGCTGCCCACGGCAAAAAGAATCTGTTCGGACAGCCGGTTCAGCTGGTGGAGCTGGAGAGTGAAGCGGGCGCTTGCGGTGCCATGCACGGTGCGCTGGAGACAGGATCGCTCGCATCCACCTACACGGCTTCCCAGGGCCTGATGCTGATGATTCCCCCCATGTACCGTATTGCAGGGTCTATGCTGCCGGGCGTCATGCATGTTGCGGCAAGAACCCTTGCCACCCATTCCATCTCTATCTTCGGTGACCATTCCGACGCTATGGCATGCCGGCAGACCGGTTTTGCGCAGCTGGCTTCCTCCAGTGTGCAGGAATGCATGGATCTCGGCGCGGTGGCACATCTCAGCGCCATCAAAGGGTCTATCCCGTTTATGCATTTCTTTGATGGGTTCCGCACCAGCCATGAGATTCAGAAGATTGATGTGCTGGACTATGACGATCTGGCAAAGATTGTGGATTGGGATATGATCAAACGCTTTAAGGATCATGCCCTCAACTCCGAGCACCCGACCATCCGCTCCACACTGCAGAATCCTGACACCTTCTTCCAGAGCAGAGAGGCCTGCAACACGGCCTACAACGCTCTGCCGGATATTGTTCAGGCAAAGATGGATGCCATCAATGCCCTGACCGGCAGAAACTACAAGCTCTTCAATTATTACGGCGCACCGGATGCCGAGCGGGTTATCATCGCCATGGGCTCCGTCTGTGAGACGATGCAGGAGGTCGTGGATTACCTGACAGAGAAGGGTGAGAAGGTTGGCATGGTGCAGGTGCATCTCTACAGGCCCTTCTCAGCAAAGCACCTGCTCGCTGTACTGCCTGCAAGCGTGAAGTGCATCAGCGTGCTTGACCGCACCAAAGAACCCGGCAGTGCAGGCGAACCCCTGTTTGCCGATGTGTGCACCGCTCTCAGTGAGCGGGAGGAGAGAGTGACGGTTCTGGGCGGGCGCTACGGTCTGTCCTCCAAAGATACCATCCCTGCCCATATCAAGGCTGTGTTTGACAACATGACCGGGGAGAAGAAAAACCACTTCACCGTCGGCATTAATGACGATGTAACCCATACCTCTCTCCCGGTGGGCGAGAATATTGTCACGGCAGGCAAGAGCATTATCTCCTGCAAATTCTGGGGTCTCGGCTCTGACGGTACGGTTGGCGCGAACAAGAATTCCATCAAGATCATCGGTGACAATACCGACCAGTATGCACAGGCCTACTTTGAGTATGACTCCAAGAAGTCCGGCGGCGTGACCAAGAGCCACCTGCGTTTCGGGCATGAACCCATCCGCTCTACCTACTATGTCACGATGGCGGATTTTGTGGCCTGCCACAAACAGAGCTACATGAAGAACTTTGACATAGTCTCTGAAATTAAAGAGGGCGGTACTTTCCTGCTGAATACCGACTGGGATATGGCAGGTCTGGAAGAGCATTTGCCCAATCGTGCAAAACGCATCCTTGCCCAGAAGAAGATCAACTTCTATACCATCGACGCCACGGATATCGCGGCGAGAATCGGCCTCGGCAACCGCACCAACACCGTGCTGCAGTCTGCCTTCTTCAAACTCTCCGGCATCCTCCCCATTGATGAGGCCGTGGAGTATATGAAGAGTGCCATCGTGAAGACCTATTCTGCCAAGGGCGACAAGATCGTCAATATGAACTGCGCTGCAGTGGATGCCGGCCTTGATGCTGTGGTCAAGATTGACGTTCCGGAAAGCTGGGCGTCCCTCCAGGATCAGCCTGTTGAAATTGATCCGGCCCTTCCCAAATATATCCGGGAGATTCAGATTCCGGTTAACAATCAGGCGGGTGACAGCATCCCCGTGTCCGCCTTCATGGATTATGCCGACGGCGTCAGCCCGACGGAAACATCCAAATACGAGCGCCGCGGCATAGCTGACAACGTGCCGGTATGGATTCCCGAAAACTGCATCGGCTGCAATATGTGCTCTCTCGTCTGCCCGCATGCGGCGATTCGGCCCTTCCTGCTGACGGCGGAAGAGGCGGCAAATGCACCGGAGGGGTGTGTTACCAAAGACGTGAAAGGCAAAGGCTTTGAGGGCTACACCATGCGCATCCAGGTGGATCCGCTGGATTGTCAGGGTTGCGGAAGCTGTGCCAGCGCCTGCCTAGCCAAGGAAAAAGCACTTGTGATGAAGCCGCTGGAAAGCCAGCTGCATGAGCAGCCCAACTGGGATTACCTGGTGAACCTGCCGGTGAAAGCCAACCCCATGGACAAATTCTCTGTCAAGGGCAGTCAGTTCCAGCGCCCGCTTTATGAATTCAACGGCTCCTGCGCGGGCTGCGGCGAAGCACCCTACATGAAACTGATGACTCAGCTGTTTGGTGAGCGGATGTATATTGCAGATGCTACCGGTTGCACCTATGTGGTTGGTTCTTCCACGCCTGCCTTCCCGTATGCCAAGACCAGCGGAGGCTATGGTCCGGCACCGTCCAACTCCCTGTTTGAAAACAATGCCGAATACAGCCTGGGAATGTGCCTGTCTGTGGATCAGATGCGCCGCCAGGTGAAAACACATGCGGAAGCAGCACTTGCCGTATCCAAAGATCAGGCGCTGAACACTGCAATCCGGAACTGGTTGGACAAAGGCGATGATCCCGAAGAAACCCGTGCAGTTTCCGAGGCACTGAAAGCTGCTCTCGCTGAGACAAATGAGAACAATGCAGATGTGAAATTCCTGCAGGATCGCACCGATGCCCTTGTGAAGAAGAGCATGTGGATGTACGGCGGTGATGGATGGGCTTACGACATCGGCTACGGCGGGCTGGACCACGTGCTGGCATCCGGCATTGATGTCAATATTGTGGTGGTTGATACGGAAGTGTACTCCAACACCGGTGGGCAGTCTTCAAAGGCGACACCGATCGGTGCGGTGGCACAGTTTGCAAACGCCGGCAAAGCTACCGCCAAGAAAGATCTGGGCCGCATCGCCATGACTTATGGCAATGTCTATGTGGCACAGGTGGCCATGGGAGCAAATCCAAACCACCTCATCACCGCGTTGAAGGAAGCGGAGAAGCACAAAGGCCCGTCCCTGATTATTGCCTATGCTCCTTGCATTAACCACGGTCTGGTAAACGGCATGGGCAAGGTGCAAAATGAGCAGAAGCTGGCAGTGGAATGCGGCTACTGGCCCCTCTGGCGCTATATCCCTGAGTATAAGGAGCAGGGAAAGAATCCCTTCGTGCTCGACAGCAAGGAACCCAACGGCAAGCTGCGTGAATTCATGATGGGTGAAGTCCGCTTCTCCTCCCTCACAAGAACCTTCCCCGACCGGGCAGAAGTGCTTTTCAAGGAGGCGGAGGAGTTCACCGCGTCCCGTTACGAGCAGTACAAAGAGCTTGCCGGCAAAGCCTGAGCAAAGTCTTGCGTTCCAAGCGGTATTTCGCATAAAATAACAGACACTGAAATCGGCTTTATATAGACCGATTTCAGTGTTTTTTCGTAAAACAGGTATGTTTTATGCATGAATAAGAACAATAAGTTTTTCTCAATTATGCAAATTAAGGAAAATAAACGCTCCAAAATCCACTATATTTTGACAAGCTTTGTCAAAAAGGCACAAAAAAAGGGTTGACTTTTCTACGAAAACGATTAAAATAATGGCATGGACAATAGTCCGAAAATAAAAAGAAAGAGGTAGCAAAAAAATGAAAAAGTTCCTAGCAATTGTTCTCGCACTGGCACTGGTTGTGGCACTTGGTGCATCTGCTTTTGCAGACATTAAAGTTGCTTTCTCCCAGATCGGTCAGGAATCTGACTGGCGTACTGCCAACACCGACAGCATCAAGGGCACGATTGAAGCTCATGAAGGCTGGGAGCTCGTCTATGACGATGCTCAGCAGAAGCAGGAGAACCAGATCAAGGCCCTCCGTAACTTCATCACCCAGGGTGTTGACTACATCCTCTTCACCGGCGTTGTTTCTACCGGCTGGGATGAAGTCCTTGCAGAAGTAAACGAGGCTGAGATTCCTCTGATCCTGGTTGACCGTATGCCTGACTGCGCTGATAAGATTGACTATGCAGCTGCATTCGGCGGTGACTTCGTGGAAGAAGGCCGTCGTCAAGTTGCATGGGCAGGCGAGTATCTGAAGTCCATCGGCCGCGGCGATGAAGAAGTCTGCGTTGCTATTATGGAAGGCACCACCGGCGCTGACGCTCAGGTCGGCCGTACCGAAGGTAACCTGGCAGCTCTGAAAGAGTACCCCAACATGAAGCTTGTTGCTCAGCAGTCCGGTAACTTCACCCGTACCGAAGGTCAGGCTGTTATGGAATCCTGGCTGAAGTCTGTTGACAAGATCGATGTCCTGATCGTACAGAACGATGACATGGGTCTCGGCGCTATCGATGCCATCAAGGCTGCTGGCAAGGTTCCCGGCAAAGACATCATCATTGTCGGCTGTGACTCCGTTAAGGCAGCATTCGAAGCAATCGTTGCCGGCGAAATGAACTGCACCGTTGAGTGCACACCGCTCTATGGCCCGTTCGTTGAGAAGACCATTGAAGCTCTGGAAGCTGGCGAAACCTTCGAGAAGACGATCGTTCACCCCGAAGAAGGCGTTTATGACTGCGTCGGCGGCATTGACCTCGGCACTGTGACATCTGTCCTGGCTGCAGATGTGATTGACTCCCGCGTATATTAATTTATTCCCTGTTTAGACTTTGCGGGGCTGGCTGACAGCCGGCCCCATTTTACAAGGGCGGAGGTGCCTTGCCCTCCGCCCTCGTTTCATAAGGAGGAATTCACATGCCTGATCACAGCTTACTGGAAATGAAAGGCATTGAAATAGAGTTCCCGGGCGTAAAAGCTCTTGATAAAGTTGATTTTTCCGTGAATGCCGGAGAGATTCATGCACTTTTAGGAGAAAATGGCGCGGGAAAATCTACGTTAATTAAATGTCTTACCGGAGTCCACCACATGGATGCCGGGACTATTCTGTTTGATGGAAAGGAAATCAGACCCACCAGCCCGCAGGAAGCTTTTTCCATGGGTATTTCCACAGTGTACCAGGAGATCAATCTTTGCCCGAATCTGACCGTTGCTGAGAACATTTTTGTCGGTCGGCAACCGATGAAGGGCGGCATGATCAACTGGAAGGAAATCAACAGAAGGGCAAAAGAGCTGATGTCCAGATTCCACATGGACATCGATGTTACACGCCCGCTGAACAATTATTCCACGGCTATTCAGCAGATGGTGTCTATTGCACGTGCGGTGGACATCGATGCTAAAATTCTGATTCTCGACGAGCCGACCTCTTCACTGGACGACAATGAAGTGCAGCTTCTCTTCAATGTTATGCGGGAGCTGAAGGCAGAGGGAATGGGAATTATCTTTATTACGCACTTTCTGGATCAGATTTTTGCAGTCAGCGACAGAATGACCATTCTTCGAAACGGCACGCTCGTCGGGACCTACAATACAACCGATATTACCAAGCTGCAGCTTGTAACGCTGATGATCGGCAAGGATATCGATGTGATCTTCAATCTCAAGAGAGCACATGTCGATCCGAACGCGCCTGAAATGCTCAGAACGGAGAATCTCGGCACGCCGGGGCAGATTCAGAATGTGAATCTGTCAATGAAAAAAGGAGAACTCCTCGGATTTGCAGGACTTCTGGGCAGCGGTCGTACCGAAACTGCAGAGCTGATCTTTGGTGCCGTTCCGGCGACGGAAGGAACGGAAGATATTAACGGAAAGAGAGTTTCGATCAAAAAACCGCTGGATGCCATTAAGGCCAAGCTGGCATTCTGCCCGGAAGACAGAAAGCGTGACGGCATCATCGGTGACCTGTCCATTCGGGAGAATATCGCTTTAGCGCTTCAGGCCAGAAGAGGGTTTCTCCACCCCATATCCAGGCAGGAGCAGAATGAACTGGCAGATAAGTACATTAAACTGCTTTCCATCGCCACACCGGACGCGGAGAAAAAGATCGGCGATCTCTCCGGCGGAAATCAGCAGAAGGTTATTCTTGCCCGCTGGATGGCGACGCAGCCGGATCTGCTGATTCTGGACGAGCCCACGCGAGGCATTGACGTGGGTGCCAAAGCTGAGATTCAGCGCCTGATGCTGGAAATGTGCAATGACGGCGTATCGGTTATCTTTATCAGCTCTGAGCTGGAAGAAATAATCCGCTGCTCCAACCGGATCATCGTCATGCGAGACGGGAAGAAGGTAGGAGAAGTAAAGGGTGAAGAGTGTACGCAGCAGACGCTTCTGAGCATTATAGCGGAAGGCGAGCAGGAAGGAGCATCCGCATGAAAAAGAAATCTTTTAATCTGTCCGGCGTGATGCAGTCAAAAATCACCTGGGCTGTTGTGGCAGAGCTCCTGATTCTGCTGGTTTGCTTTATTATCCGGCCGGATTTCTTCTCAATCAAGTATCAGCCTGCAACCGGAATGCTGTACGGCAGCTTGATTGACATTCTCAACCGCTCGGCTGAGATTACAATTATCGCCATGGGTATGACGCTGGTTATCGCCCTGGGCGGTACGGACCTCTCCGTGGGTTCTCTTGTCGCTCTCAGCGGTGCCCTGGCACTGAAGTTCCTTCGCTGGGATGTGCTGGTTTATAACACGCCGGGTGATTATACGGTCAAGCCGTTTATTCTCGTGATTCTTGTTCCGCTGGCAGTATGCACGCTGATGGGAATGTTCAACGGTTTCATGATTTCCCGGATCGGAATGCAGCCAATTATCGCAACGCTTATTCTGATGGTTTGCGGACGCGGCATTGCACAGATCGTTACCAACGGCAAACAGTTTACAACGCTGTATTCGCCCTTCCGTGTGATCGGGCAGGGGAGTCTTTTCTTCCTGCCGATGCCGATTATCATTACTGCTGTGGTGGTGATAGGTGTATCTCTGTTCGTGCGGAAAACCGCTTTTGGCACCATGGTGGAATCTGTAGGTATCAATCCCAGCGCCAGCCGGCTGAGCGGTATTGATTCCAAGAAGATCATCATGATTGTCTTTGCCCTTACGGCATTTCTCTCAGCAATCTCCGGCCTGATCACGGCAAGCCGTGTCATGTCGAATGACTCCAACAACTTCGGCATCAACTTTGAGATGGACGCGATTCTTGCGGTTGTTATCGGCGGCACGAATATGAGCGGCGGCAAATTCAGCCTTGCCGGCACGGTGATCGGATCCATTATCATCCGTACCATCGTCACATTTGTCTATTACTTCGGTATTGTATCTGAAGCGACCATGGCGTTTAAAGCCCTGATCATCATTGTGGTGATTGTGCTTCAGTCCGAGCCGGTACGAAAGAAGATGTCCAAATTCGGAAAGAAAAAAGTGACGGGAGGTGTGCAGCATGCCTGAACGCATTCCGGAGCAGCGGCAGAGTTTTGCAAGTCGCTTTCTGAAGCCGCAGTACGTGATGGTGTATGCCACGGTTGGAATTTTTATTCTGATCTACATTTACGGCGCTGTCCGCTTCGGCAGCATAGGCTTCACAACATTGCGCACATTTATCAACATGTTTAAGGATAACGCCTATTACGGAATCTCCGCCGTCGGTATGACGCTGGTTCTGATCACGGGCGGAATCGACCTGTCTGTGGCGTCCGTTGCCTGCCTGACCGGCATGATCGTGGCCTACGGGACGACCGTGCTGGGGTTCCATCCTGCAGTATGTATGCTGGTTGCACTGATTGTGGGCGTGGGGCTCGGCGTGCTGCAGGGGGCTGCTATCCATTATCTGAATGTTCCGCCCTTTATCACCACACTTGCAGGTAACTTCCTTGCAAGAGGCGTGTGCTCTCTGATCAGCCGTGAGTCTATTTCGGTTTCACACCCGATGATCGATGCTCTCGCCGGCTGGAAGTGGTACTTTAAGAAGTACGTGGACGGGGAATGGGTGAAGATCAAACCCATTGCTTTTATCAACGTCAATCTTTTCGTATTCATCGTGATGATTATTATCGGCACGATTATCCTGCAGAAGACAAAGTTTGGCCGCAATATTTACGCTATCGGCGGCAATGAACAGAGTGCAAAACTGATGGGTCTCCCTGTTGCGAAGACCAAAATAATGGTCTATGGCTTCAACGGTTTATGCTCGGTCATTGCAGGCTTTGCTTATCTGCTGGAAGTCAAGAGCGGGTGGAACCTGGCTCTGAACGGAGGAGAACTGGAAGCGATCACCTGTGCGGTTATCGGCGGAACGCTGCTGACAGGCGGCGTCGGTTACATGGTTGGCACGCTTTTCGGTGTACTGTTGAAATCTGTAATCCCTGCTCTGATCACTTTCAACGGCAACCTGCTGTCCTGGTGGGGCAAAATAGCTACCGGCGGCCTGCTGGCACTGTTTATTGTCATTCAGCGTATTGTTGTGACCACCTCCGAGAGAAACAAGAGCAAAAAGAAAGAAGCAACTTAGATGAAAAATCAGGTTCAGCCTTTCGGCTGGGCCTGATTTTTCAAAAAAGAGAAAAGCTCCGGTTGAATGACTGACATTTCTGTAGTAAAATGAATTCAGGGACTATTCTCAGCAAATAATATGAAACGAGGAAATAAAAATGGATTTTACAAAAACAGTGCTCGGTATTGAGTTCGGCTCCACAAGAATCAAAGCGGTTCTGCTGGATGAAAAGCATCTGCCCATTGCGTCCGGCAGCTATGAGTGGGAAAATCAGCTGGTTGACGGGATCTGGACGTATTCCATGGATGCAGTTCATACCGGATTAAAAGATTGCTATGCTGACCTGAAGCGTGATGTGAAGGAAAAATTCGGTACGGCACCTCACACTTTCGGCGCAATCGGCGTTTCGGGCATGATGCACGGTTATCTGCCTTTTGATAAAGACGGCAAGCAGCTGGCAGAGTTTCGTACCTGGCGCAACACCATCACCGGTCCTGCTGCTGCGGAACTGACGGAGCTGCTGGGCTTTAATATCCCGCAGCGGTGGAGCATTGCCCACTTGTATCAGGCCGTTCTGAACGGAGAGTCCCATGTGAAAGATGTTGCCCATCTGACCACACTTGCGGGCTATATCCATTACCTGCTGACCGGTGAGCGCACTATGGGCATCGGAGAAGCCTCCGGTATGTTCCCGATCGACAGCAACACCTTTGATTACAACCAGGCAATGGTGGAGAAGTTTGATGCGCTGGCTGCGTCCAAAGGGATGCCGTGGAAGCTCAGAGATATCCTGCCTAAGGTTCTGGTAGCCGGAACATGTGCAGGCACGCTGACAGCGGAGGGTGCTGCATTTCTGGATCCTGCCGGAGACCTGCAGCCCGGTGTACCCTTTGCCCCCTGTGAAGGCGATGCCGGGACGGGTATGACGGCGACCAATTCCGTCCGGGAGAGAACGGGCAATGTCTCTGCCGGCACATCGGATTTTGCGATGCTGGTTGCCGACCATGAGCTGGGTGTGCACCGGGAGATCAACATGGTCACAACCCCTGCAGGAGCACCGGTTGCCATGGTGCACTGCGCCAACTGCACTTCAGATATTAATGCATGGGTAAATCTCTTCTCTGAATTTGCCGAGCTGATCGGTGCTGAAAGAGATAAGGGCGAACTCTTTACCCTGCTTTTCCGAAAGGCACTGGAAGGAGAACCGGACTGCGGCGGGCTTCTCAGCTATAACTACTTCTCCGGTGAGGGCGTCACAGGTCTGGATGAGGGTCGGCCGGTTTTTGCAAGGGTACCAGGCTGCAGCTTCACACTGGCAAACTTTATGCGCACCCATCTGCTCTCTGCGCTTGCCACACTGAAAATCGGACTGGATATTCTGAGAACGGAAGAAAACATCCCAGTTGACAAGCTTTACGGACACGGCGGATTCTTCAAGACTCCCGGCGTCGGGCAGAGAATGCTTTCTGCGGCGGTAGGGGCACCGGTCTCTGTTATGGAGACTGCCGGAGAAGGCGGCCCCTACGGCATGGCATTGCTGGCGGCCTATATGCTCTGGAA
>ODAI013639222.1_pt1 | contig 12685 bp, 6 predicted proteins | sample 1539321 | NCBI WGS metagenome assembly ODAI01 (sample SAMN02144231, study PRJEB22623) | gut metagenome | biome: sheep rumen | host: Ovis aries | place: New Zealand
CCCCAGTTGGAGCGGGATCCATGGCGCCCGTAATGGCTGATATAGAAAGGCCTGTACCCCCGTGGTACCCGGGTATCGTGGATGGGATGGAACTCATAGGAATTCGTATTGTTGCCGGCGCGCGAGGGCTCGGCGAGCAGGGCGCGCACCGCCGCCTCGGAGCGGTGCGGCTGCGCAAAACCGGCCACGGCGCAGAACGCCAGCAGGGCGGTGAGGATGGCAAAGGTTCTTCTCATAGAGCGTCTATTGTCTGCATAGAGAACAAATATAGCCTTTTTATTCAAAATTTCAGCCCCGCTCGGACAGGTATCCAGGATATTCGCGTGGAAAGGTGTTTCTGTGGACACCTGTCGGCGATAGGGCGGAGAAAAGGGGTGAATGCGGGACAGGTGTCCGGGTTTTTTGCGTGCAGAGGCGATTTGATGGACACCTCTCCTGCCGAGGGCCCAGGGGGAAGTGACTGGCACGCGTGGTCTGCACCATTGACCGCAATAGCGTCCGTAATTGAACAAAACACTGCGGTGGCGGATTTGGTTTTTTTGCTACATTTGTTGAGAATAACCAATCAACCTCCGATATGCGAAAAGCTTTTCTTACCGTTTGTTTCCTGGCGGCGTTGTGCACCGCCGCGGCGGCCCAGCCGCTGATCAAGAGCTGGGAAGGAATCCAGAAGGGCGACGTGCCCACCCTCGAGCAGGGCTACCGGCTGCCGCCCGCCGAGTATGCCAGCCACATCCTCTGGGGCTGGGAGGGCGCGATGGACGCCAAGATCATGAAGCAGGACCTGGACCTGATGCAGAGCGTGAACACGCGCGTGATCAACATCGAGCCGGGCTACAATTTCCCGTATGAATACCTCTCCGACGGCTGGTGGAAGATGATCAAGATGGCCGTGAACGAGGCGAAGAAGCGCGACATGAAGGTCTGGCTGATCGACGACGCCAAGTACCCGAGCGGCTTCGCCGGCGGCAAGTTCTCCCGCGAGCGGCCCGACCTCAAGATGTGGGCCCTGATCCAGCTGGACGAGGCCTGGGAGGTCCCGGCGGGCGGCGAGTTCGCGGACCGCGAGGTGCCGCAGGGCGCCGTGAGCGCCGTGGCCGTGAGCCCGGGACAGCAGAACCGCCAGCTCGAGATCAAGGACGGCAAGCTGAGCTTCAACGCCGGCGTGCACCCCTGGACCATCCGCTTCGCGGGCTTCGCCCACAAGAGCGGCGACACCCGCGCGGTCAACCACCCGACGCGCGGCAAGGACACTACCAACTTCCTGCACGACCACCTCAACCCGGCGGCCGTGGACCAGTTCATCGAGTGGACCCACGCCGCGGCCGCGAAGGCCCTCGGCAAGGAGATGGGCCAGACCGTGATGGGCTTCCGCGGCGACGAGCCGGAGTTCATGTACACCCCGTGGACCCCGAAGATCAAGGAGTATTTCATGGAGAAGAAGGGCTACGACCCCACCCCCTACTACGCCTCCTTCTTCGCCCCGACCCGCACCGAGATGGAGAAGCGGGTCAAGGCCGACTACTTCGACGTGTGGTCCGAGATGTTTGCGGACAACTTCTTCAAGCGCCAGGCCGACTGGCTCGGAGAGCGCGGCATGGCGCACATCACCCACCTCAACAACGAGCACCAGATGCCCGTCAACATTGAGGCCAACGGCAACTTCTTCCGCGTGCTGAACCGCGTGCAGATCCCGGGCGTAGACGTGATCAGCAACCACGTCGCCCCGGGCGTGGACAATGATTTCCCGAAGCTCGCCTCGTCCGTCAGCCACGTCTACGGCAAGCCCCGCGCCTTCAGCGAGACCATGGGCGCCGTGCGCGCGGACCTCAAGAGCAGCAAGCAGGTGCTCAACTACCAGTTCGTGCGCGGCATCAACTACTTCGAATACAACTTCTGGAGCAGCAAGTCCCAGACGGCAGAGTCCCTGTCGAAGCGCCCGCACATGGCGGAGCTGACCGACTACATCAACCGCACCTCCTACCTCTTCTCGATGGGCGTCCCGGGTGCGCGCGTGGCGATGTACTACCCCATCCAGAGCATGTGGCTGGGCAACAACCAGGTCTACTGGGACCTCTCCGAACTCTCCCAGCTGCTGATGATCCACCAGGTGGACTTCGACTACGTGGACGACGACGCCTTCTTCGAGGCGCTGACCGTCGGCCCCGGCTACCTGGAGAACAAGAGCGGCCAGAAATACTACACGCTGATCGTCCCGCCCGCGGACGTGATCTCCGAGAAGGCCTGGGCCGTGATCGAGGAGTTCGTCTCCCTGGGCGGCAAGCTGCTCTTCTGGGGCGGCCGCCCGTCCTGGCTGGTGGGCCGCACCTTCACGCAGATGAAGCCCTTCCCCGACTGTCCCGAGGCCACCTACGAGCCGTATATGCGCTGGACGGAGCAGGTCACGGCGGCCCTGCCCGAGCCGGAGCTGCGCATCCGGGCGGAACGCCCGACGGGCAGCTACCTGACCGGCCCCACCTCGGCCTGGCGCGTGCAGCCGCGCCCGGGCCAGCTGCGCCCCGCGCAGCAGCAGGCCCAGCAGCGGCCCGCCCAGCAGAACCGCCCGACCGACTCCCAGGCCTGGGTCACCATCGAGTCCTTCAAGCGCCAGATGGGCCTGACCGAGGTCATCATCCCGACCGACAGCATCCGCTACACGCACCGCACGCTGGATGACGGCGAGCTCTACTTCCTCTTCAACGAAGGCCCGCGCGAGCAGACCTTCACCGTGGAGTTCGACGCCGTGGGCCAGGTCCGCCAGTGGGACGGCTTCACCGGCAAGGTCACGCAGGTCCCGGCCCGCACCGAGGACGGCAAGACCGTGCTGGAAGTCACGCTCGGCGGCTATGATAGCGCCGTCTACACCATCTCCAAGGCCCGCGGCACCTACAACGTCCGGCAGTTCGGGGCCAAGGGCGACGGCGAGACGCCCGACACGCCGGCCATCCAGGCCGCCGCGGACGCCGCCTACGCGGCCGGCGGCGGCACGGTCGTGATCCCCGCGGGCACCTACCTCACCGGCGCCCTCTTCTTCAAGGGCGGCGTGGACCTGGAGATCCAGCCCGAGGCGACGCTCGTCTCGATGATCGGCTCCGAGTATTTCCCGCAGATCCCCACGCGTTTCGAGGGCATCGAGCACAACTGGCGCTGCGCCCTGCTCAACTTCGACCATTCCCGCGGCGTGCACGTCTACGGCGGCGGCAGGATCGAAGGCCGCGGCCAGGAGTGGAGCAAGCACAAGAACGCCGACGGCCTCTGGGGCCGCCCGCGCATGATCTGCTTCACCGACTGCCCCGGCGGGCACATCGAGAACCTGACCCTGAAGGACCACGCCTCCTGGTGCCTGCACGTCCTCTATACCGACGGATTCGAGATCAACGACCTTAACATCAGCGTCTCCTCCTACGTGCCGAGCTCCGACGGCGTGGACATCGACTCCTCCTCCAACATCTGGATGCACGACGTCTACACCAACGTCACCGACGACTGCCTCTCCATCAAGAGCGGCAAGAACGAGGACGGCCGCCGCGTGGCGCGTCCGAGCATGAACATCCTCGTGGAGCGCTGCAACTTCGACGGCGGCCACGGCGTGGCGATGGGCAGCGAGATCTCCGGCTGCATCCGGAACGTGGTCATCGACAACTGCGTCTGCGGCGAGAAGAACAACGCCCCGGTCCGCTTCAAGAGCCAGCCCTCGCGCGGCGGCATCGTGGAGGACATCACTTTCAGCAACATGACGCTGAACGGCTGCGGCACCTTCATCGACGCCAACATGATCTGGCGCATGGTGGAGAACTACGAACCCTACAACCCGCGCACGCGGCTGCGTGACCTCAAGGTCATCAACGTCAGCGGCAAGGTCCGGTCCGTGGGCAACATCTACGGCGACCCGGCGGCCCCCATCCCCGAGGGCACCTTCCGCTTCGAGGGCTGCAAGCTTGAGGCCGAGCGCGGCCTGAGCCTCGCCAACGTGGACCAGAAAGACTTCAGCGGCATCGACATCACCGTCCCGGACGGTGTGGAGCCCATCCGCTACATCGAGGTCCAGTACGGTGGCCGCTCTTCCGGCTCGCCGGTTCAGAAATAGGGTTTAGATACCCAGCTCTCCCTTCAGACTCCTCAGTAGGTCGCTTCGGAGCAAAGCGACGCAGGGGAGTTTGAGGGGGTCCGCCCCCTCAATCATTCAGAGTCCAAGCTCGCCTTTCAGCGAGCGTAGCAGGTCGAAGGCCTGCAGAGGAGTCATGTTATTCAGGTCGGCGGCCTCGAGCTTGTCCTTGATGGACGAGAGCGTGGGGTCGTCGAGCTGGAACATCGACAGCTGGACGGAGCCGTCGTCCTCCATCGCCATGGCGCTGGCGTGCTTTTCGCGCCGCTCCAGGTCGCGCAGCGTCCGCTCCGCGGACTCCACGACCTCGCGCGGCATGCCCGCGAGGCGCGCCACGTGGATGCCGAAGCTGTGCGCCACGCCGCCGGGCATGAGCTTGCGCAGGAAGATGACGTCCTTGCCCTCCTCCTTGACGGCGATGTGATAGTTCTTGACGCGGGGGTACTTCTCCTCCAGGTCGTTGAGTTCGTGGTAATGCGTGGCGAAGAGGGTCTTGGCGCCCTTGCCGTTCTGGTGGATGTACTCCACGAGGGCACGGGCGATGGACATGCCGTCGTAGGTGGAGGTGCCGCGGCCGATCTCGTCGAGCAGCACCAGCGAGCGGGCGCTGAGGTTGTGCATGATCATCGACGTCTCGAGCATCTCGACCATGAAGGTGGACTCGCCGCGGGAGATGTTGTCCGTGGCGCCCACACGCGTGAAGATCTTGTCGAAATAGCCGATCCGCGCACGCGCGGCCGGCACGAACGAGCCGATCTGCGCCAGCAGCACGATCAGGGCGGTCTGGCGCAGCAGGGCGGATTTGCCGGCCATGTTGGGGCCGGTCAGGATGATGATCTGCTCGCCCTTGCTGTCGAGGCGGATGTCGTTGGGCACGTATTCTTCGCCCACGGGCATCAGGGTCTCGATGACGGGGTGGCGCCCCGCCTCGATGTCCAGCACCAGGCTCTTGTCCATCTCGGGCCGGCAGTAATTGCGGTCGATGGCCTGCTGCGCGAAGCCCTGCAGGACGTCGAGCCGCGCGAGGATGCGGCAGTTGTCCTGGATGCTGCGGATGCTCTTCTGGACGGCCTCGACGAGCTGGCCGAACAAGCGGCTCTCGATCTCGTAGATGGAGGCCTCGGCGCCGAGGATCTTCTCCTCGTATTCCTTGAGCTCCGGGGTGATGTAGCGCTCGGCCGACACGAGGGTCTGCTTGCGGATCCACTCGGGCGGGACTTTGTCGCGGAAGGTGTTGCGGACCTCGATGTAGTAGCCGAAGACGTTGTTGTAGCTGATTTTCAGGGAGGAGATGCCGGTGCGTTCGCTCTCGCGGACCTGCATCTGCAGGAGGTAGTCCTTGCCGCCGCGCGAGATTCCGCGCAGCTCGTCCAGCTCCCGGTCCACGCCGGCGGCGATCACGTCGCCGCGACCGAGCTGCGAGGCGTCCTCCGCGAGGGTCGCAGTGATGCGGTCGAGCAGTTTGTCGGTGTCGTGCAGCCCTTTGATGAGCTTGTCCAGGGCCGCGCAGCCGGTCGCGCCGCAGAGGTCGCGGATTGGCGTCATGCGGCTCAGCGAGCGGCCGAGCTGGCGCACCTCGCGCGGCAGGATCTTGCCGTTGGCCGCGCGGGCGAGGATGCGCTCCAGGTCGCCCACCTCGCCGAGGTGGCCCTGGAGCTCGCGCAGCAGCGCGTCGTTGTCGTGCAGGAACTGCACGGTGTCGTGGCGCGCGGCGAGTTCGCCCAGGTCCATCACCGGCATCGCCAGCCACTGGCGCAGCAGGCGCGCGCCCATCGGGGTGCAGCAGCGGTCGATGGTGTCCACGAGGCTCACGCCCTCGCGGCCGGCGTTGCTCTGGAAGACTTCGAGGTTGCGGAAGGTGAACTTGTCCATCCAGACGAACTTGTCCTCGTCGATGCGGCCGATCGAGCAGATGTTGCCCAGGCCCGCGTGCTGGGTCTGCTCCAGGTAGACCAGCAGCGCGCCGGCGGAGCAGATGGCGAGCGGGAAGCCGTCGATGGCGAAACCCTTGAGGCTCTGGACCTTGAGCTGCTTGCACAGCCGCTCCACGGCGGCGTCCTGCACGAAGGCCCATTCATCCAGGCCCGTGGCGTAGTAGTCGCCGAATTTCTCCTTGACGGCGCGCAGCAGTTCGCGCTGGACCACGAGCTCGCGCGGCTGGAGCGAGCTCAGCAGCGTGCCGATGTAGTCGATCGAGCCCTGGGCCACCTGGAAGGTGCCCGTGGACACGTCGAGGAAGGCCGCGCCGCAGCTCTGGCCCTCGAAGGTCAGGCCGGCGAGGTAGTTGTGCTCCTTCTGGTCGAGCATCCCTTCGCCGAAGGCGATGCCGGGGGTGAGGATCTCCGTGATGCCGCGCTTGACGAGCTTGTTCTTGACGAGGGCAGGGTCTTCGAGCTGGTCGCAGATGGCTACCTTGTAGCCGGCGCGGACCAGTTTCTGCAGGTATCCCTCGATGGCATGGTGCGGGAAGCCCGCCATCGGCGTGTCGCCCTTGTCGCCGTTGGAGCGGCGCGTGAGCACGAGACCGAGCACCTTGCTCACGAGCACGGCGTCGTCGGAATAGGTCTCATAGAAATCCCCGACGCGGTACAGGAGCACCGCCTCGGGGTGTTGGGCCTTGATGCTGAAATATTGCTTCAGCATCGGGGTATCTTCGCCTTTCTTTGCCATCGTTAAAAACTTGCCGGAAAGACAAAGATACGAATTTTCTTCTTCCGCGCTTTTACTTTCTATTCGGAAAGCGGTATGACAACATCCTCTTCCCATCGAACTATTTCTGCCACGCCGCTTGGTAATTTGGGATAAATTGCTCCAAAAAGTCTGAATCTGGGTTGTTGATATGCTCCACCCTCATGTTTAACAAAATGCAAGTAAATGGTAACTTTTCCCAGCGGGGATTTCTTTGCTCGTTGGTCTTTTATATACCATGTCGTCCCGACATCCATCCATCTCCCCACAACCAAGGAATAGTTCTCAAAATCAATGTCTGGCCACTGATATACCTGACCACCCTCCGTTTGGACCTCGTGAAGGAGTTGCGTATCATTCAAGACCACAGCATAATCATTCATTCCACTCGAAATCTGGTCCTCGGACATTAATTCCACAAAAAGCGTGTTGCACAAATAGTTGAAACTACCATCCTTGAAAAAGTTGTCATACTTATCATTCCCGAACGCCACCGATGGATCCAGGGGGGCAAGGACATCCTTGTCTCTGCCGTCAAAGATGCCCTCGTATCCGCATCCCGACAAAACAACGGCCGCCAAGAAAAGAATAAAACAATATTTGTTCATATGGTGATTTATTGTTGATTAACGTCAAAAATCCTTACATATATCCTGCGCCGAGTACCATTAGGGACGGTAATATCCGGCAGAGACTTCTGATAAGTTTCCCCCAAGCCGAAAGAAAAATGTTCATAAGTATTTGGTGTCGGCATATCGAAAGCAACCCCGATTTCAAGTTCCCCGGGGCTATCGATACAACTTGCGAAAAGTTCAAATGAGATATCAGTAATAGGTGTTCCAGGCATAGCAGATAAAGACGAGCCTCGATATACTGGATATCCTACTTGATATCCGCTCCCAATGCCTCCATAAATATCAGAAGAGATAAGCCACTCCGTTTGATTGCCGATGGTTCCCCTTACATCTACAATGACATCCTCTAGAGGGTATGATGAACTGTTCAGAATAGTGAAATCCAGTCCAGGCGTATGATCCAACGTATTCTGTACATCAAACAAACCCGCCATTCCTAACGCCAGATTCGCTCGGACTAGGCCGTGCCCTACCTCATCGTTCCGATAATCCATTGGGTATTCGCCATCCTCAACATATGTGTATGCAGAATGCCTGATACAACCCATCTCGATGGCCCGGCGAACATATTCTTGGGGCAGATCGGGATACTCTGATAGGATCAGTGCAGCAATCCCTGCCACGTGTGGTGCCGCAGCTGAAGTGCCATTGAACCACAACGTATAGTTTTTGTCTGAGTAATCATATCCCTTGTTAAGATTACTTAATAGTTGATTGTTTATGCCATATTCTCCCGCGATGTCCGTCGTCGGAATAAACACGCCTGGAGCCATCACATCCAAGGTTGAACCATAATTACTACTCCACCATATTTCATTGTCTGGTGAAGAAGAGGTCTTCCTTTTTCCATCAAAAGAAACAGCGCCAACCGCCATCACATAATATAACGACGCCGGATAGGGTACGCCAACACCATCATTGCCCGCGGAAAAGATAACTACACAGCCTTTTCCGTCTCTTCCTAATGTAGTGGCATTGTGGATCGCCCCTGTAAGAAGCGCGCAAGGATTCTCCCCTGACCACGAACAATTGATTACGTCTGCTCCATGAGTCCTCGCCCAATTAAAGCCCCTAACGGCTGCGGGATAATACTGCGGTGAAGAATAGCCTATGCATACGGGCATTATTTTGCACCCAGGAGCCACACCCTTGATACCAATACCATTGTTTGACTTAGCACCGATAATACCAGCAACAGCTGTTCCATGATAGGCAGACAGATTTTCAGGAGCGCCATTAAGTACACTCGTAGTATCAACGGCGTCATAACCCGCCTCCAAATTCGCTGCTAAATCCGGGTGAGTCAGCTCCACCCCACAATCTAACACAGCAACAACAATATCACTGCTTCCTTCAGTCGTGCTCCATGCCGCCTCTACATTAATATCAATCCCGGACTGTCCATATTGCGCAGTATTCTTCAATCCCCATTGGTTGGAATAATACGGATCTACTGAATGCATAGCCCCGAACCAAAAAAAGCACGGGGAGGTAAAATCGAATAATCCTGTTTCATAAAAAATAGCGGAGAGGCCTATGACTCCAAACTCTGAATCCTTCGGTAGACGAACAAAAAAAATCCCTTCATCAAATCCTTCATATCTAATTACCTCACTATTATACTGCTTTGATAAAGACTCCAAACTTGAGTAGTCCGAAAAATTCCGTAATTTTACTGAAAACTCATTTGAAACCGAGGAAAGATGATTGTCTGTCTCCCCAAGCATCGGCGAAACATACCGCACCTCAGGAAGGGATTCCAACTCCTTTCTCTGTTTATTTGTAATCTCGCTTCCATCTGACTGAAGGACCAAAAGATTATAAGGGTTTTGTGCCTTCATAATTCCTGTTTGAGATTGCTGCCAAATCTTTAAAGAGGATATAGAACCCTGTTTTGAGATAAACACTTGGAGGGCATACTCATCTTGAAAGCATATTGCTATTAGATCTTTTCGCTCCTTCAAATAGATCCGTTCATCGAAATAGTAATAATATGTGCCGTAATCTCTTTTTGTAGCGAGTTGCTGCTCTTGTAAAATGTCCGAATCTCTTGACCGTTCTTTTTCTAACTCTAGTGCTAAACAACCCGAAAGCAATAAAGGAAGGCCGAATAGAAAGGATAGTATTGTCACTGCCTGTCTCATAGGTATTATTATTATTGATTACAAAGATAAAACTCTTCTGAATACTATTCCGACAGGGTGCCGAGCAGCAGGATGGTGCCGGAGGTCGTCTCGCGGATGGTGTAGGCGAAGGGGCGGTTGACATCGACCGTGACCTTGGGATAGGTGACGAAGGCCGCGGTTGCATATGCCATGCCGACCACCGTGACGGCCGCAAACTCCGTCCCCTTCTCCGTGACGTCGATCCGTACTTTCTGCAGGACCTTATTGATAAAGGTCTGTCTCTCGCTGATGCCGGAGAAGTCCGCCTTCATGGAGTTGAACGGCAGGGGGAGCCCCTGGGCCTTCAGGGCCGGGATCAGCGCATCCTCCGTGGAGTAGTCCGTGGACCATTTCGGCAGGTAGAGGGTCACGTCCGTCGTCTGCAGGCCGTAGTTGACCACGTCCGAGCCCACCTGCGGGAGGATATCGGAGAGGGTCTTACCCTCCTTCGGAAGGATGATGTCCATCTGGTAGGCTCCGTTGCCGTACGGGGCCCGGACCAGTTCGAAGTCGCCGAAGTCGCCGTAGGTCAGGCGCTGGTCCTTGACATGGAGGTAGTCCTTCTTGTGCCGGGCGCCTGAGGCGGCGGTGAAGTCCCGGTTCCGCAGGATGTCCCAGGTCAGCTTCCAGGGGGCCTTGAAGAGCAGGGCGTTGATCAGCATCAGGGCAGTGTCGGGATCCAGGTCCGTGAGCATCTGCGGGATCTTGCCGTCGGTCTTGTCGGAACACCATTGGTTGATCTGCTTCAGGGTGGCGGGTTGGGTGAAGTCCACCGTGTAGCTCTCGGCGGCAAAGTAGCGCTCCAGCAGTTTGGCGTATTCCGCCTTGAGCGGGAAGTTCTTGGCCGCCCAGAAGGAGTTGGCGCTGGTGAACCGGACGTTGGCGTCGGCTTTCACCAGGCCTTCCGTCATCTTCCGGTAATACGCACCCAGCTCCTCTTTGGAGGCGGCGTCCCAGCCGAGCACCTCGCGAAACTGCTGCCAGGTGTCCCCTTCCGCACCCTCTGCGGCCATCGCAAGCGCCAGCGAGAGGCTCAGCGGGGAGAAGGCGACGGAGCCATTGTTGCTGGCGTCGTAAAGGCTCCGGAAAGTCTTGATGCCGAAGTCGTTGGATGCATTCCGGAGGGCTTGTTCGCCCTTCGTCAGCTCGATCCGGACAAGCGGGGCGACCTGGTCGGCGCGGAGATTCTCCTCGCGGTCGAGTTTGCCGCACGCCGGGAGTGCCAGCAATGCTATGGCAAGGATCAGGGTAATTCGTTTCATGGTTACAAAGAGAGTTTGTTAAAAGTGGATTCCGGCCACGAAGCGGAGTGCGTGCAGATGCCGGCAGCCGGTGCGGCGGTACTGCGGATACTGGATCATTATGTTGTTCAGGCCGATCTCCGCCTCGGCACCCAGGTGCCAGCGTTTCCCGGTATGGAAAATGACGGAGGGGTGAAGGGACAGGTTCACCCGGATGTTCTTGGGCATGCCGTTCAGCGGATCGGACGGGTCCGCATCTACGTAGTACTTGTCCTGGTGGAAGGTGTAGGACAGCATCGGACCGAGACCGAGGACGGCTCCACCCGGCAGGTGATAGCGTGCATTCGCCGAGAAATCCCAATAGGAGAATAGGTCGAAATCGGCACCCACAGCCCCCAGGGCGAAGAGCCCTTCCATGCAGAATTTGGTGCCGACCTCGGGCATGACGGACCAGGCGGCGGATACGGGGATATCCAGGCCGTAGGACAGGCGCATGGACAACAGGCCGACCTCGGTATATCCGGACAACGGTGTGCCGTAGCTGAAAGTCCCGGCGCCGAGCTGGACCTGGTGGGTCGGCCGCCCCGGCGTCTGTGCCAAGGCGACGACGGGAAGCAGAATCCCCAGGATGGCAAGATGAAAAGCTTTCATATTCATTTGAGGTCAAAGGATAAGCCGGCGCGCAGGGAGAAGTTGGAACGCTCGTCCCAGCTGACGGCGTAGGCGCTATGGTTGAGATATCGGGTCAGGGCCGGGGACAGGTAGATCCGCACGCCGGGCAGGACCCGCAGGTCCGCACCGGCCTGGAGGTTCCAGCTGCACAGGACCGGATCGCGGAGCGGCGCCGCGCCGGTGACATGGATGGCCTTCTCGGCCTTCAGGCCGCCGCCGAGCCAGACCCGCAGGCGGTCGTCCGGGTTGAGGTAGCAGTGCAGGTCCAGGGGGACGCCCAGGTAATGAAGGGTGACCGACTGCGCGGAGGAGCTGCCGGCCGCAGACTGGACCACGGTTCCGGCGCGCTGGGTGTACTCCAGGCCGGCCGCCAGGGTCCAGCGGCGCGACAGCGGCACGGCCGCCGAGATGCCCACGCTGACCGGAAAGACCGGCGCGCGATCGGCAGTGGGGGCTTGATCGGGGGAGTACGACCCCGGTGTCGTAGCCTTGCCATATTCCGGACTATCATAACTCAACTGATCCGAATAAGCAACCGGACCGATGGCGAACATCCCGCCCGCGGCAAGCGACGCGCCGGGCGTGGCCGCCTGCAGCCGCAGGCTGACAGGGCGGCGCCGGCGCGCGACGTCCGCCGCCCCCGGCTCCCCAGCCGTCGCGAAGTCACCCTGCGTCAACTCCTCCAGGCTCTGCTGCCGGACCGGTTGACCGGCCTGGGCGATGTCACTCCGGCCAGCGTCGCCGTCATTCCGGGTAGCATCTCCGCCTTTCCGGGCAGCATTTCCGCCACTCAAGCCAGCATCACCATCATTCCGGACTTGATCCGGAATCTCCTCCCCGCTTCCTGTCCCATTCGTGGACGGGATGCCTGTTTGCCCGGTCCCATCCATGTTCCAAGCCTCTACACCATCCTTATTGCCAGCCTGTTTCGTGGACGGATTCGGGCCGCCTCTCCGGATTCGGGCCGGCGTGACGTCAGGGGTTTGGGCGACAGCGGAAAGGACCTGCGCGACGGCAAGGTCTTGGGCGGCGCCTCCGTCGCGGACTTCCGCGGCGGGCGCCTCGACCAGGCGCACCGGCTCCTCGCCGGCCGGCGCCGCCGGGCGCAGGCCGGACGGCGCGGCGGGGCGCAGGACCAGCACGGCGGCGAGCCCCGCCCCTGCGGCGCGTGGGGCTCCC
>ODAI013088425.1_pt1 | contig 12684 bp, 14 predicted proteins | sample 1539321 | NCBI WGS metagenome assembly ODAI01 (sample SAMN02144231, study PRJEB22623) | gut metagenome | biome: sheep rumen | host: Ovis aries | place: New Zealand
AGATGCACAACTTGGTTACGACAACATGAAAATTATTGCAGGAATAAAAAAAGCAGACGATCGGGCAAAAGCTCAAGACGCATTCAAAAAAGGAAAGAGCCCAGACAGTGTTATTGCGCTCATGAAGAAAAAAGCAGAAAACACAGACCCTCGTGAAAAACTAGAAAAAGAAAGAGCACGTCTTACTAAAACTATAAATGAACTAACACAACGACTTGAATATGTGGAGGAGAGTCTTGCGCATCTGTAAAAAACTTGCACAAACAGTTAGTCTTGCATCACTTTGTTTTGTTCCCCTTAGTGGATTTTCTCAAAGCATGCCTGAAATGCCCTCTATTTCTATGCCAGAAATGCCAATCATTACTGTGGGCAACACCAGTGTCGGAGCAAATACTAGTTCACAAACAAAACAAAATGCGAGCAGTTCAAGTTCAACAAACACAAGCTCAAGTAATTCGTCAAGTGCAAGCGTTACCGCAAAAGAGTTGCAAACACTTAGTCAGTTAGGTTCACTTGATACACTTAGTTCTTTGTTGGGTTCAGGTTCATCTTCTAATTCACTCTTGTCTAATTTGTATGGAAGCAACACTCAAACCAACAACACTACTAACTTATTGCTTACACAAATTCTTGAGGAACTAGAACGTTTACATGAAAAAGAAAACAGTCAGCAAAACACAGAAGACAGTGCAACTTCAACATACACAGAAATAGAAATTCCACCAACCATAGAACAAAGCCCTGCACCTTCTGCAAGTGTTACTAAACCTCGACTACTGCGCTTTTTGGTAAACGGTTACAACATTCTAAACACATGCACAAACATTTACATTTCTTCTCCAGAACAAGACGGAACATTTTTAGTAAGCGGAGACAGACGCTATAACAGTGACGGAAAAATTCGTAGCGAAACATTTCACATTTTATTCCGCACTACTGGAATAAAAAACGGACTTACTTCTTACAGCGCTGCATCGCAAGTTAACCAAGATTATTTGAATCAGTATTCATTTTTATATCAAATGGCACAAAAGCAAAATCTTACAGCAACGCGTACTGGAAACTTAGTTACCTTACGCACTACAGACCCCAACTGGAAACTTGAACTTTTAATTGATTTAGGAACACAGGAATAGTCATGACGCAAAACAAAAAACTTCGTGAAGGTTGCGAAAAACTTTCTCTTACATTAACCGAAGAACAGTTTACAAAACTTGAAACTTACATCGAAGAAATTTTAGAATTTAATAAAAGCTACAATCTTATGAAAGCAGACAGTGCAGACGAACTTGCAGTTAATCATATTTTAGACAGTCTTGCTTCTTACAAACACATTAAAGAACTTATTGAATCAAAACCTTCAGACGCAGTTGTTGCAGATATTGGTTCTGGAGGAGGCTGTCCTGGTATTCCTCTTGCAATTGTTTTTCCCAACACATCTTTTGTTTTAGTTGAGCGAATGGAAAAACGCTGTGTCTTTTTAGAACGCATGGTAAAAAAACTTTCACTTACTAACACGCGCGTAAACTGTAGTGCCGCTATAGACATTGCACCGCAATCATTCGACATAGAAGTGTTTAGAGCCTTTCATCCCTTTGACAAAAAAATAGTTCAGTTGTTGTTCAAACTTTTAAAACCTAAGGGAAGTATCGCAGCGTATAAAGCACGTTCTAAAAAAATAAGCGAAGAAATGCAGGCAGTAAGTCATCTTATTCCTTCGTATAAAAAAATTCCGCTTGTAGTTCCCTTTTTAGAAGACCACGAGCGGAATCTTGTTGTCATACACAAATAACTATTCGAGCGATTTAAGTATTTTAGTAAGCTGCGGTTTTTCAACCAAATCTATTGGACGACCTTCTGTAAACTTATGAGCTTCATCTGTAAAGGAACCAGCAGTAATACAAAATCCTCTGTCAGAGTTTACATCTTTCATGTGACCGTGGAAGTCGCGCAAATACAACTCTCCTGTTGAACCGTTAGTTCTAAAGAATCTAAACAGTTGTGTATCTTCCCAACGAGGGCTAGAAACAAAAGCAACAATGTCAGTGTAAACAGAACCCATGTTTATATCTTCAATTTTTACCCGATTGTTTTTTCCACACAAGGAAATAACAATTTTACGACACAATGCAATAAAGTCTGTCTGTCCTGCAATCAAATACACATTAAGGTTAGAGTTCTGACTTAATTCCTGATATCGTGAAATAAGCGTGTTAACGTCTTTGTAGTTGGGGTTTATATTGCGAATGTTTTTAAGAACATCAAGACCCTTCTGCATCTGATTTGTAGCAATGTAGCACTGAGCAAGTTTGTACATACATTCTTGTTTAATTTCAGATTCAGCATTTTTGTGGCGCAAACAAATTTCAAAATCTTGAATAGCAGCAACATTATCGTTATTGCGTGAATGTATTGTTCCTGCAGCAAATGAAGAACGAGCACCATACACTGGGTCTGCGCGCAAATGCATAAACACTTTCATAGCTTTATCGCCATGACCTTCTGCCATCATTGCATCTGCCATACAGAATAAAATTTCTTTGTTAGAAGGGTCATCATCAAGTGCACGCTTAAAACAGGGAAGACTGTCGCGGTAATGTTTAAGTTTGTAATAACATTGCGCAAGATACATGTAAACTTCAGACGCTTCTGGTTTTATAACAATTGCTTTTTTGAAACAAGGAATTGCTTTTTCATACATGTCGTTCAAATAACAAGCAAGTCCTAAGTTAAAGTTGACTTCATAATCATGAGGATTAATTTTATATGCAGCAGGCAAAATGGTAATTGCTTCTGGATATTTTTTTAACTGAACTGCACAAATACCAGCTCTTAGCGTTACCTTAAAATTATCAATGTCTGGATTAACCGTTGACAGTTTAGAAAGTTCATCATATACAGGAAAGGCTTTTTCCCACAAATGTGATGTATAATACACTTCACCAATTGCAGTAAGAGCACCAGCATCATGCGGATCTCGAGAAAGTTTTTTGTTTGCATCGCGTACAATCTGAGCTTGATTTTTTGCATGACGGGTTGTTCCTTGTTTTCCAACTGAACCGCCCTTATTTTTATGAGAGACAATCAGCATCAGAAGAACAATAACAGAGAGAACGGAAACTATTGCAATCACAATTGGGAACAAATTATCCATTACGCTTTTCCTCAACAAACTGAGCTATACGCTCTAACGCGGTTTTAATCTTTTCTACTGAAGTTGCATAACAACAACGAATATGTCCTTTACCTGCCTGACCAAATGCAGAACCTGGAACAACGGCAACATTATGCTTTTGGAAAAGTTCAGTTGCAAAGGCATCGTCATCCATTCCAGTACTGCTTATGTCGGGGAACATGTAGAATGCGCCTGTTGGTTCAGGAACAGTAAGACCCATATCACAGAATGCTTTGTACATAAGATTGCGTCGCTGTTGATAACTGATGCGCATCTTTTCTACTTCATCCCAACCGTGCTTTAATCCTTCAATAGCGGCATACTGACTCATAATAGGTGCACAAATAGTATTGTACTGGTGAAGTTTTACAACCTGTGCCATTAAGTCTTCGGGAGCAGCAATCCAACCAATACGCCAACCGGTCATTGCAAAACTTTTTGAAAATCCGTTAAGCAAAATGGTGTAGTCTTTCATTCCTTCGAAAGAACCAATTGAAGTGTGTTTGAAACCATCGTATACCAGTTCGCAATAAATTTCGTCTGCAATGCACCAGATTTGATTTTTACGCGCAACAGCAGCAATTTTTTCTAACTCTTCTGCGGGAATCATTGTGCCTGTTGGGTTACTTGGTGAACAGAACATAATTGCCTTTGTTTTAGGAGTAACTAATGCTTCAAACTGTTTCGCGGTAGGATAAAAACCATTTACACTTGTGTCTAAGCGAACAATTTTTGCACCCGTTAAATGAGCAAGAGGAACATAGTTTACATAACAAGGTTCACAGACAATCAGTTCATCGCCAGGATTAAGCACTGCACGCAAAACAGCATCGACACCTTCACTTGCACCAACGGTTACCAGCACTTCTTTTGCAGGATTGTAATGCAAGTTGTAGCGTTCCATGTAGCGAACAATTTCTTCACGCAGTTCAAGCAAGCCCCAGTTACTGGTGTAAGAAGTCTGACCTTTTTCAAGGTGATAAAATGCTTCTTCACGCATGAGCCAAGGAGTAGGAAAATCTGGTTCTCCTACAGAAAGAGAAATAACATCATCGTGTCCAATAAGCAGTTCAAAAAATTTACGAATTCCGCTTGGTGGTGTTTCTACCATTGCGCGGCTGAATCTGTCCTCGCGAGTGTTCATGCAATTACTCCTTCGCGACCGTCGGGATTCTGTTCAACATAAACAATGTCGTTTTCTTTGTATGTCTTTAAAATAAAATGTGTCTTTGTAGAACGAACACCTTGTAGCGTTGAAAGTTTTCGCGCAACAAAGAGTGCAACTTCTTGCAGAGTGTCGCCTTCAATAATGACTTTAAGATCGTATCCACCACTCATAAGGTAGAGACTCTTTACCTGAGGAAAGCGATAGATGCGGTCTGCTATTCCGTCAAAACCGTGTTCTCTTTCGGGAGCAACTTGGATTTCTATTTCTGCACTTACCTTTTCTTTTGCAACAACATCTTTTTCTGGATTGATGATTGCAGCGTATTTCATAATGACACCGTCGTCTTCAAGTTTTGCCATAATAGCACGAACTTCGTCGGGAGTCTTTTTTGTCATTGCTGAAATATCTTCTACGGATAAACGCGCATTGTCACGCAGTAAATTCAGTATTTCTTCTGAAGCATCCATTTACATTCCTCCAAATTATACAATCACACCTTTTGTAGAGGGAATCTGTCCCTGACGGCGAGCGTCAATTTCTACAGCACTGCGGATTGCACGGGCAGCGGCTTTAAACAAACCTTCCATTTTGTGATGATCGCTTCTTCCCCGAATGGTATCAAGATGCAAATTGCACTTAGCTCCGTTTACAAAACCTTGCCAAAAATCTTCAAAACAATCTGTCTGAAAACTTGCTTCTTTTCCGTCTTGACCTATAGAAACCAGTGGCACACCTGTAAGCTGAGCATTACACACACAGAAGGGTCTACCGCCAAAATCTACACTTGCCTGCAAAAGACTTTCATCCATGGGGTAAATAAAACAACCGCTTCTAAAAATTCCTGCGCAATCACCTAAGGCTTTAGCAAAACACATGCCTAAAACAATGCCGGTATCTTCAATTAAGTGGTGCTGATCTACTTCGAGATCGCCTTTGAGAGAACCAGACAAATCAAACATTCCGTGCTTGCAGAAAGACGAAAGCATGTGACCAAAGAATCCTATGGGATTTTCTACGGAACACTTACCTGTTCCATCCAAATTGAGTGTCAGTTGAATCTGCGTTTCTGCAGTTTTGCGTTCGATTGTTGCAATTCGTGCCATAGGTTAAGCATACAACGAATAGGCAAAAGGTGCAAGAACTCGCTATCTTAAGGTAAGAATCATGCCTTCTTTGTGTTCACAGAAGCCCAAGTTTTCGTACAAGGGACGACCCGCTTCTGTTGAATCGAGGGTTATTTCGGTAACGCCCCGCAAAAGAGCTTCATCTATAAGCAATTTTATCATCTGTCGGGCAATTCCCTGGCGACGGTACTGTTCCCTCACATACACATTCATCAAATGTGCACGAATTCCTGTGGGATGCATTAAGGTAGGCATAACTTCAACATAAGACAGAGAAGCACAACCTATTAATGTTCCCTCGTCTTCAGCAACGACTGTTGTTTGGTTTCCGTTCAAAAAATATCCGCGGCTAAATTCAATTAACAGACTGTCAAACTCATAGTCTTTTTCAAGATTGTTGACTTTACACAATGTCTCTTTACGAAGTTCTAACAAGGCATCTGTTTCTTCAACAATAGCTCTGCGAATTGTTACCATAGTATTTACCGAACCACCTTACGCAATTCATATTCAACAATGTCTGTTGCACCCAAAGACTGAAGTTTAGGCAACAAAACAGGAACATCGCTCTTTTTTACTGCAATTTTAATTGCATAACCGTTACCGCCAAAGAGTGGGCTTACGGTAGGACTACGCATAGAAGGCAAACCTTTTACCAGTGCGTCAAACTTATCTTCTGCGACATTCATTTCGAGCATAACACGAGAGCGAGCAGCAAGCACTGCTTCAAAAAGCATCTTCAGTTCTTCAATTTTCTGTTTTTTTGCAGGATCTTTGAGCGCTTCTTTGCTTGCATACATGCGAGTTGATGATTCCATAAGAGTGTCAACAATTTTAAGATGATTAGCATGTAAAGAAGAACCGGTGCTGGTGTTATCAATAAGAATCTGTGCCATGGATTCTTCTGAGTCTTGAACAAAACCTTCGCTTGTTCCCCAAGTGCGGAAAACACTACCCTTTATTTTTTTGTCTTTAAGCCACTGGGCACTCAAGTTCTCATATTCAGTTGCAATGGTTACTGGCTTAGAAATAATGTTGTCAAAATCGAATGTGTCGGGAATAGCAGCAACAATGCGAACACCGTCAAAACCTAAATCCATAATTTCTTCAAGTTTATCTTGCACACCGTTTTCATAAACCCAGTCTTTTCCAGAAAAACCAACATCTGCTTTGTCTTGAGCAAGAAGGTTGCTTACAATCTGAGGCTTAACAACTTGAAAAGCCAAGTCTTCCTGATTTGTAATGGGAAAATAAGTTCTGTCTGGAAGATTGATTGAAATTCCCACATCATTCAGAAGTTCATACACTGATTCGTAAATACGGCCTTTGGCAAGTAAAATCTTTAACTTTTCCATGAGGTCATAATACAGAATATAAGGGGAAAAAACAAGACGGGGCTGCCCTTGTTGAACAGTCCCGCCTGAAGATTGAGTTTATACTAACTGTTAGTCCAAAGAAGTCATGTCGCTAATGTCTTTTTCGTAATCAACACCTTCCACATCAAATCCGTTGATATTAAGGAAGTCATGGCGAATTCCGGCAAGGTCGGTTATGTCTGCAACATTTTCTTCATTTACCTGAGCCATAATTTTATCTACTTCTGCCTGAACCTGAGGGTCAAGTTCCCAGTCGTCTATACGGATTCTACCTTCTTCGTCAACAGGAACTTTTTTGTCTGCAGTGTACAAACGTTCTGCAAAAAGACGTTCCATCTGTTCAATACAGCCTTCGTGTGTTCCCTTAGCCTTCATAACCTTAAACAGAACACTCAAGTAAAGGGTAATGATAGGAATAACAGAAGAAGAGCGAGTAATTAAGCCCTTGTTTACGCTAACGAATGCAGCACCGTTCAAAGATGAAAGATTTTTTGTAATGGTGTGTGCACGAGCTTCAAGATCTTTTTTTGCAGCACCAATTGTTCCGTCGCGATAAATAGGATGTGACAGTTTAGGTCCAATGTATGAATATGCTACTGTACGAACTCCATCTGCAAGAACTCCTGCTTCAGAAAGTTGCTTCATCCAGCGTTCCCAATCTTCGCCGCCCATAACTTTTACCGTATTTGCAACATCGTCACCTTCTGCAGGCTTTGCGGTCATGGTAGACATTTTGCCGGTCATCATATCAAGGGAAGCTCCACCGTATTCTGCTCCAACAGGTTTAAGCACTGACTTATACAGAACTTTTGTGTCAGGGTCTGTGCGAACAGGGCTTGCAAGACTGTAAATAATCAAATCAAACTGTTTGCCCCATGATTTTACCTGATCAATAACCTGTTTGCGCATTTCATCGCTGTAAGCGTCACCGTTAAAAGTAATTGATCTAAGACCAGCTGCTTCTGCTTCACGGTCAAACTCTCTGTTGTTATACCAACCAGGAGTACCCGCTTTTGATTCAGTTCCAACCTTTTCGAATGAAACACCGATTGTTTCAGCACCAAATTCAAATGCAGCGGTTATACGACTTGCTAAGCCATAACCTGTGGAACAACCCAAAACCAACACTGTCTTAGGTGCGTATCCGCCTTCAGCAGCAGTTTTAACACCGCGTTTTGCCTTCTGAGCTTTTGCGTATGCAATCTGACGGGCAGTATCTTTTGCGCATCCAACCGGATGTGAGTTAATGCAGATGTTGCTGCGAATCATAGGTTTAATAACCATAGTAATCTCCTTGTGTAACTCCCCAGTTATTTCGTATGGTAGATTGTATGACACTTTTTAACTTTATGTCAATGAGGCGGAAGTTAATCTCCTTTTTACGATTCTCTTCTTATCCCCACCTGTAAGTGAGATTTTACTTGTAAAATCTCATAACATAAAAATTGCAAGAAAGCAATTTTTATGTCGGGGTCAAACTGTGTGCCCCTACACTGAACACGCTCTGAATGTCCGTGAGGGTAAGAATCTTTGGCATCAATTGCAGTAGAAAGTGCAAGTGCTGTCTGTGCAAACAAATTGTTTAATTCTCGAACTGAATTATAACAGAAAGTTGCAAGACAAAAATAATGAGCGGTATAGAAGTTGCCGCAGAAATTCCATAAGGTCAGTGTAGCAAAAATCATTTCTATATGCTATACTGATTTTATGAAACCAAGCGCAGATTATACGGTACTGTTTGCAGATGATTCTCTTGTTGCACTTAACAAACGCAGCGGAATTCTTATTGCTCAAGACCGATACGATCCTGACGCACCTCGCCTTGACCTTTCTGCAAAAGAAGAATTTGGACAGTTGTTTGCAGTTCATCGTTTAGACAAAGACACCAGCGGAATTGTTATTTACGCACGCACAGAAGAAGCACATCGTAGTTTGTGCATGCAGTTTGAAAAGCGCGAAGTTCACAAAGTGTATCATTGTTTGGTAAACGGACATCCTGTTTGGCAAACATTGCATGTAGATTTAAAACTTATGCCCGACGGAGATGCTCGTCATCGCACAGTAGTAAATAAGCGTTCTGGGAAAATTTCAATTACCGATTTTACTAACTTAGGAAGTTGCGGTCCTTACACATGGATTAAAGCTGAACCTAAAACAGGAAGAACACATCAGATTCGTGCTCACTTACAAGCTAACGGTTTGGGAATTGTATGCGACCCTCTGTATTCAGGAAATCAGAAACCAGTTAAGTTAAGCGACATAAAACGAAGATACAACGGCGACACTTTTGAAGAACGACCGCTTTTGTCACGACTTGCACTGCATGCCTATCAGCTAACAGTAACACATCCTGTTACAAACGAAAGCATTACCTTTACTGCTCCCTACTCAAAAGATATGGAAGCTGTACGCAATCAGCTTGCAAAAATTTTTAAGGTAGATCCGCTTGCATGAAGATGAAGCGACAGTGTATTGCTGCAGTATTAGTCTTTTCACTTATTACAACAGCACATGCACTTGCACCAACTTTTTGCATTGAACCACAAGTTTCAGTTCACATAGGTCACTTAGGCGAACACTTGTATGTAAATAATACATCAGTACAAAATCCGCAGTTAAGTTATTTAAACTGGGAAACACATCCGCTATGGACAGTTGGCATTTATGGTAGAGCAGAACTGCTACACTTTTTTTTAGACATTCACTTTGATGCAGGCATACCCGGAACACTGGGAAATATGCATGATAGCGACTGGTTTGACTTAACAAATGTAAAACAAAGTTTTTCTGAAGGAACAAATAATTTGCTTAACGCCTGGTACACAGATTCACAATTTGGATACGAAATTATTTTAGCAGATTGGATTTCTATTGCACCAACGCTTGGTTTTTCTTATCACTTTATTTCTATGACATCTCCTCAAGGCGGAACAGGAAGTACAGATCCAAATAAATCAGATGGCATTGTTATTCCCTACGACAGTGACGGAGCAGTTACTTGCACGACAGCACAAATTGACTACTGGCGTGAGAGCATACAAATGTGGTTAGGTATTCAGTCTTGCTTTACTGTAACAAACTGGCTTAGCATAAATGCACAAGCAAGCATTGCTCCTGTTAGTAGTTTAACTTCTGTTGATCATCACTACAACAATGGCGGATTATTTTTCACAGATAAACCCCTGGGATTTTTTCATGCACTTTGTTTTGCAACAAAGGCAAAGTTTCGTCTTCAAAAACATTTTTCACTTACGCTTGGTGTAAGTTACCGCACACTCTTTGTAATTACAGGAGACACCTACACTTCAAGACAAGAAGGCTACTTGGGCATAAAAAATACAAGCAATTATTCAGGTGCATCAGAAAATGACTGTACCATCGCAATAGGAATAGCATTTACTTTTTAGAGGAGGAAGAAAATGAAACGCATCGTTACCATAAGCAGAGAGTTTGCAAGCGGAGGACGTTCTATAGGTCAGCAAGTAGCAAAGGAATTAGGCATTGATTTTTACGACAAAGAAATTATTGACCTTTCCGCAGAACAGTCAGGGCTTTCTGCCGATTACATTTCTAAAACAGAACAAACGCTTTCTTCAAGTTGGATTTACAGTCTGGTTGTTGGTTCTGCATATAGCGCAAGCAGTTCTGTTTCTGCACCAACAGGCAGTCGTTTGGGTATGCTTCCGCTCGCAGACCAAGTTTTTAACGCTCAAAGAAAAGTCATTATTGATTTAGCAAAAAAAGGTCCATGTGTTATTGTTGGTCGATGTGCAGACTACATTCTAAAACATTCAGAAGAAGTAAATCAGCATGATGTGCTCAATGTTTTTGTTTATGCTCCGTTAGCAGACCGTGTAGAACGCGCCATAAAAGAATTTAATTTCGAACCAGCAAGTGCAGAAAAACAGGTTAAACAAATAGACAAACGAAGAGGCAACCATTACAACACTTTTACTGAACGCACTTGGGGTAACCGCACTCACTACGACATACTTATTAACAGTTCTTTGCTGGGGTTGGAAGGAACAGCACACATGATTTCTCTACTTGCACAGAGAACATAAGTTTTTTCTAAAGTAGACGCAAGCGCACGCTTTGGATTCGGCGAGCAAACTGTTCTTCAATAATGAAAACTGCACCAGATTTTTTTTCTTTGTAAGCTGCACCAATTGACGGAAGTTCTCCAAAGCGTTCCAAGAGCCAGCCTCCCAAAGTGTCAGATTCTTCGCTGTACAAATCAAGAGCAAGCACATCGTTAACATCATCAAGCAGCATGTCGCCAGGAACAAGAAACTCTTTTGCTCCCACAACAGTAATTCGTTCTTCGGCAGGAATGTCTCCACCAGAATAACGGTTAGTCATTCTTCCGAACACTGCATACAAAATGTCATCAGTGGTAACAATACCAGAAATGTCCCCATACTCATTGACAGTTACGGCAAAGACATCGTTTTCTTTTTTAAACTGCTGTAACAAATCAAAAGCTCCCAACACATCTGGAACAAAAAGAGGTTGCTTCATGCAAATACGCACAAAATCAGGACTTGAAGTAATGGCAGAAGATGCAAACAAAAGAGACTTATAGTGAAGCACACCCACAATTGCATCTTGTTGTTCATCATAAACTGCAAGACGAGTGTGACGAGAAAGAGTAAATTTTCTTACGGCTGAATCAAAACTGTCATCGACATTCACATAAGACATCAAAGAGCGAGGACACATAATGTCGTATACATGCAAATCTGAAAATTCGAAAATACGATCAAGCATCATCTTTTCACTTTCTTCAAGAGTACCTTCGCTTTTTCCAATTGCAATCAGTGTTTTAAGTTCATCTTCGGTTACTAAAGGAGTTTTTGTTTTCCAGATTTTTGATTCAATCCAAATAATGCCCTTAGTAAAGGCTTCAAAAATTGCATTAATCGGTCTAAACACTTTTTGCAAAATTAAAATAGGAGTCGCAGCATGTTGAGCAAGTTCAACTGGTTTAACAGCTGCAAGTGTTTTAGGAATTATTTCGCTAAACATAATGGTAAGCACTGCAACTACTGCAGTTGAGTAAGAAATATATGCTGAACCAAAAACATTTACTGTATATGCTGTTGCAAGAGAAGAAATAAGTGTTGTTACAAAATTTGTTCCGATTAAAACACAAGCAATAAGACTTTCAAGACGGTCGCGCAAGACTGCTATTTTTTGTGCATTAAAAACATGTTCTTTAAGAAGCTGCCTTACTTTTATTTTTGAAATAGAAGTGAATGCGGTTTCCGACGAAGCAAAAAATGCACCAAAGAAAAGTAAAACCGCAATAGCTAAAAGAGGAAGAACATACGTTACGCATATCGAAAGAAAAACATCAAGCTTCACGAACTTCCACCTTTGCAACTCTATTTTCATCCATCTCTTTTACCGTAAAGATAAATCCACTGTCAGCAACTGCTTCACCAACACGAGGAATATGACCCAAAAGTTCACACACATAACCACCTATGGTTTCTGAATATTCTGATTCAATATGAAGACCAAAGCGTTCGTTTATTTCGGTAAGTCGAGTAAGTCCACTCACTTGACCTTCTGCATCATCTTGAGAATTTATCATTCCACGAACTACAGGCTTTTTAACATATGATGAACCAAAAATTTCTCGCGCTATGTGTTCACTTGTAATAAGACCTTCTGTTCCAGAATACTCATCAATAACAATTGCCATACTCTGATGATTTTCTTTTAACACACGCTGAATGTCTGACATTTTTTTTGTTTCAAGAACAAAGAGTGGAGGCTTCATAACCGTTTGCAAAGAAAAATCTTGTTCTTGATTTTTATAAACTAAAAGATCAC
>ODAI013460829.1_pt1 | contig 12684 bp, 8 predicted proteins | sample 1539321 | NCBI WGS metagenome assembly ODAI01 (sample SAMN02144231, study PRJEB22623) | gut metagenome | biome: sheep rumen | host: Ovis aries | place: New Zealand
ATATGATCGCGCACTATCGCGTATTTGTATGTGTTTTTTTTCAAGCAGAAGACGGCATACGAGATAGTACCGGAAATACGAGTCTGTGCATTTGCGGGAAGTGCCATCATCGCCACTCCCACAAGCAGAAACATTTTTATTATTTTATTCATGGTAATAGTATTTATCGGATTTTGAATTTCTCAATGTAGTTACACAGCCTGGCCTCTGTTGAGAAATCTGGTCTCTCAGGCATAAGGAAACCGTCAATCATGTGAACGACAGCATAGTTACTGCCATCAACAGTGATATTATTCAGCGATGTTGCCTTTTTAACGCGTTGGCTACAAGACCGGTCACATGTCATAATGTTTCTTACGTCATGTATTATACCATTAACAGTAACCTCGGGAACGGTTTCTGCATATCCGCTGTCCTTCTTGGTAGAAACTTGTAGTACACCATTCCGACGTTTAACATACAACTTAGTAAAGACGTTGTGCAGATTGTCAAAACTGTTTGATATCATCTCGTAGTCATGGTTGGATTTGTCTGCAAATACACTGTTATCGGCAAAATGCAGACGGACAAAATTTGTCAGCCACACAATATTAGCCTGGAGACGGAGTGAGTCTTCCCTGTATATCAGGTTTCCTTCATCATCTTTATCACAATTGTCAAAGTCTGTGATGATATCCTCCCAGGTCGGGAACTGATGCTCACCCTTCTCGTCCGTATATGTGTATGCGTATGCATTGTCCATAGCCTCGTTTGTTGGAGCAAATATAGTGTAATTGTAGTTCTGCCAGAAACTTACGTTGTAATCGACTCCAGACTTGTCCACGAATGTCGAGTATTTTGCAACCGCAGCATTTAACTGCTTCTTTGATGCCGCATTGTTGATGTCGTATTTCGTCTCATCTACAAGACCGGATTTCTTAATCACCTCGTCAAGGTCAATTCCCGGGTGGTCACAAATCTCGTAGAACTTCTGGTATGGATTGTTTTCTGCAGCGCCTTCTGCTTCGGACTGCTGACTGCCGTTAAATCCGCGAGGAACATTGGATAATACACTCCATACAGAACGTGCAGCAGGAATCAATGGAGCATCCATTGTGAATGTGTATCCGTTCTTGTAATCGCCGAATGCCTGTACTTTTGCGCAAAGCACACCCTGACTGTAACCTGTTTCGTCAAGTGGATTCTCTATGTCGAACTCACGCTGGTTCTCACACTGGAATCCTCCCTGAGCAGCAACGACCTGACCGTTATCGCGGATAACCCTGATTCCCATTCCGTTCTTTGACAGGTAGAATTCATCTTCGGATTCGTTGATATTAGGAACCAGTCGTCCGTTATTATTATAATAGTCCGATCCTAAAGTCTCGTGTACAATGGTGTTGTGCTCCAGCATCTGGCGCAGACGGTTTACGATTTCGCTCTGTGAAACTTTTTGCAGAGTCTGGTCACTGCCGATAACACCGGTATTGACATTATAGTTGGCAAGTACATACCATGTTGCACCCTCCTCATCCTTCTGTGTTTTGCTACTGCCGTTGACAAATGGGAAATTTCCCTTGCCAGTATAGAGCATACGCATCACACGTGCCAAGCCATTGGAGGAGAAGCTCATTGGGTCATAGTTGTATTTCAGTGCCTTGTCTGTTGGAAGGAAGAATGTAAAGCAACTCTTCATTGCCTTCAGATATGCGTAGTAGTTGATACCCATGATGGCACTGCTTCCCAGGTCCTTGTCCGAGTAGATTGACCAGTACATGATTTTATTGTCAGACGCTTTCTTGATAAATGCAGGTGTGGCAACACAGTCAAAATCCGAGGGTGTATATACATTGTTCATTATATATACAGGACCGTTACATGCAAGCTTGACAGTATGTATATTACCACCTTCTGTTTCCATCTTGGTGTCTTCCTCGCTGAAAATGTCCTCCTGCGAATCAGCCTCGCTTAATTTCAGCATCTTGGATGGAACAGATTCTGCGAAACTACGGAACATACCATGATTGATGATTTTAGCCATGTTGGTCAGCGGAATCTGATCAATATCATCAAACAGCTTGTTCAGACCTTCCTCGTCAGTACCATATTCAGACGGGTTGTATGGCTCTTTGGTATATTCTTCAATCAAAACGCGTCCACCACCATCCTGGAAATACTTGAGCATTGAATTGTCGCTTGGAACAAAGATTGCGCCAAAATCCTGCGTAGCTTCTTTTCCATAGGGGAAGTATGCGTTCCATCCCGGGTCGAATTTCAAGATTGCAAGTCCATCATTGGCAAACAGATGACCTTTCCAGTCCTTGCGTATTTCACGGTTGTAAGAGGCAGTTGAGCCATACGAACGCTCCGAATAGTAACGCTTGACGTACATAGTGTCCGTTTCCTTGAATTCAGGATGCAACTGTCGGTACTGGCGTGCCAGTTCGGTACTGTGGAAAGGAACTGAGAAGCGCTCCATTATGTGACTGAAAATATTTGTCTCTCCGTTAGTGCGGATTATTTCCGACATATTTGCCAGGGGAACCAGTGGTTTGGCTGTGTATTCCAGATATCCGTTTTGGCAGACAATGTCAGCACTGTCGAGTTTGGCGTCATAGATGTGAACGTCTCCAGTAGAACGGGTTTCTCCATTCATAAGGATACGGAAATCATTGTCCGAAATCTGGTTTCTGGACATATATTCGTTTGTAAAGTGGACCATCATTGACTGTGAGCTGTCCTGCGACAACAAAATCTTGCTCTCAGGAGTGTAAATTACTCCGTTCTTGATTCGAGCCCATTGGTCAACTTCAGGATGGTTGGTTTCACCCACAGGTTGCTTTTGCTTTTCTTCAGACCACCTTGTCTGGAACAAATCGGAAATTGCAACCAGTGAAATAGTGTCGGTCGGAGCAGCTTTTGTCAGATGACGCAAGGTTTCTCCGCGTGTTGGTTTGATTCCGGTGCTGCTTGCCAGATTTTCCATGACTATGGCATTTGGCAGCATACTGGTATTCAGCAGGAGTAGTTTTTGCGCCTTGGACAGATTCTCGTAGCAGGTTGCGTTGTGCCAGGGATTACTTACCGGCAGTTTTGAATTACCCTGAAAAAATGCTTTCCATGCATCATCATCAGCTGCAAAGACGGTTCTGGAACCTGTCCTCTTCAGAATCTCTACCAATTCGGGTGTTTCACCCTCGTGTAGGCCTGAGTTTAATTCTGGGTCGGCAATCAGCCTGAGGTAGTACTCGTGGTTTTGGCTGCTTACGAGGGTTTCGTAGATGCTTTCATTCAGATACGAGGGTTTCACCTCGTCCAGTTCATAGTCATCACTACATCCAGCGAAAGTCCCGCCGAGAGCCAAGAGACACACGGCGGCTGTAGTGTGCTTGCTCCATTTGCTTAAACGGTTTCTCATACGCTTAGTTTTAGTTATTGTTGTTTTTTTACTTTTTACGCACTTGATGTAAGCAAATTTAAGTTTTTTCCACCAAAAAATGCGGGTACGTTAACATTAGCTTCTCCCGTTTTAAGAGAAATTAACAGTTAAAATGCAAAAGAAAGATAAAGCTAAGTTAGTGAATGTGCAAAGTCGATGTGTCAATTGGACACTTTATTGGCTCTGGCGCAACAGTATCGGAATCGGTTGCAAGCGTATCGACTGACGTGGTGTCAGGCTCTGCGATTTCTATATCATAGCCTGTTGTTCCGTCAAAGCGGCACTTGTATTCAGTGAATGCTGTATCAGATAATACTTTTTCGATGAATTCCCCAAATATAGGGAGTGCTGTTCTGCTTCCCTGTCCCAGTTTTCCGTTACGGAAGTGAATGCAACGGTATTCACCACCGACCCATACGCCACCGACCAGTTTTGGCGAGACGCCCACAAACCATGCGTCCGAATGGTTGTTGCTTGTACCCGTTTTACCGCCGAAATCCGTACTGCCTGCAAATTTTCCGACCCATGTCCATAGCGAACTGATTGTTCCGCCTTCACCCTTCATGCCTCCCTGCAGCATCGATTTCATTTTGTTAGCAGACTCCTCGCTGATAGCTCTTTCGTTTTTCAGTCTGGATTTGTAAATCACATTTCCGTTATTGTCCTCTATTCTTGAAATCATTACCGGCATGTTGTAGATTCCGTTGTCAATTACGGTACTGTACGAGTTTACAAGTTCCATGAGCGTAACATCGCTGCTTCCAAGGCTCAGTGACAGTGTTTCGTTCAGCGGACTCTGGATTCCCATGCGGTATGCAGTCTTGGCTATATTATGTATTCCGACCTTCATGCCGGTTTTTACAGCAATTGTATTAATGCTCTTTGCAAATGCCCTCCTCAGTGTATAGCTCCTGTTAGTATATATGCCATCAGCGTTATGCGGTGCCCACGTAGTTGGATTTCCGTCAGCATCAGTGTCGGGATACGATATATAGCTGTCTGTTTCCGTGCTGTTGGGGCTCATGCCCTGATTCATGGCTTCGGTATATACAAACAGTTTGAATGTCGATCCGGCCTGCCTTCTAGACGTTACCTTGTCGTATTTCCATGAATCGAAGTCAATGTCTCCAACCCAAGCTTTGACTTCGCGTGTATCAGGTTCCATCGCCACAAGTCCGCAGTGCATGAACCTGACCATATAGCGTATGGAGTCCAATGTGCTCATGACCCTTTCAGTTTTGCCTCCATACGAGAAGAGTTTGACTTTATGTGGTCTGTTCAGGTCCGCTTCTATACTATCCTTGTTGTCAGGATATTTTGTCATTAAATATTTGTATCTTGAGGTCTTTTTTGCAATGTCCATGATGAAATCCGGAATCTCATGTCCTGTTTCATCCACCCAAGGTGCAGATTTGCCCCAGTGCCCGTCAAAACTGTTCTGGATACGTTTCATCTGATTCCAGCAAGCTTCCTCGGCATATTTCTGCATACGCGAGTCTATTGTTGTGTATATCTTCAGACCGTCAGCATAGATGTCCAGTTTGTTTTCTGCATCACAACCCGGGATTTCGCCCATTTCGCACAGTTTGTCAATGTAGTTTGCCAGGGCCTGTCTGAAATAAGGTGCTATTCCGTCATATGTGTTTTCTGTACTCTGCTCTTTCAGGATGAGGGGAGTGTTTTTCAGACTGTCCAGAACCTGCTGTGTCGCAACTTTTCCTCCGACAAATATCATTTTGTGGTCATAGGTGTTCTGCAGGACCACATTCCGTCGTTCCAGACTCTTTTCCGGATTGATTATGGGATTGTATGTGCTGGTTGCCTTTAACAGTCCTACCAATGTTGCAGCCTGCTCCCATGTTATTTTGTCAGGCGTTGTGCCAAAGTACTTTTTCGAGGCCGTCTTGATTCCGAATGCACAACTTCCAAAGTCAACGGTGTTGAAATACATTGTCAAGATTTCTTCCTTGCTGTAAACCATTTCCAACTTTGTTGCCACTATCCATTCCTTAGCCTTGACGACCAATATTTTCAGTCCGGGAATCTTGCCGAACAGACCAGTACTGTATTGAGTCCTTACACGGAACAGATTTTTTGCCAGTTGTTGGGTAATTGTGCTTGCACCGCGAGCATGCCCCTTTGTCATGTCTTTGATTGCAGCCAGCAGTCCTGCATAGTCTATTCCGTGATGTTGGTAGAAACGTTCATCCTCGGTACTTATCAGGGTAACAATCAGTTTTTTGGAAATTTCCTCGTATTTTACTGGTGTCCTCAACTCGTTGAAGTATCTGCCCATCAGTACACCGTCCGAACTGTAAACCTCACTAGCTACATTCAAGGGAGGGTTCTTGATATCTTGGAAGCCCGGTGAACGTCCAAACAGCCACAGGAAGTTGCAGTCCACGGCAAGCAGGAGTAGTATTGCAGTCACGAGGAAGGTTCCTGTCCAAACAATAATTTTCCTGTACCATGGGCCAGAGTACATCTTTCGTCTGTATTCATTCAAGGATTTCCAAAAGGCTTTCAGCAATTTCATGGCGTAACTATATATTCTCGTTAATTAATGACCATATATTCTCTGTTTCATCGGGATGGAACCAATGCATATTCCTGTCATGCATGAACCATGTCATCTGCTTTTTCGCATACACGCGTGTGTTCTTCTTCAGTCTTTCTATAGCCATCCCCAGTTCCCATTCTCCTTCAATTACCTTGAACATTTCCTTGTACCCTACGGTATTCAGGGAATTCAATCCTCGTTTTGGATACAATTGCGCAGCCTCGCGCAGAAGTCCGGCATTAATCATCTCGTCCACACGCTCATTTATTCTTGCAAATAATTCTTCGCGGGGTCTTTGTAGCCCAATCTTCAGTATGCGGAAAGGTCTCTCGGCACTCCCCGTTTCCGTTCCGTCGCTTCGCAACGTCTTGCGAGTCAGGAAACCAGAATACGGCTTGCCTGTCGAGTAGCAGACCTCCAGTGCATGTACGACCCTTTTTCCGTTCTTGCGATCAACGGTTTCATAACAGTCTGGATCCAGTTGTCTCAGTTCCTCAAGCAACGGCTCCAGACCTTCCTTCTCCAGTCTCTCTTTCAATTGATTGCGGATTTCTTCGCCGACCCTTGGAATATCATCAATGCCATTGCATACGGCATCAATGTACATCATGCTGCCACCGGAAAGCAGTAGCACTTTGTGCTTTCTGAACAGTTCAGACGTAAGTTTCAGTACCTCCTGCTCGTATTTTGCGGCACTATAATAGTCTTCCAGGTCCAGCGTGCCGGTAAAATAATGTCTGACCCTCGCCAACTGTTCTTTTGTTGGCGAGGCTGTCCCAATGTACATGCCCTTGTATATCTGGCGGGAATCGCAGTTCAGTACAGGGCAATTCATTCTTTCTGCCAACTGAAGTGTAAGTTCAGTTTTACCTACGGCTGTGGGACCGGCTATGACGACCAGAAGCGGTTTCATTATATCTTCTCGTAGCCAGGGGATAATCCTAACGGATAAATCCTCGTTTGCTCGTACGGATGAATTCCAGAATATATGCAATTTCGGGACTGTCAGGTTGCTCGCTTTCAACTCGTTCCAGCAAATCCTTCAGCAGTCCGGTTCCCTGAAGTATTGTCTGATACGCCCTATGTATTGTGTCAATTGTGTCCCTGTCGAATCCACGCCGACGCAGTCCTACCGTATTAAGTCCACAGAATGCTGCTGGATCACGGGCAATCATGGAGTAGGGCAGTATGTCCTGTGATGTGCGAGTTCCACCTCCAACCATACAGTAGCTTCCGATACGGCAGAACTGGTGAACCAGCACGTTTGCCGAGATAATCGCCATGTCATCCACAACAACTTCACCAGCCATTTTTGTGCCGTTGCCTATTATGCAGTCACTGCCTATTATGCAGTCATGAGCGATGTGAACTCCCTCCATCAGCAGATTCCTGCTGCCCACCACAGTTCTGTCTTTAGCCGCAGTTCCACGGTTTATGGTTACGTTTTCGCGTATGGTGTTGTCGTTACCTACCTCGGCCGTTGTCTCTTCTCCTACAAATTTCAGGTCCTGCGGAACAGCACCTATTACCGCACCTGGGAATACGGTATTCCCGTTGCCAATGCGTGCCCCGTACAGTACAGTCACGCTGTTCATAAATTTGTTGTTATCTCCGATTACGACATTCCTGTCAATGTAGCAGAATGGGCCAATATCGCAATTAATGCCTATCTTAGCCTCGGGATGTATGTACGCTAATGGACTAATCATGTAATTCAGGTGAGATTAAAGGTTACGGGTTATATCAGTTTTCTCAGTTTTCTCGCAAAAATATTGTTTATCGTGTGCCCTGGCTTGGTGGCTACGATATGCCCCTTTACTGGCATTCCCACCAACGACAGATCACCAATCAGGTCCAGCAGTTTATGTCGTGCAGGCTCGTTTTCCCAAACCAATGGTTTATACTGCATATAGCCCAACTCTGTTGCATCGTAATGCCCTACGCCTGTCAGTCTGCACAACTTGTCCATGTTTTCCTGCGATGTCTCAGTCTCGTATATGACAATGGCATTCTCCAGGTCACCGCCCTTGATAAGCCCTAGGTCCAGCAGAGGTTGGATATCACGGACAAATACAAATGTGCGCGCACTTGCTATTTCACGTGCAAAATCTTTCAGACTGCTCAGACTGGCGGTCTGCATGGGTAGCAATTCGCTGTTGAAGTCAATGGTTACCGTAAGACGGAAATCCTTTGCGGGAAAAACTGATACCGTCGAACCGGTCTCTTCGTCACGAACCTCCATCGGCTCCTTGATTTCCAGAAATTTCTTCTCCAATTCCTGTTCGGTCAATCCTACCTTGCGCAAGTTTGTTACATAAGGCTCGGCGCTACCGTCCAGAATAGGAAATTCAGGACCGTTGACCTCTATCAGGACATTGTCAACTCCTGCAGAATACAATGCACTCAAGGCATGTTCCACTGTACTGCAGCGAAAATTCCCGTTTCCCAGTACTGTACCTCGTGTCGTGTCAATTACGTTTTCTGCCAGCGCATCCAAGATGGGCCTGCTCTCCAAGTCTGTACGGCAAATCTTGTATCCATACCCTGCCGGCGCTGGGAGGAACGTCACAGTCATTTCCAGACCGGTGTGCAGTCCCTTTCCAGAAAGCGAGAATCCCCTGGACAGTGTCAGTTGTCTCATGTCAGTCTTTGTTTAATTCTTTTTTCAGAGCCTCAATCTCCTTCTTCATCCTATTCAGTTCTGTCCACATGTCAGGCAATTGCTTGACTACAGCCTGAGCCCTCCACCAACGCCTCTGTTCTATCGCAGGTGAGCCCATTAGCAACTGACCGGGCTTTTTCACCGTATTAGGTATGCCTGACTGTGCTCCGACCATGGTCTTGTCAGCAACAGTACATTGACCGGCAACACCTACCTGACCGCCAAACATACACCATTCACCAACTTTTGTTGTCCCTGCAATTCCTACTTGGGCAGACATGACGGTATGTGAACCAATCTCGTTGTTGTGCCCTATCTGTACAAGGTTGTCCAACTTTACGCCGCTGTGGATTACCGTTGAACCCATCACTGCGCGGTCAACGCATGTGTTGGCACCAATCTCCACATCGTCCTCGATAATGGCAATGCCGATTTGCGGAATCTTTTCGTAACCATTCTCCGTTTGCTGAAACCCGAAACCATCGGCACCTATCACACAGCCTGCGTGCAGAATGCAACGCTTGCCTACACGGCAGTCGTGATAGATTACAGCATTGGAATATATTTCGGTGCATTCTCCTACCGAGGCATTCGCACCTACAGTAGCATGGGGATGCAGTACGCACCTGTCTCCGATTTTTGCCCCAGGACCGATAGCTACGAATGGTGCCAGATACACATCCTTGCCTATTGTTGCAGTTGGATCGATGAATGCCAGTTCGGATATACCCACTCTCCTGGGTTTCATACTCTCATATACCTGCAGCAGTTTAGTCACCGCAGCACGGGCATCAGCAACTTTAATCAGTGTAGCACTGATTTCCTGTTTAGGCTCGAATCCGCTGTTCACCAGGACCACACTGCTCTGTGTGGTATAGAGATGATTTTCATATTTGTCATTGTACAGGAAGCTTATACATCCCGGTCTTCCTTCCTCAATCTTTGCAAAATCGTTCACTTTGACCTGTGGGTCACCTACAATCGTACCTGCTACGAGGTCTGCTATCATTTGTGCGCTGAATTCCATGTATTTATGTTGTAGTTTGACGGTTTCGTGTTTATTTTATAAAGTTCATGTTATTTACCATAGCTGTAGGTTTTGCGGTCACTGGTGGTAAAGGTAATGGCTTCAATCGATGGTGCATCGTTACGTATGCCAAGTTGGGCAGTCTTGGCGGCTGCATCCTTGATGTTCTTGAACTCTTTCTTGAATTCCCTGGCCTCGGCAATGGGTACTGGCAGCATAATGCTGTTCCACGGAGCAATGTCCACTGCAATTGGAAAGCACTCTACGTCTGCATCGTATTCTCCAAGAGACAGTTGCAAATCACCCTTCTCCCATACCTTTTCTTCCAAGTAGCGTATAGGAGCGTCTGCCATAATCTCGCGCAGATACGTCTCTTGCAATTCGGCATCTTTCATGCGGGCCTCGAAGTGTTCGGTCTTTTCAAACTCGCCCTTCTTGTCAGCATACTTGGCAGCCTCCAGTCTGTACCACATCGTGTAGCATATCGACTTATAGGTATTCCATGCTTTGTTTGCTGCTTTGTCTGTTTTGTACAGAAGAGGTATCACAATGTTTTTATTCCTATCAATCACTCCATAGCCCTGGTTATTCCCCACCAGGAAGTACGTAGCGATGTCAGACAGCTGTTTCGGTTCGATATACGGATAATCGGTATAGGCAGGGTTCAGTTCCAAATCATATACCTTGTAGGTAAGGGAGTCCTGCGTGTTCGGGTCTCTCTTCAGTCTTGCGTAGATATAGTCCTTGTCATAGTCAATCCAGCGCAGGCTGTCCAGTTGGATTCCCTTCAGCGGAGCATATAGAGTATTAAATTTTTCGCCTTCCTTAACAAAGCATGTTGAATTGGGTATATAATAGAAATATTCACCCAGATGACGATAGGGAGTCTTGATTTTCAAAACCCATTGCAAACTGTCATTTACAATCCTGCAGAGTCCTGAGTAATCATTGCTGTATATTTTTTTGTTGTAGAACCTTTTGTCAAATATTTCCATGTCATCAACGAAAAGCATACCGTCCAACAAGGGGGAAGACTCCTGTTGCCTTGAATCGAAGAAATAGACGATTACGCCGTAGTTACTATTTTCCAGATGGCATGTTCCTAGAGGAATCTTATGTGATTTGTATAGCTTGTGTATTGCCTCCGTTAATTTGGGAACGACCTCCTTCCCTGTCTTGGTATTGGCTATGCTGAGCGAGTTGTTGCCAAGGCGTGATAAGTTCTTGGAATATCCTTTGCATGCATCACATTTGTCGCTAAGCAAATGTCCGTTGGCAAGAATCTCATAGTCGCCGTATTTCCAGAATTTGCTGGACTCATCCCTCAGTTCCTTCTTCTTGTTGAAGATTTCTTCACTCTTCTCCTTCAGAGCCTTTTTCCTGGCTTCTGCCTCTGGGTCGTAAGTCGCTTGTCCTGTTTGTGCCTTCGGCCTGTTCCAACTACTGGAAATCAATCCCGACAGCAAGGAACCGAGTGCATAGGAGGCAGCATTGGCGGCGGTATATGTACCATAGCTTCTGCCCGAACTGCGCGTAGAACTGCCACCGCCCGATGAACGGTAGTAGGGACACCAACTCTCGTGCTGCCATGCATATGTGATGTTGCCCATCGTGATGCCGCAGTTGGAGCAGGTCTTGCGAACATTCGTCGGGTTGGCCGTAGTCTGCCTTACAGCCTGACCCTGACTGAGGCCTGCACCCTGAGCCTCAGCCTCAACCGCTATGATTGTAAGCAACGCAATTGCATACAATATTCGTCTTATCATACTAATTGTCATTTACCATTTTTGCCAGAACTGTTGCCATCTGTTGCTGCATTTCCCTTGCCTTTTCTCCTGCCACTGCAGCAAAATTCGCAGTGTTGTCCGCATAAATTATCGCACGGCTGTTGTTTACAATCAATCCACAGTCTTTGTTCATTCCGTACCTACACACCTCCTCAAGACTGCCCCCCTGTGCGCCAATACCGGGTACAAGCAAGAAGTTTTTCGGCACAATTTTACGAATTGCCTCGAATGCTTTACCCTGGGTAGCACCGATGACATACATCATTCTGCTGTCATCCGCCCACTCCTGACTCTTACGCAGAACTCGCTCGTACAACGGCATAACCTCGGTGTCAGGTCCCTGGCCTTCGGTGTCTCTCGTACGCAGGAGCTGGAAGTCGTGACTTCCCTTGTTACTTGTCAAAGCAAGCAGTATAACCCAATGTGTCTTGTCCTCCCTTCCCTCTGTCAGGAACGGCCTGACACTGTCTTCACCCATGTATGGAGCTACAGTTACGGCGTCCAGATTGTACTCGTCAAAAAAAGTCCGTGCGTACATGGCACTTGTGTTGCCTATGTCACCGCGCTTGGCATCAGCAATGATAAACTGGTCGGGATAATTCTGCTGGATATACCTTATTGTTTTCTCGAAAGCCATAATACCTTTCACTCCAAATGCTTCATAGAAAGCCAAATTCGGCTTGTACGCAACACAGTAAGGTGCAGTTGCATCAATAATAGCCTTGTTAAAGGCAAATATCGGGTCTTCTTCTTTCAGCAGATGTTCTGGAATTTTCTTGATATCTGTGTCCAGTCCTACGCACAGGAAAGACTTTTTCGCAAAGATATTCCGGATAAGCTCTTCTTTTGTCATGGTATTTCTAAATTAAGTTATATACGGCTACAGTTCACTCTCCTTCATCCTCTCGGCATTCTCGGCAACAATCAGATGGTCAATGCAGTCCTGGATATCACCGTCCATGAAGGCAGGCAGGTTGTATATTGTGTAGCCTATGCGGTGGTCCGTTACACGCCCCTGAGGATAGTTGTAAGTTCGTATTTTGGCAGATCGGTCGCCTGTCGAGACCATCGTCTTGCGACGGCTTGCAATATCATCCAGATATTTCTGATGCTCCTTGTCGTAGATAAATGTGCGCAGTCGTGCCAAAGCACGCTCCTTGTTCTTAGGCTGGTCGCGGGTCTCGGTATTTTCGATAAGGATTTCTTCTTCCTCGCCAGTGTCGGGGTCAG
>ODAI011207790.1_pt1 | contig 12683 bp, 12 predicted proteins | sample 1539321 | NCBI WGS metagenome assembly ODAI01 (sample SAMN02144231, study PRJEB22623) | gut metagenome | biome: sheep rumen | host: Ovis aries | place: New Zealand
TGTTTTGATAAATGGTATCCCAGTCAGCACCTTTGAGGTTAACTTCAATACCGATTTCTTTTGCTTGTTCAGCAAATACTGTTGATAGAGATTGTCTGTCAAGATAATCTGGTGGGTAGTATAAGTCAAATGATGCTTTTACACCATCTTTATCTACAATTCCATCACCATCGGTGTCTTCCCATCCACCTTCTTTCAAGATTTCTTTAGCTTTGTCAACATCACCGTCTTGAACTTTAGCATCATCATTTGCATAATCTCTTGTGTCTACACTTGTGTATTCAGGAGTAGCGTGACCGGAGAATACTTCATCACACATTTTTTGACGGTCAACACCGACATTTAATGCTTGTCTGATAGCTTTGTCAGCAGTTACGTTGTTACCTATTTTAGCACCAGCAGGACTTACTTCACCATTATCTTCAAGATATGGGAAAGATACACCTTGTGCTCTTCCTGCTGATTTTTCAACAAATTGATATCCATCTACAGTTTGGTTTAATGCAGATGTTGCTACTGGAACTACATCCACTTGGCCTGATTTAGCTAATTCTAACCAGGTTGATTCTTCAGGGAATAATAATGTGATTTGTGTGAAGTATGGTTTGTCACCATAATAGTTATCGTTTATTTTGAAAATAGCTTGTTGGCCTTTATCCCAGTGGTCCAATACGTATGGTCCGGTACCGATTGGTTGTTCACCATAGGTTTCGTTGTTGTATGAATCTGATGGAACAATACCTACATATCTTAAATCGTAAATGAATGTTGATCTTGGTTCTTCTAATGTAAATTCTACAGTTTTTTTATCAGTAGCTTTAACATCTTTAATGTTTGTTAAGTCTAAGTCTGATTCGGTTGCTCTTGCAGTGTTGAATGTGAATGCCACATCTTCTGCATCGAAAGTTGAATTGTCTGAGAATTTTACATCATCTCTTACATGTACAGTCCATGTTTTACCATCACTACTGATTGAGTAGTCTTTAGCAAGGTCTGGAACTATTTCTCCTTTCTTATCTGTCTTAAATAGACAGCTTTGTACTAATGGATTATAGTTTTGGTGCCCGCATCCCCAACCTGTCAATGGATTGAATCCAGATTCAGGCTCTGCGATGTTACTGTGTGCCGCCACTGTCAAATGGGTTGGGTCTGAGTCAGTGGATCCACCCATTAGCGCAAATGCTGCTACAACAATAACCACTAAAGCTATAACTCCTCCTATTAAATATTTTTTATCCATAATTTCACCATGAAAAATGCATATTAAAATAAAAGTAATACTTTTAGATAGAAAAATGCTTATAAAGTAATACTCTTTAAATTTATTTTAATAACATGCAAATTTTTATTTACGACTATATAAAAACATATTTATTACTATTAAAATATAATTTAGAAATTAAAATAATTCAATATCTGATATCATAAATTGAATATAAACACTGTATTAAAATATGAAAACATTCAATGACAAAAAAGATTATACTGAAATCCAAACAAAAAATCGTTATGTGAAACATTGCAAAAGTAATACTAAAATTAAATTTAAATATGTCTTAAGTAATAATACCACTTATGAATTTATCTTGTGAACTTAGGAACCACCTATTGGAAAATGGTGCAAATGAGGTGGGATTTGCAGACATCACAAATTTCAGTCCAAAACCTGAACTAAATATCGGAGTTGTTTTCTACATCACATATCCCAAGGAAATAATAAGAAACATGAAAAATGCACCAACCAGAGAGTATGTTGATGAATTAGTGAGCATGAATACACGACTAGATGCATTAGGCATGATATGTGAAGAATTCCTAATAAACAAAGGATTCAATGCATATGCCCAAACAAAAAAGAGACTGGGAACTGATTTTGGTGAATTCAATGGATTTGAACTGCCCCATAAAACAATAGCAACAAAGGCAGGACTTGGATGGATTGGAAAATCTGCACTCTTAACAACAAAGGACTATGGATCCGCACTTAGATTATCCTCAGTTTTAACCGACGCCCCCCTAGATATAGGAACCCCCATACTTAAAGCAAAATGTGGAAAATGCACCGACTGCATGGATGCATGCCTTGGAGGTGCGATTAGCGGAAAAGAATGGAATTACAAGCTAAAAAGAAATGACTTTTATGATGACAAAAAATGTGAAAAATATGCGTTAAAAGTCTCAGAAGAAAATTTAGGAAAACCAGATACCGTATGTGGAAAATGCATCTATGCATGCCCCCACACACAGAAATATATCAACAGATCATAATTTTACTGCATATCTGAAGTCATTTGCAAGAGGACTTAACTCTAATCCCTGAATCTTTTTATCCATATGGACTGTTTCAAGCTCATCATTGGAATCCAAACTAACAACAAAGCCCATTTTTGTCCAGAATTCCAAAGCGCCATCTAAATTTTTATGAGTATGCAAGTAAATATCCTCATAATCAGATTCCTTTGCAAAATTCTCAGCAATACTGAACATTTTAGAAGCTAGACCACAACGCCTACATCTTCTATCAACAAACAGTCTCCAAATGCTTGAAGTGGTTTCATTGGAGTACAGGTGTTTAAATTCAGGAAAATTCTTATCATATGCCCTTATTCCAATGGTTGAAATAATCTCGCCGGTGTCAAGATATGCAACAAAGAAATTGTTCCTTTCAGGATAGATATAATACTCATCCATCATAATAATGTCCTGATGCCATTCAGGAACATAATCATAGCCAAATTCCTTTTTTATCATTTTAAATAAAAAATCTTGAACATGTTTGATTTCATCAGGGTTGTTACTTAAAGCTTTGATTGTAACATTCATAATAGCACCATCATCAAAAGTATTACAGTAATCATTTAATTTATGCAAATAGTAATACTTTTTATAGTTTTTTGAATAACTTTAATATTGATAAAGTACAAATTAGTATATAAAATTTATCATTTAAGGTGATTTAATGGAAAAATTATTAGATGTAGAAAATGTTTCAATTTCATTTATACAATATACAAAAGGATTAAATCAAAGAGATTTAAAAGTAATCACTGATTTAACCTTAGATATATCTGAAGGCGAAATATTAGCTGTTTTAGGTTCAAGCGGTTCTGGAAAAAGTTTACTTGCACATGCAATATTTGGAATACTTCCAGAAAATGCAAACCTAAATGGGAAAATAAAATACAAAGGAAAAGAATTAAGCCAACAAGACAAGGAGGAATTAAGGGGAGAAGAAATCGTGCTAGTGCCACAATCAGTCAACTTCCTTGATCCCCTAATGAAAATATCCGACCAAGCGATTGGAAATATTAAAGACGAATCCAAAAGAAAGGAAAAGAAACTTAAACAGAGAGAAATATTCGAACATTACAACTTAGGACCAGAAGTTGATGACATGTACCCCTTCCAATTATCAGGAGGAATGGCAAGAAGAGTTCTCGTATCAACTGCACTACTTTCAGACCCTAAGCTTGTTGTAGCCGATGAACCAACACCTGGACTTGATGAAAAAACAGTACAAGAAACTTTAAATCACTTTAAACACATGAAAGAAGATGGAATCGGCGTACTTCTCATCACACACGACATACATGCCGCACTTGAAGTGGCAGATAGAATTGGAATATTTTACTCAGGATACGTAATTGAAATCGCAGAAAACAAGGACTTTTCAGGCGATGGCGAAAACCTCCTTCACCCATACACCAAAGCATTATACAAGGCATTGCCTTCAAACGGATTTGAATTGATTAAAGGACATCAACCGTTACATGGAGAAATTCAAAGCGGATGCCCTTATTATGATCGCTGCGAAATGAGATTTGACAGATGCAAGGATGAAAGGCCCGAGCTAATTGACTTAGGAACTAAAAAAGTCAGATGCTTCAAATATGAGGATGGTGCATAAAAATGAAACTTAAAGCAGAAAACATTTCATTCAAGTACCCTTCCGCTAAAAATTACTTATTAAAAGACGTCAATCTTGAATTGGACAACAATAAGATAATAGGACTTATTGGAGATAGTGGAAGTGGTAAATCAACATTATGCAAAATATTGTCAGGATACGTTACAAAATACGAAGGCAACGTGACATTTGACGGAAACCCCTTACCTAAAAAAGGATTCAAACCTGTGCAGTTAATATACCAACACCCTGAAAAAGTTATGAATCCAAAATGGAAAATGGATACTGTACTGAAAGAATCATGGGATGTTCCAGATGAATTTCTAGAAGAATTTGGAATTCAAAAAACTTGGTTAACCCGTTTTCCACAGGAATTATCTGGAGGAGAACTTCAAAGGTTTTCAGTTTTAAGATCACTGAATCCAAATACCAAATTCTTAATTGCAGATGAAATGACAACAATGCTCGATGCAATTACTCAAGTACAAATCCTAGACTCCGTTTTGAAAATAGTAAAACAAAGAAATATGGGTTTTTTACTTGTTAGTCATGATATGGATTTAGTGGAAACTATCTGTGATGACAAAATATATCTTAAGGATATCAATGGTGTTTAATCATCATATCCTTCTTTTTTTAATTTAATTAAATTAATTATTTTCCTTAAATAATAAAAAAAACTCTAATTTTATTAATTAAGAAAATTAAAACAATTAGTATTACTTAAATCTTGATTTTAGCAACATTAATATAGTTAAACAATAAAATATCTATATTAAACAGATATTTGTAAAGTGATTAAAATGAGTTGTTATAAATATTGGGGAAAACTAGAAGAAATCGCAAACAAACTAGCCTCATATGGTGATTTGGATAAATACGGCAATTCAGAACTCGACGATATCAATATTGATGAAATCATTGAAATACTAGACGATGTGGAAATCATAGCCCACGACAAGACAATAGATTTCGATTCAGCAAAGCATATCTTAGATGATGAAAAGATGAACAAGGCATTAAAATTAATCAGAAAATTTTATGTCTACATCGGCGCCCGACTTGAAACCGAAAATGCATTGAAAATTCTTGAATCCGATAATCCAACAGAAACTCTTGATTCGTTCCACTTTTATGACAGATACATTGGTCTTGTTGAAAATGAAAGTCAACTAGCAAAATTCAATGAGGAGAAAACATTTGTCTTTTTAGGGTCCGGACCACTGCCATTAACCTTGATTATGTTTAACAAGGTATTCGGTTGCAAATGTATCGGAATTGAGCAGCAAAAGGATGTTGCAGACTTGTCAGTCAAAGTCCTTAAAAGATTAGGTCTTGATAATGACATTCAGATTGTTGTTGGTGATGAAACTACAATCAAGGATTTGAATTATGATATTTTAATGGTTGCGGCACTAGCTGAGCCAAAGGACAGGGTGTTTGCAAACATTTGGGAATATGTTGACGAAAAAACACCTGTAATATACAGAACTTATACTGGAATGAGAGCAATCCTATATTCTCCAGTGCTTGATAAGGATACAAGAGGTTTCCATAAGGAAGTTATGATGTTACCTTCAGGAAAAACAAATAACACTTCAGTATTAATAAGGAAAATCATTTAAGTATTAAAATAAACCATCACCAAATTAAAATTTAGCATAGATTGAAAAAAAAGGATTATAGATTGATGGGTTAAAGATTATTAACCTCATCAAAATATAAAATATCATCACAAAACACTTCAAGCAACTCTTTATCGTGACTTACAGCCAATATGCCTATACCATTTGCTTTGCAATGATTAATAAGTGCTTCCCATATCTGCACCTGCGTTACAGCATCAAGCATAGTACTTATTTCATCTGCAATGATGAATCTTGTTTTCGGATTAAGAGCCCTCAATATGCTGAAACGCTGAAGTTCCCCTCCTGAAAGTTCATTAGGCCAACGTGTTAGCCAATGTTCTTTAAGACCAAAAGTGTCTTTCAAATCTTGAGTAGGGGTCCATGATTCATTTAAAACCTTTTTCATTTTCCATTTGGGATTCATGGTCTTTTCCGGATGTTGAAAAATTAATTGAACGGGATAAAAATCCTTATCAGGAATTTGCTTGCCATCCAAGGTTACTTCACCGGAATAATGTGAAATATAACCAGCCATTATCTTGCATAATGTGGATTTACCGCTTCCACTATCACCCATCAATCCAATAATCTGGTCACTATTGACAGATAAGGAAAAATCCTGTAGAATCTTTCGATTTTTATTATATGAAAAAGAAATGTTGCTTGCTTTAAGTTCCATTGTTAACCTCCTCAAAATTGAAACATCTAATCATAATCCCCTTATGGTCAATTAATTCAGGCTTGTTTTTTTCACATTTATCCAATCGTATTGGACAATTCTCATAGTAAGGACATCCGGAAACCTCATCTAAAGGCTGAACGCCCTCTGTTAAATTAAAGCCATTTCTCGGCAATGAATTGATTAATGCTTTTGAATATGGGTGCAATACGTTTTCAGCATTCTTGAAGTTTTCAACAGTGTTTATCTCGATGACATAACCGGAATAAAATATTGCAATCCTGTCTGCGGTTTTAAGAGCAACATCTATTTCGTGAGTAATCAATAATACTCCCTTACCCTCTTCTTTTAAGTTTTTAATATCTTCAATTGTCTCTTTAACGCTTTTTACATCAAGACCTGGAGTCGGTTCATCAGCAATCAATAATTTAGGATTGCCAATCAATGCAGTGGACAAAAGCACTTTTCTTGCCATCCCTCCTGACAATTCAAACGGATACAAGTCATCCACACTTTCATCCAAGCCATATCTGGCAAAAATTTCCCTTTGCCTTATTTTTTTCTCGTCGTGTTCTTTTTCATCCTTACATTCACCAATGGCCTGTTCGGAAACTTTCATTAAAGGGTCCAAGAAGTTTACGGATTGAGGTATCAGACAAATTTCATCACCCCGTAACTTTTCTTTTAATTCCTGGTCCAAAATTTGTCCCTCATATTTAATTTCACCAGTTACATGGGAGTTGTATGGCAGAATGCCTAAAATTGAATGTGCCAAAAGACTTTTACCTGAACCACTAGAACCCAATATCGCAACAATTTCACTTTCATCTACATCAATTGTCAAATCAGTGATTACCTTTGAGTCATGCCTATTCAACCCTTGAACATATTGTGTGAATGATATTGATAAATTATTTACTTCCAATAACTTTGACATTAAATCACCACCTAATTATTAGCCTCTGAAGGATCAAATAAACGTTTTAAATTATCTCCGATAATATCAAACAGCAACACAACAATCAATAATGCCAGTCCTGGGAAGAAAGCCAGCCACCATGCACCCATTGCAAGATAAGACATTGATTCAGATAAGATTATACCAATTGCAGGTTCATGTGGAGATAAACCAAATCCTAAAAATGTTACGCTTGACTCGTGCATAATCGCATGGGGGAACACCAATAATGTTCCGACAAATATCTGGGACAATACTAAAGGCAGAATGTGCTCTTTTGCAATCCATAATTTGCTTCTTCCGAATCTCTTAGATAAAGCAACATATTCGGAGGTATTAATCTGCAATACTTCCGCCCGCAATACTCTGGTTAAATTCACCCAATGTGAAAATGCCACAGCCATTATTACACCAAATGCACCTTTACCCAATGCTATTGATATCATCATGATCAATAGGATATGAGGTATTGACGCAAACAAGTCAATAAGCCAGGACACAAATGTATCGCAATACTTGTTAAAACTTGCAACGAATGCTAGAATGGTAGCGATGATACTGGATATCACCGATGCACCTATACCAATTACAATACTTAAGCTTAAACCTTTAACTGTTCTTAAAAACATGTCCCTTCCCATCCAATCAGTACCGAAAAGATGTTCGAAAGATGGCGGTTTCATTCTTGTAGTGAAATCAGTGGGCAAATTTGCATTGATAAACATTCCGCAAAGAAAAATAACAAGCAATACCAATCCAGTGAGTGCGATAGTCAATATGGTTTTTTGTCTTAAGTTTAGGGAACTGAATAATCCCTTATTGTACCATGGAGTTTCACTCATCATCTTCACCTCTTAATCTAGGATCAACATATTCATAAATCATGTCCGCAATCAGGTTTCCCACAAATACGAAAATTGTACTGACAATGACAATACCTAACAATAATGGAACATCTGACCTTAATCCCGCTGCAACTGTTGCCTGACCGATACCAGGATACGCAAATACCTGTTCAACAAGGATTGTTCCTCCGAATAGTTCGTTGAATGATAAGAATTGTATAGTAATTGCAGGAAGTAGAATGTTTCTAATACCGTGATTTTTAATTATTCCCCAGAAACTTTCACCTCTAGCCTGTGCAAACAGGAAATAATCACTTTTTTTAACATTGATAAGCTTATCTCTGGTGAACATTGTAAGGGATGCTATACCAACAATACTTAAAGTGATTGCCGGAAGTATCAGCCTATATAACCATTGCCAGAAAGTGACTGTGTCGGATAACTGTCCAATAGGTACTGAAAGTCCGATTGGGAACCATCCTAAATATACTGAAAAAACCATCAGAAGCACTAATCCAATCCAAAAGGTTGGTGTAGATTGCAAAATGTAACAATAAGTTTTAATTACCTTATCTATCCAAGTTCCCTCTTTCGCACCTGCAATAACTCCTAAGCCAAATCCTACAATTGCAGATATCACCCAAGAGACAACCATAAGGGTTAATGAAGCTGTGAATTTTTGCATAATCACTTCAGTAACTGGAACTCTGAAAATCAATGAAAAACCCATGCTTCCAGATGCCAATGTTTGAAGCCATCCTAAAACTCGCTCACCTAAGGACAGATTTGTTCCCCAATATTCCCCAACAATTGCCAATTGTTCCTGGCTGACAATTCTCTGACCAAGATAAGCCTTAACAGGATCTATTGGAGATAATTGAATCATTATAAAACTTATTGCTGCAATAACAATTAACAAAATTAGTAATCTAATGGCTTTAAAACCTAAAAATTTAGCTAATTTTTTATTGTTAATTTTAATCAACTCATATAAATTAATTTAAAAAAAAGAAAAAGAATGATTTATATAAAATAAATCATTAAGCTTCGGTTTCATTAACACGTTTCCAATCGTAGATGTTACCCCAGATATCTCCACCGTGTGGATATATGAGGTGTGTACTGTTGGAAATGTCTAAGTCATCACTTACAAAGTAAGTGTAGTCCATGGTTCCAATCCATAAGAATGGATAATGGGAATTAGCTTGTTGAGCTGCTTGGGACCAGGTAGCATATGAAGAGTTAGTTTCTTGAGTCATTGCCGCATCGATTAATGAATCAACTGCAGTATCATTAAGAGCACCTGGGTTGTCATAACCAACAGCAGCTACTCTGGAGTCGTATTGATGTTCGATTTCCATTGGGTCAGCTGAACCGAATCCCCATACAACACCCTGGCTGTATTTGTTAGGGTCGATGTCATCCCAACTTCCACCTACTGGTTCAATTTCAATACCGATTTCTTTAGCTTGTTCAGCAACAGCAACAGCAATTGCTTGTCTTTCTGATGCTGCAGAGTTATAGTAGATAGAGAAAGAAGCTTTTTGACCATCTTTATCTACAATACCATCATTGTCGGTATCTTTCCAGCCAGCTTGTTCGAGAACTGATTTTGCTTTATCAACGTCACCGTCTTTAATGTTAGAATCAAATGACCAACCTAATTGGTCAGCTACACCATTGTAATTCACATCACCGAAACCGTTTAATGCACCATCCAATAATGCTTCCCTGTCAATACCAATGGTTAATGCTTCCCTGATTGCAGGATCACCGGTTACATTGTTACCGATAGTAATATTGTCTTCGCTTAATTTACCTTCATCCATTTGAGTTGGTAAGGAAATACCACGTACATCAATTGAATCGAAGTATTCCATGTGATATCCGTCTATGGTTTCGTTAGCGTATGCTACTGGTACTTCAGCAATGTCCACATCTCCGTTTTTAACTGCTGCAAATGCTGCATCAGAATCTAAGAAGAGATTGGTAATCTTATCGAAGTATGGTTCTTTTCCATAGTAGTCAGGGTTTTTCTCTAAGATGAATTGTTGTCCTTTATCCCATTGAGCTAATTTATAAGGTCCTGAACCGATTGGGTTTTGACCGTATGAGTCTTCATTATAGTTAGCTTCAGGAACGATACCAACATCAGTCAATTTGTTAATGAATGTTGAATCTGATTTTTCAAGTGTGAATACTACTTTATTTCCATCTGCTTTAGCTTCTTTCATGGAACTTAAATCAGCACCTTCACCTAATTCTTTAGCCTTATTGTATGAGAATGCAACATCGTTTGCGGTTAATTTTGAACCGTCAGTGAAGTTTACATCATCACGAATGGTTACTGTATATGTTTTAAAATCACTTGAGATATCATAATCTGTTGCCAAGTCATTTACAAAATTATTGTCTTTGTCTCTTTTAAGAATTGTACTTTGAATGAGAGGTTCTGTTCCGGAATCATGGTATCCCCAACCGTGCATTGGGTCGAAACCAAATTCAGGTTCCTCTCCGTGAGCAGCCACACATGCAACTAATTCGTTAGCGGCATGTTCTGTGTGCCCTCCACCTAAAGCAAAAGCACCTACGCCGATTATTGCAATAACGGCTACAATTGCTCCTATAATATATTTTTTATCCATAATTTTTCCTCATTAAACATTAAATTTGAAGTAATATCCACAGCAGTACCACTTATTAATAAAATAATTGTCAATTAGTAATACTTAATATAATAAAGATATTACAATAAATAGTTTCAAAATTAAAGTATTTAAAAATTACTAATAAATTAAAAATTAGTATTACTTATTTTAATAAATAATATAAAAAAAGTATTACAATCTTAAAAATAATTCAATATTAATCAGATTTCATTAATTTTTTAATCTGCCAATCAGCCCAAATGCCTGTAAGATTATTGGAAACAATCTCGCCTAAAACAATACCCATCCAAGCACCCCAAACGCCATAATTTAAAACAACAGCGAATAAAACTGCAAAAAATATTGTAAAGCCAGTTTCACGCATTATTGTTTGAAACATTGCAGTTATGCCCTTACCAATGCCCTGAAATACATAAGTGGATGGAACCCCAACAGCCATTGTAGGATAATAGATTACTATCCATGCAATGAAACTTGTAAGCTCAGAGGATATTCTTGCACTGCTTCCGCTTGATGCAAAAATGGATGCAATGTCCCCTGCAAAGACATTTGTTAAAACCATTACGATAATCGCTATCACCAAAGACACTTTCATGGCATATCTGTGAGCTATCTGGATGTTTTTATAGTTTTTGGCTCCAAAATTAGCGGCAATAACACTGATTAAAGCGGTTCCAATAGCTAATAATGGAGTTGTTGTTATGATTACAATCCTCCAACCTGTCGAGTAAACCGCAACCGAATCGGTTGAACCAACATAAACCAGAAGTGCTGAAAACACTGCCGCAAAGAATGCATTGTTCAAAAGCTGAATGCTTGCAGGAATACCCACCTTAACAATGTCTCTTGAAATGTCACTTTTAAAGTTGAAACTGCCCATATTAGGTTTCAGGTAAGTGTCCCTTTTAACATAGAACCAGTAAATCAAAATCAATATCACAAACAGTGCTGATACGAGTGTCGCAATGGCAGCTCCCTTAACGCCCAAATCCAAAGTGTAAATAAATATCGGATCCAGGATAATGTTTAGAATTGCTGATGCAATCATTGCATACATTGGCCTTTTACTGTCTCCTTCACCTCTGAAAATACCATACAACGCATTTGAAAGTATGATGAAAATTGAACCGGATAAAATTATTACGCCATAATCCGTTGCATAATTTATAGTTTGGCCGGCACCCATCACATTCAATATTGGAGTTAAGAAGACCAAGAGGATTATTGTCAGCATTATTGAAACGAGAATGTCCAGCAAAATTGAATGGACTGATGCATTATCCGCCTTGATTTTATCCCCTTCACCAATATACTTTGATATTGCAAAAGAAGCACCTGCTCCCAAACCGTTTCCAAATCCAACTAGAACCATGAATATTGGTGTGAAAAATCCGACTCCTGCAAGAGCGTCAGCACCAAGACCTGACACCCATGCCGCATCGATTAGGTTGTAAAAACTAGAAATAAGCAATGAAACTATCAAAGGCACTGACATTTTAAGCAATGCTTTTTTGGGGTTTCCAAGCATTACATCCACATTTGATGAATCATTACTTAACATACATTATAATTAAAATTTATTCAAATATAAAATTAATTATTCAATAGTTTCCTAGTTCTTTGTTCAAATTCATTATAATCAGACATATAGATTTTATCCTGAATAGGTCTGAATTTCCCAAACTCTTCCTTAACAAAGTCATTTATTTCATTGCGGCTGACCTTGCCTTTTCCTTCCAGGATTTGATATCCTACAAAGTCAAGGAATTTGTCCAGTTGTTCTGCCCAATCCTTCATGCTCATTGGAATTTCTCTTGTTGCCTGAAGTTCAGCAAAATTAAGATACAGTTCAACAAGCTTATTCAATTCAACTAACTCATCTTCTGTTAAATAGTTTTTAGCAATTCTGGTATCACTTAACTGGATTTTACCATCAGGAGAGTGTTTCCATGATGTTAAACCCATATTCTCTTTTTCACTGTTAGCACGGTCTTTAA
>ODAI012585982.1_pt1 | contig 12683 bp, 6 predicted proteins | sample 1539321 | NCBI WGS metagenome assembly ODAI01 (sample SAMN02144231, study PRJEB22623) | gut metagenome | biome: sheep rumen | host: Ovis aries | place: New Zealand
TCCTGCAGCTTCTTTTTGAAGCCCTCGACGTATGGCACCCCGGCAAGAAAAGCCTTCAGCTCACGTAGGGCCTGGTCGATGTTGCCATCACGCAGGGCCAGCCACATTTTCTTGGCACCTCCCTGACGCACGTCGTTCTCCTCCAACCCTGTGTAGTAGGGCAGCAGCCCTTCGGTCAGTCCTATACGCACTTCGCGGTTGGGGATGCCAAGGGTGTAGTCCTCCATCTCACGGTTATAGGACTTAATAGTCAAATAACCTGACTGATAAAGCAGCGGAAGCACATCTGTCAGCATCTCGGTAGGGCGATAGAATGCCGCCTCAGAGGCTGTAACATCATCTAACTGGGTGATGTCGGTATCAAAACGTTTCATCTGGTTGAAGAGGAAAGTGGGCGTGCCGCTCTCGAACCAGAAGTTCTTTATCTTCTTTTGGGCGAAGCAGTTCATCAGGCTATAGGGGTTGTACACCTCCTCCGAATCCTCGGAGAAGTGGTAGCCGTCATACTGTAGTTTCAGCTTCTGGTGCATCTCCTCTGCTGAACATTCATATTCTTCAGCCAGCATGGCAATGTCTTCCTTCAGCACCGTGGTCAGTTCCTGCTCGGTAATACCACAGATGGTGGCGAACTGGGGCATCATGGAGACGTTAGAAATGTTGTTGAGTGTGGAGAAGATGCTCAGCTGGCTGAACTTGGTGATGCCCGTGAGGAAGCAGAAGCGTATCATGGCCTCGCATGCCTTTAACGGCTGATAGAACTCCTGCATCACCTTGCGCATAGCCCCTAGGTTCTCCTGCTCGTGCATCACCTCCAACAGAGGCGCGTCGTACTCGTCGATGATGACTACTGCCTGGGTGCCATATTTGCGCGAAGCCCTACGGATAATGCCTGCAAGCACCCCTCCTGGGGTCTTCTCTACTTCATCGCGCCCATATTCTTCAACATAGGGAGACAGCAGCATGAAAAGCGTGTCGCGCAAAGCCTCCGGTGACTCCTGGTTCTTTGCCATGCTCAAGTCGAAATGAATCACCGGATGCTGTTTCCACTCCTTTTCATAGCCCATTATCTTCAACCCTTCGAACAACTCTTTCTCCCCCTTGAAATATGAAACCAGAGTGGTAGAAAGCAATGACTTGCCGAACCTCCGGGGGCGGCTGAGGAAGACGAACTTGGCATAATCGGCCAGCTGCCACACCAAATCTGTCTTGTCAACATAGATATAATTGCCTTTCCTAATCTCAGAAAAGGTTTGTATCCCAATAGGGTATTTGTTTAAATGGGTATTCATAGGGACGCTCTTTTTTCAAAATGCAAAATTACACATTTTTGCCGACATGGCAAAACAAGGGCTTTAGTTTGATATGTAATTATCTGGTAAAGTGAAATATACCTAAGATACATATTACACATACCATAAGGGTGCATTGTCATCGTTCAGCAGTATCTTTTCCCACTATTGATGCGAACCCAAAGCCAAGATAGATCTTGTCCAGAGCGAGAAGTCCACAAGTTCGTGAATGCAGAAACAATAATTATATTTATGTCAGATAATTATCGTACTATTTGCGCAATAATAAGTTGAAAAGTGGGCGTATCCAAAAGTGTATTATCGAATGGGAAGGCCACGTGGGTTGAAAAATGAACGAATACACTAAATTAGTGAGTCTTTTTCTTGCTATGTCAAAAAAAATGTGTATCTTTGCAGCGATTGTTGAGGGGACGGGAGTTCCCTTTTTTATTGCTTATGATAGATAAAATCAAAGTTTTAGACATTATTAAAGATACGCTGGAGGGCAGCGAAAAGTTTCTGGTGAGTATGAAAATTACTCCCGACAACCGCATATTTGTGGACATCGACGGTGACAACGGCATCCTTATTGAGGACTGCATTGAGCTGAGCCGTGCCATAGAGCAGCAGCTGAATCGTGAGGAGGAGGATTTTGAGCTGAACGTGGGTTCTGCCGGTGCCGATACCCCACTGAAGTTGCCCCGGCAGTATCGCCGCCATATGGGACGCGACCTGTCTGTTGAGACCTTTGAGGGTAAGAACTACGAGGGCACCCTCACCGACTGCGACGACCAGCAGTTCACCATCCTAATAAAGGGCACAAAGAAGGTGCCGCCACAGGTGCTCACCTTCAACTATGCCGACGTGAAAAACGCCAAGGTGGTGCTGAAATGGTGATAAGTGAAATAATAAAAGGTGAATGAACTTTACTTTTGTCGAATCACTAATCATTTTTCTCTAATCACAAAAAATAAAGAAAATAATAATATAAGTTCCAAATACAAGTCAAATGAAGACGTTAGACCTGATAGATTCTTTTTCTGAATTTAAAGAATATAAGAACATTGACCGCGAGACATTGATGCACATTCTGGAAGAGGTGTTCCGCACGGCTTTGGCCAAGCGCTACGGCACGGAGGACAACTTCGATATTATTGTGAACATCGATAAGGGCGACTTGGAGATATTCCGCAACCGCACCATTGTCGAGGACGGCCAAGTGACTGACGAGAACACGGAGATTGCCTATAGTGAAGCCATCAAGATTGAGTCCGACTTTGAGGTTGGGGAGGAATGCTCGGAGCCTATTTATCTGACCGAATTCGGCCGCCGCGAGATCCTGGCCATCCGCCAGAACCTTTCGAGCAAGATTCAGGACTACGAGAAGTCTCTCATCTTCCAGAAATACAAAGAGAAGGTGGGCGAGGTGATAGTGGGCGAGGTCTATCAGCCTTGGAACAAAGAGATTTTGATTTTGGACGAGGAGAAGATAGAGCTGGTGCTGCCCAAGAGCGAACAGATTCCCTCGGACCGTTTCCGCAAGGGCGACACGGTGCGTGCCGTGGTGCTGAAGGTGGAGATGAGGAACAACAACCCCGTCATCGTCCTCAGCCGCACCTCTCCCATCTTCCTGGAACGGCTGCTGGAGGCCGAGGTGCCAGAAATCTATGATGGCCTCATCACCATCAAGAACATTGTGCGCATCCCCGGCGAGCGCGCCAAGATAGCCGTGGAGAGCTACGACGACCGCATCGACCCCGTTGGATCCTGCGTGGGTGTCAAAGGTGCCCGCATTCATGGCATCGTGCGCGAACTCCGCAACGAGAATATCGACGTAATCAACTATACCCCCCGCTTGGACATCATGGTGCAGCGTGCCTTGGCTCCCGCTAAGGTCTCGTCGCTGAAAGTGGACGAGGAGGGCAAGAAAATTGAGGTCTTCATGGAGCCCGAACAGGTGAGCCTGGCTATCGGCAAGGGCGGCTGCAACATCAAGCTGGCCAGCAAGCTGGTGGGCTACGACATCGATGTGTACCGCACCGGCGACGAAGACAGTGACGACGTTGAACTGAAAGAATTTGCCGACGACATCGACCAGTGGATTATCGATGTGCTGACCGGTATAGGCTGCGACACCGCCAAGAGCGTGCTGGCCCTGAGCAAGGAGGAACTGCTGAAACGCACCGACCTTGAAGAGGAGACCATCGACAATGTCATCAGCATACTGAAAGCCGAGTTTGAGGACGACGATGCCGAGCAGGGCGAAGAGAAGTAAAGAATAGGCCCCAAGAAGCAGAAATCGCAGCCGACCGAAAGAGGAATGCCGGCACAGCCAACGGTTTCTGACCCAGAAAAGAGAAAAGGCCTCAAAATATTGTTGAACCATTTAAAAAGGAGTGTAAAAAATGGCAGAAGAAAAAAAAGGAATTAGACTAAAGAAAGCGGCCACCGAGCTGAATGTCGGCATTTCCACCCTAGTGGAATTTCTAGCCAAGAAAGGCCATCAGGTAGAAATCAACCCAAACGCACGCCTCACCGAGGAGCAGTATGGGCTGGTGGAAGCTGCTTTCCAAGGCGAACGTGCCGTAAAAGAGCAGGCCGACAAGATTGAGATTACGCCTAGCGGCAACAATGTTGTCATTGAGGCCAGCCCCGAAGAGAACAAAGAAGATAACGAAGAGGTGATCATCAAAAACTACAACACCTCTAATGTAGACATCAAGGGTAGCAAGCCCGTCGAACCTGCCGTCACTCCCGACGAGCCGCAAGCCCCCGCCCCTGTCGAAACCCCGGTTCCCGAAGAGGCTCCCGCCCCGAAGGAAGAGGCACCCGCCCCCGAGCCCGAGCCCGAGCCCGCACCGGCCGTAGCCGAAGAGCCTCTGCCCCAACCGGCCGAGGAAGCCGTGGCCGAACCCGCACCCCAAGAAGCTGAAACTGCTCCCGTGGAGGAGAAGCCGGTTCTGGAGCCCACCCAGGTAGGCGACCTGCGCATCAAGGGCAAGATTGACCTCGATGCCCTTAACACCAAGGTGCGACCCGACAAGAAGAAGAAAAACAAGGAGAAGAAGTCGGGCGAGCCCAAGGACCAGAAGAAAACGGGCGAGCCCAAGGCTGATAAATCCCGCCCCAGCGAACCCAAGGCCAAGGCTGTACCGGAGAAGGCCAAACCAGCCCCGGCCGTAGCGGAGAAAGTTGTCGAAAAGCCAACAGCTCCCGCCAAACCCGAACCTGAATTTATAGAAACTCAGTATCAGAAACTGGAAGGCACCAAGCTGGTGGGCATGATTGACCTGAGCCAATTTGAGAAGCCCAAGCCCTCTTCGTCGGAAAAGAAGAAACGCAAGCGCATCAAGAACAAAGCCGTCAAGGTAGGCGACACGGGCGGCCAGACCGAAAACGTAACCCCCTCGGGCAACGGAGGCAACAACAAGGGAGGCAACGGCCAGAAAGCCAACCGCGGCAACGATGCCAAGAGTGAGAAGAGCGCCGACAAGAGCAGCAGCAAGGGCAGCAAGAAGAAGGCCGACAAGAAACCCCAGAAGGTGGAGATTAACGAGGGCGAGATTGAGAAGCAGATTCGCGACACTTTGGCCCGCCTGAGCCCCATGGGCAAGTCGAAGACCTCCAAGCACAACCGCGAGAAACGTCAGAAAGTGCAGCAGCGCATCGAAGAGGAGCACCTGAACGAGATGGAGAGCCAGAAGACACTGCGGGTGACCGAGTTTGTCACTGCCAACGAACTGGCCACCATGATGAATGTGCCCGTCACCCAAATCATCAGCACCTGCATGCAGGTGGGTATCTTCGTCAGCATTAACCAGCGTCTCGATGCCGAGACCATCAAGCTCATCGCCGACGAGTTTGGATTTGAAATAAGCTTTGCCAGTGCCGATGTCATTGACGAACTGAACAAGATAGAAGAGGAAGACAAACCCGAAGACCTCATCACCCGCAACCCCATTGTCACCGTTATGGGACATGTGGACCACGGTAAGACCTCACTCCTCGACTATATACGCAAAACCAACGTTATTGCAGGCGAAGCCGGCGGCATCACCCAGCACATCGGTGCTTACGAAGTGACTACCGCCGAGGGCCGCAAAATCACCTTTCTTGACACCCCCGGCCACGAGGCCTTCACCGCCATGCGTGCCCGTGGTGCCAAGGTAACCGACATTGCCATCATCGTCATCGCCGCCGACGATAAAATCATGCCCCAGACTGTCGAGGCCATCAACCACGCCCAGGCGGCCGGCGTACCCATCATCTTTGCCATCAACAAGATTGACAAACCCGGTGCTGACCCCGACCGCATCAAGACCGAGCTGGCCAACATGAACCTGCTCGTTGAAGAATGGGGCGGCAAATATCAGAGCCAAGACATCAGTGCCAAGAAAGGCATCAACGTGGAGGAACTGCTGGAGAAAGTCATCCTGCAGGCCGACATCATGGAGCTGAAGGGCAATCCCAACAAACGCGCCAAGGGCACTGTGTTGGAGAGCTCGCTCGACAAGGGTCGCGGCTATGTGGCCAAACTGCTGGTGGAGAACGGCACACTACACAAGGGCGACCCCATTGTGGCCGGAGCTATCAGCGGCCGTGTACGCGCCATGTACAATGAGCGTAACCAAGAAGTCATGGCCGCCGGTCCCTCGCAGCCTGTGCTGCTGCTGGGCCTCACCGGGGCCTGTCAGGCAGGCGACACCTTCAACGTCACCGAGGACGAGAAGGAGGCCAAGGACATTGCCGCCAAGCGCACCCAGCTGCAACGCGAGCAAGGCCTGCGCACCCAGACCCACCTCACCCTCGACGAGATTGGTCGCCGCATAGCATTGGGCAACTTCAAGGAGCTGAACATCATCGTCAAGGGCGATGTGGACGGCTCGGTGGAGGCCCTGTCCGACTCGCTGCTGAAACTCTCCACCGACGAGGTGCAGGTCAACGTCATCCACAAGGCTGTGGGCCAGATAACCGAGAGCGACATCATGCTGGCCATGTCGTCCGATGCCATCATCATCGGCTTCCAGGTGCGTCCCTCCGTGGGCGCCCGCAAGATGGCCGAGGCCGAGCACATCGACATCCGCCTCTACAGCATTATCTACGACGCCATCAACGAGCTGAAAGACGCTATCGAGGGCATGTTGGCTCCCGAGACCCAAGAGAAGATTGTGGCCAACCTCGAAATCCGCGAGACCTTCAAGATCAGCAAGGTGGGTACCATTGCGGGCTGCATGTGCCTCGACGGCAAAATCACCCGTCAGCACAACGTGCGCATCATCCGAGACGGCATCGTGGTCTACACCGGCAAGTTGGCATCGCTCAAGCGTTTCAAAGACGACGTCAAGGAAGTCTACAGCGGTCAAGACTGCGGCCTGAGCATCGAGAACTTCAACGACATCAAGGTCGGCGACATTGTCGAAGCCTACGAGATTATTGAAATCAAACGAAAGTTATAGATTGCTTGAATGTGAGAATGTGTTATTGTTTGAATAACGAATAGTATTATTGCCATGAGAACTCACGGAATAATATATGAAAAATGCAAGTCATTTGCATTAGATACTATATCCTTAAGCAATGAATTGCAGGGGAGAGGTGAGTACATCATGTCTAAGCAAATACTCAAGTCTGGCACAAGCATAGGAGCCAATTATTGTGAGGCTTTAGGAGCAGAAAGTTCCCAAGACTTCATACATAAGATAGCTATATCGCTGAAGGAGATAAATGAAACATATTTTTGGCTGGACTTATTATTCTCAAGCAAATATATCGACGAGAACAAATTTGTAGTAATGAAAACACAGACTGAAGAGCTTTACAAAATGTTAAATTTTACGGTTCTAACAATTAAGCAACGTCAAAACTCAGACAATCAAGCAATCAAGCAATAACACATTCAATATGCTCTGATAGTTCAATGGATAGAATAACTCTCTCCTAAAGAGTAGATCCGGGTTCGATTCCCGGTCGGAGTACCAAAAGGCAACCTTAACAGGCTGCCTTTTTTCTTTTTTGTTGAATAGTCTGTCCAGTGTTCGGAAACGTTGAGACTATTGATTATTTCCTTTTACCTATAATTATCACCCAATGATTCCAAAGAAGCACCGAGGGGCTTAATCTCAATAACCCCAGACAAGAAAATCTCCGATTTTCGCAGTCTTGGGCTTAGTAAACACTGCCTAACTGCGCCCCGAAGGGACGCGATTTCAAACAATTGGTCACATACTGATAGAGGGACCTTTTTTCTTATTTATTGACAATCTGACCATTGCAATATTGGTAGCAATTATTTATCCCCCAATTGAAGAATTATTCGTATCTTTGCAACTGCTTACAAGAGAAAAGTAAGCAGTAAGCAAGAAAAGCATTGCGAAATTGTCCTTACTTGTAAATTCGGCAAAATTTCAATTCAGGAGGACGAAGCATTATTGCTTTCGCTTGTAGTGTATGCTATACCCGTCAGCATACTCTCAGGCGTGAGATATGTTTCATAATCCTGTTCCTGAAAAGGTGTTTGCCGATACCTACAAGTAAACGGACATGAGCACATAAGTCTCATGCCTTTCTTTATTGTAGTGTAACGCCCGTTGGAGACTTGAGGTAGTTTACATAATACTATAAATCATGAAAGAAAACAATTTCAAGTACGATTACGAATCCCCAATCGTAGAAGTGTTGAAAGCCCGCGTGGAGGCCGGTTACCAGACTTCCAATGCTCACAATGAAGGAAACGCCAACACGACCCGCTATGGGGCAGACAGCTGGGACAACCCTAATGCACGGTACAACTAACCCTTTAATCTTTACATGCCATGAAGAAGATTCTATTTCTCCCCACACTTATTGCAGCCGTTCTGTTGGCCTCCAGTTGCCAGAAAGAGCAGGAATTAGTCACCCTCGGAGCCGTCATCAGCCAGCCTGGCAAGACCTATATCGACGACCGCTACCCCTGCTGGAACAACGGCGACCAGGTGTATGTCAACCACGCCGCCTATCCTATCTCGGCAGCCTCAGGACCCTCAGCGCAGATTGCCAACGTGGTGTCCGCCGACGGCTACCGCGCCATCTTCCCCGCCTCGTTGGTGGCGCCGGGTAGCAACATTGAGACGGGTGCCACGATTCCTGTCACCCTGCCCGCCACGCAGAAGTACCAGGTGGTGGACGGCCACCAGCGGGTGGATGCCCCGATGGGTGCCTACACCGACGGCGGCACGTTGCAGTTCTATAACCTCTGCTCCATCGTGCATGTGGTGGTCAACAACAACACGGGTGGCGACATGACGCTCGGCAGCCTGAAGATAGAGGCCTCCAACGCCTATCTGAGCGGCGCGGGCACTGCCACGGTCAACGGTGCTTCGGACGACGGCATCACTCTCTCCTCTGATGCATCGCACGCCGTCTCGCTCCGCCTATCGGGAGCCACCAATGTCACCCTTGCCGCCGGAGCCCAGTCGGCCTTCGACATCTACGTCCCCGCCTTCCCTACGGACAATGTCACTATCACCCTCACCACCACCAACGGCTACTACTATGAGCTTGCCAAGAACAGCGTGGCCCTTGCCCCCAACACCTACACCACCGTAACCCTCAATGTAGACCAGCTGACCCAAATCCTCGCCGCAGAGTTGGTGGATGGACCGACATTTAATGCTGCTATCCCAGACAACGCCACAGCGGTAGTGTTTGAATACAATAGTGCAGTTTCCTCTGGTACATTGCTTTCCACAAGCAGTTCCCCTGTCCCCATCTATGGTAATTTAGACGGTACTACATGGCGTGTTTCCACCAGTGCCAGCATGATTAATGCCAATCCTAATTGTCATGGAATGTTTAGAGGCAAATATAATTCAACTACTTACCAATGGGAATCCTTAATAGAAGTGATCGACTTTGGTGAGGGATTCAACACAAAGAATGTGGAGGTTATGTACGGGATGTTTCAGGGCTGTGCTAGCCTGACAAGCCTTGACCTTTCCAACTTCAACACGGAGAATGTGACTAATATGATTATTATGTTTGGTGAGTGTACCAGCCTTACAAATTTAGACCTCTCCAGTTTTAATACCGAGAATGTCACGGAAATAGATGCCATGTTCCATGAGTGTATCAATCTGACAAGCCTTGACATCTCTACATTTAACACTGCTAATGTAACAAGTATGAGAGGTATGTTTGGGTGGTGCCATAGCCTGACAAGCCTTGACCTCACAAATTTCAACACTGAGAATGTAACGGATATGGGTAGTATGTTCAGTTACTGTTACAGCCTGACAAGCCTTGATCTTTCCAACTTTAATACCGAGAATGTAACGGATATGAGCAATATGTTTTGGACCTGTGACGAGCTGACAAACCTTGATGTATCCAGCTTCAATACCACGAACGTGACGGACATGGGCTGGATGTTTCTCACATGTAGTAGACTGACAAGCCTTGATGTATCCAACTTCAACACTGAGAATGTAACGAATATGACCTGGATGTTCGCTAATTGCTGCAGCCTGACGAGCCTTGATGTATCCAACTTCAACACTGAGAATGTAACGAATATGAGTTATATGTTTGGCGAATGCAGCGGCTTGACAAGCCTTGATCTCTCCAACTTCAATATGAGCAGGGTGACCGATAAATCTTATATGTGTTATAATTTAGCCACTAACTCACATGCATGCACTATCACCTGCCCATTGGCAGTGCAGACGGAATTGGAGAACGGCACGGAGCTGCCCACCAGCGGGGTGACGTTCACTTGGGTGAGACCTACATCCAAGTAAGGTGGCTGGCATCCACTTTTCATTATACAAAACGAGTGTGGCAAACACTGTTTGCTGCACCCCTTCGAAAAAAAAACGTTAATAATCAATCTTATGAAGAAATCAAATTACAAAGAACCTGTGGTGGAGGTATTCTCCGCCCACGTGGAGGCTGGATTCCAGACTTCCGGTGTACAAAATGAAGGCAACGCCAACACGACCCGCTATGGGGCAGACAGCTGGGACAACCCTAATGCACGGTACAACTAACCCTTTAATCTTTACATGCCATGAAGAAGATTCTATTTCTCCCCACACTTATTGCAGCCGTTCTGTTGGCTTCTAGCTGCCAGAAAGAACAGGAGTTGGTCACCCTAGGAGCCGTCATCAGCCAACCAGGCAAAACCTACATTGACGACCGCTACCCCTGCTGGAACGAGGGGGACGAGGTGTATGTCAACAGTGCTGTCTATCCGGTGTCGGCCATTTCTGGCTCCTCGGCACAGATTGCCGACGTGGTGGGGGCCGACGCCTATCGCGCCGTTTCCCCTGCCTCGTTGGTGACACCGGGCAGTAACATTGCCATGGACGCCACTATCCCCGTCACCCTGCCCGCCACGCAGAAATACCAAGTCGTTGACGGCCACCAGCGCGTGGATGCCCCCATGGGAGCCTACACCGACGGCAGCACCCTCCTGTTCCACAACCTCTGCTCCATCGTCCACGTGGTGGTCAACAATAACACCGGCAGCGACATGACTCTCCGCAGCCTGAAAGTTGAAGCCGCCAACGCCTACCTGAGCGGCACAGGTACTGCAACCGTCAACGGTGCCGACGACGACGGCATCACCCTCTCCTCCGATGCATCCCACGCCGTCTCCCTCCGCCTGTCGGGAGCCACCAACGTCACCCTTGCCGCCGGTGCCCAGTCCGCCTTCGACATCTACGTCCCCTCCTTCGCCACGGACAACGTCACCCTTACCCTCTACACAACCGATGGTTACTCCTTTGAGCTGACTAAAAGCAACGTAGCCCTGCGCCACAATACCTACACCACCGTCACCCTCAACGTAGACCAGCTCACCCAAATCCTCGCCGCAGAGTTGGTGGACGGCTGGACTTTTAACCAAGCCATCCCAGACAACGCTACAGCGGTAGTGTTTGAGTACAACAGCCCTGTTTCCTCCGGCAGACGCCTTTCATCATACAATTCTCCAGTTCGCATCTTTGGTAATTTAGACGGTTCCACATGGAGAGTATCGACAAGTGCTATCATGATAAACGCCCATCCCGATTGCGCAAACATGTTCTACAATAAACACAATTTAACCCATATTGACTTTGGTGAAGAATTCAACACTACAGCAGTAACCCACATGCGTATGATGTTTTGTGATTGTAGCAGTCTGACAAGTCTCGATGTCTCCAACTTCAACACCGAGAATGTAACAGAAATGGGCTATATGTTTTATGATTGCAGCAGTCTAACAAGTCTCGATGTTTCCAACTTCAACACCGAGAATGCGACGTATATGTACGATATGTTTACCTTCTGCAGCAGTCTGACAAGTCTCGATGTATCCAATTTTAACACCGAGAATGTGACGAATATGAACTACATGTTTGCTGGATGTACCAGCCTGACAAGCCTTGACCTCTCCAACTTCAACACCGCAAATGTGACGAATATGAGCGATATGTTCAGTGCCTGCAGCAGCCTAACAAGCCTTGACCTCTCCAACTTCAACACCGCAAATGTGGCGAATATGAGCGGTATGTTCTGTGCCTGCAGCAGCCTAACAAGCCTTGACCTCTCCAACTTCAACACCGCAAATGTGACGAATATGCTTGGTATGTTTCAAGATTGCAGCAGTCTGACGAGCCTGAACCTCTCCAACTTCAACACCGCAAATGTGACGAATATGAGCAGTATGTTTGGCATCTGCAGCAGCCTAACAAGCCTTGACCTCTCCAACTTCAACACAGAGAATGTGACGAATATGTTTGGTATGTTCAATGGCTGCAGCGACCTGACGAGCCTTGACATATCCCACTTTGATATGAGTAGTGTAATCGATAAAGGTTACATGTGCGGTGCTCTATCATCCAATGCTGGGCATTGCACCATCACCTGCCCGGCAACAGTGCAGACAGAATTAGAGAATGGGACAGGACTGCCTACAAGCGGAGTCACTTTCACTTGGTTGAGACCTACATCTAAGTAAGGCTACTACCATCCCTCTACTTTTGCAGTCTGTCCGTGCCGAAGGCACGGTATCCTATTAACCCCACACTAAGCAACCACAAGGAGCCCAGTGTGGGGTTTCTTATCGCCCCGTCATGCGAGTCGACGACACGCTACAATCAATATATTTCCAGCAGTTTATAGAGGTTGCTCTCCCGAGAGAGCAAAATAAGCGTATTTTTGATCTCCCGAGAGAACAAAAACTAATGTGCTTTGATGTTAACTTCGTAAATTCTGTTCAAAACAGACGCCATGTTTTATGGCTGCAGTGGTGTTGTTTGGCCACACGTCAATCTTGAGTTAGCAGTGAGGCATAGTTAAGGACCTCGATAGGGGAGGCGTTGCGTTCCTGGCTACCGCAATACACTATGGCGCGGCGTGCGAGACGTGAAGCCA
>ODAI013756653.1_pt1 | contig 12683 bp, 14 predicted proteins | sample 1539321 | NCBI WGS metagenome assembly ODAI01 (sample SAMN02144231, study PRJEB22623) | gut metagenome | biome: sheep rumen | host: Ovis aries | place: New Zealand
AAAAAGAATTGTCTTTACAGAGAGTTGAGAAATTTGAAGAATACTCCGGCTTGAAGATCGATGTAGAAGCAATTATGTCCAATTCCAGATTCCAGACGATTACCGATATGGATATTACGGAAATGGCATTCGATAATGAACAGGTTCGTAACTTACCGCTGATTAAGAAATACATCAATTCATCACGCAGTGAAAATGAGGCAAGAGAGCGATTCCGTTCTGAAACCTTTGATCAGGGTGGACCATGTTATGTATATGCTGCATATCCTGATTTAACCCGTACGATTCAGGCAATTCATGATTCAGGTGGTATTGCGGTATTATCCGGATGGCATCTTGATTTCATCAGTGATGAGGTTATCGAAGAAATCGTTGCACTCGGCATCGATGGTATTGAATGTTTCGGACCGGATATGCATGATGAAACGATTGCGGCTTTATTAAAGATTGCCCAAAAGAATAACTTATTCATTTCCTGCGGCAGCGATTTCCATGGAGACAGACATCCGGAACGTCAGCTTGGTGTAACAAGCTGTCCGGAAAAGGCGCTTCCATTGATTCGTATCCTTACAAAAGGCGCACAATAAAGTTAATTGAGAGTTCAGTTTCGACTGAACTCTTTTTTATCTTGAAAGTACTTGCCGTTACTAAATGAATTATCGTATAATACAATCGCTATACGGCTGGGAACAGTAGAGTACTATTTGGGAAAATACACAGAGAGCGGATGCAGGTGAAATTCCGTTATTGGAACAATAGGAAGATGGACTGGGAGCCTTTTCTTTCGAACAGCGGGTAGGAAGAGACGTAATTCGGCGTTAACGAATTTGAGGTGCATTTTATGCATGAACTAAGGTGGTACCACGAAGCTTTCGTCCTTGGATGAAAGCTTTTTATATTAGGGAGGGATAATTATGAATAAAGGACCTTATTATTTAACTACCGCAATTGCTTATACCTCAGGAAGACCTCATATCGGAAATACTTATGAGATTATTTTGAGTGATGCGATTGCCCGTTACAAACGAGCACAGGGATATGATGTTTATTTCCAGACCGGAACCGATGAGCATGGTCAGAAAATTGAAGAGAAGGCTAAGGCAGAAGGCATTACTCCAAAAGAGTTTGTTGACCGTGTTGCCGGTATGATTCAGAAAAACTGGGACTTGATGAATGTAAGCTATGATAACTTCATCCGCACAACCCAGCCTTATCATGAAAGACAGATTCAGAAGATCTTTAAACGTTTATATGATCAGGGAGATATTTATAAATCGACTTACGAAGGTTTATACTGTACTCCGTGTGAATCTTTCTGGACAGAATCTCAGCTGGTGGATGGCTGCTGCCCGGACTGCGGAAGACCGGTGCAGAAGGCAAGTGAAGAAGCTTATTTCTTAAAGCTCAGCAAATATGCAGACCGCTTAGTAGAATACTACGATACACATCCTGATTTTATTCAGCCTGCATCCCGTAAAAACGAAATGATCAATAACTTCATTAAGCCGGGTCTACAGGATTTATGTGTGTCCCGTACCAGCTTTACATGGGGTATTCCTGTTGATTTTGATCCAAACCATGTCGTATATGTATGGATTGATGCCTTAAGTAACTATATCACCGGTATCGGATATGATTGCGATGGCAACCATGGTGAGAAATATAAGAAATACTGGCCGGCAGACGTGCATATTATCGGTAAAGATATCGTTCGTTTCCACACAATCTACTGGCCGATTATGTTGATGGCTTTAAATGAACCGCTGCCAAAGAAAGTCTTCGGTCATCCTTGGCTGTTGATTGGTGATGGCAAGATGAGTAAATCCAAAGGCAATGTGATTTATGCGGAAGATTTAGTAAAATACTTCGGTGTAGATGCTGTTCGTTATTTCTGCCTGCATGAAATGCCGTTTGCCCAGGATGGAACGATTACCTGGGATCTGATGATTGAAAGAACCAACTCAGATCTTGCGAACGTTTTAGGAAACCTTGTGAACCGTACCATCTCTATGAGCAACAAATACTTCAAGGGTGAAGTATCCAATCCAAAGGTTGCAGAGCCGGTAGATGAAGAGTTGATTTCTCTTGCACTGGATACACCGAAGCGTGTTGAAAAGCTGATGGATGAACTTCATGTAGGGGATGCCTTGGATGAAATCTTCGTATTATTGAAACGATGCAACAAATATATCGATGAGACGACTCCATGGGTTTTAGCGAAAGATGAAGCGAAAAAAGACCGTCTGGCAACAGTGCTTTACAACCTGTTAGAGAGCATCCGCTTTGCGGCTGTATTGCTGCAGTCATTTATGCCTGAAACGGCTGAAAAGATCCTTGTTTCCATCGGTACTGAACAAAAGAGCTTAGAGTCTTTGGAAACTTTTGGTAATTTGGATTCTACACAGGTTGTGAAAAAACCGGAAATCTTATTTGCCCGCATTGATGAAAAAGAAATGTTAGAAAGAATTGAGTCCGATTTAAACAAACCAAAGGAAGAACCGAAACCGGTTGAAGAGGAAAAGCTTCCTGAAATTACTATCGATGATTTTGCGAAATTAGATTTAAGAATCGGTACTGTTATCGATTGTAAGCCGCATCCTAAGGCAGACCGTCTGTTAGTTGAACAGATTGATTTAGGCGGCGAAGTTCGTCAGGTTGTCAGCGGTATCGCAAAATCCTATAAGCCGGAAGAGATGATCGGAAAGCAGGTTGTCCTGGTTGCCAACCTCAAGCCGGTAAAACTTCGTGGAGTGGAATCACAGGGCATGATTCTGTGTGCTACGGATGATGATAAGCTGAGATTGATCACGGTTGATTCAGCTGCCAAAAACGGATCTAAAGTATCATAATGAATGATGAACAGAGAGTATTGTTCAAGCAGCTGCAGTTAGCCGGGCTTGGCGTTGTATTGATTCTGTTTGGATTTTTTGCACACCAGGAAAATATATCCTATATCGGAATCGGTGTGGCGATATTCGGTGTGATACGCTATTTTATCATTAAGAGTTTATTGGACAAGGCAGAGTAATCTGCCTTTTTATTATTGGCAGGGGATATTGCTTGATTTATCTATTTAATCATGTTTAAATATGGATGCATTATCAAGAGATGGGCTAGAGAGTCAGCTCTATGAACCCACACCAACCTGTTTTATACAAGGTGGTCCAGCTGGCAGCGATAAGAAGTATAGAGATTTTCGAGGATACTTCTTATTGGAAGTATTTTTTTTATAGGAGGAAAAGAATGAAGAACTACGTATTTACCAGTGAAAGTGTTACTGAAGGACATCCGGATAAGATTTGCGATCAGGTTGCAGATGCGATCTTAGACAAGGCATTGGAGCAGGATCCATATTCCAATATGGCTGTAGAATGTACGATTAAGGATGATTTTGTATTGATTTACGGTGAAGCTAACACCAAGGCAAAAATTGATTATGCCCAGGTAGCTTTAGATGAAATTAAGCGTATCGGTTATCCGGAAGAATACCATGTGACAGTTGTAGTCAACCAGCAGTCTCCGGAAATCCATAATGCGGTCAACAAGGATGAGATTGCGGCCGGTGACCAGGGTATCATGTTTGGTTATGCCTGTGATGAAAACGATGAATTAATGCCGCTTCCGATTTATTATGCGCATAAGCTGGCTCGTCAGCTGCATAAAGTATTCCGTTCCAATCCAAGATTAAAACCGGATGGAAAAACGCAGGTTTCCATCGAATATGAAAATGATGAAATCAAGCGTATTGATACGGTTGTCGTATCGACTTCACATACTGAAGATATTACACAGGATGAAATCAAGAAATTGGTTATGGAAGAGGTCATTAAGCCAAGCCTTGATGAAAAATACCTGGATGAGAATACTAAGTATTATATCAATCCAAGCGGAAGCTTCGTGTTAGCCGGCTCTTTTGGAGATTCCGGAACAACAGGACGTAAGATTGTATGTGATACTTACGGCGGACGCGGAAGAATCGGCGGAGGATGCTTCTCATCTAAAGATCCGACAAAAGTGGATCGAAGCGCTGCGTACTATTGCCGTTATGTTGCCAAGAATATCGTTGCCAATAAGTTAGCCCGCAGAGCAGAAGTTCAGGTATCTTACGCGATTGGTATGAAAGAACCGATTTCCTTATGCGTGGATACTTTCGGAACCGGTGTATTTGATGATGAGGTTATCTTAGATATCGTCAAGAAAAACTTTAACTTTGAAGTTGAAAACATTATTGATGAGCTGGATCTTAGAAAACCGATCTATCACAAAACCAGCTGTTACGGACATTTCGGAGATCCGCAGTTCACCTGGGAAAAAATTAAGAAACTGGAATACTAGGCAGAAGTTAATTCTGCCTTTTTAAATGAAAAGACAAAGGATTTGGAGTCCTTTGTCTTATTCTTTGATATAGCTGTCTAAATCGTCCGGGAAATCAATATGATCCAGGGAATTGAGCTGTTCAACACTGAATTTAACGGTTAGATCAATATCGGCTTTTTGTTCATTGATATTCTGTTCACCTACTACGTGAAGACTGACAGAATTTAACAGCTCGTTATCAATATCTGCTGTAACCTGTGCTTTAGATGCGTTAAATGTACCGTAGGCATCAATTAATGTAGTAAGCCTTCTGGCATCGATATCATAGGTATATGTATTACCGTTTTTTGATGAAGATTTAAAGAAGGAATTTAATTCATCATCATTAAAGCTTAAAAATGGATTATATACCGCAATCTTTTTATTTCTTTCCAATCCGATATTTTCAACAACGCTCTGTGTTTTTGTACCCGAGGAATTTAAATATGTCTTTCCATCTTTGATGTAGAAGTCCAGGAAGTCTTTCTGAACATTTCCACCTGCTTCCAAATCCATTACTGCGGCAATCTGAATATCGCCGACCTGAATGAATTGAATGTCAAAAGATATCGTGTATGGAGAATCACCCTTCATGTCCACCTTTCCGTTGATATGCCCTGAATCAGCTTTTAACGTATTATCCAGTGCATCGAAAAACAGAATAACATCATCTTTGTTCTTAGAGGAACATGCCGTGAGTGAAAATATCATCGATAACATAATAAAGAAAGTAAATATTTTTTTCATTGATTGACCATCTCCTTGAAAGAATTGCCCGTTATCGCATTTCTTGGTATAAATATTATATATATTCGGTTGGGATGTCAAAAAGGAGAGAGTGAAATGTTGATAATTTATGCAGGAAAGGATATTGATAAGGAAAATCTGGAAGCTTTACTGGATGAACATGGGTATCCGTTCAAGCTTATCGGAGATGAATGTCTGGATACAGAGATTCAAGATGTATTAACAGTAGAAAAGACATTTATTCCCGCAAAGAACAATACACTTATTCTGATTGACGGAATGGATCGGGAAGAGATTAAGGAATTCAATCGAATATTATCAGCAAATGGATTTGATATTCCCCGCAAGGCTGTGATCACTCCATCCAATTCATTGTGGCCTTTAGGAAAGCTGATTGATGAGATTGATGAAGAATATGCTTATTTTAGGGCAAGGGAAGAGCTTTATACATTGTTGACCAATCCTGATAAAAAAAGACTGGCAGAAGATCCGCAGTATTTAAAGATGATGTCCAATGCTTACGCCTTATTGGAAGATGAAAATGCGGATACAGAATTAATTTGTGCAGCAATTCAAATCATTAAGAGAAGTTGATAAAAAACTAAAAAAAGACTTGCGCAGGATTTAACGACGTGCTAATATATAAAAGCCTTGCTGAGCAGGGAAGAGATGGCGCGTTGGAGAAACGGTTAACTCACATGCCTTTCACGCATGCACTCACGGGTTCGAATCCCGTACGCGTCACCACTTAACAATGAAAGCCGAGTAATCGGCTTTTTTTTATTGTCATTTCATTTTTATTTTTTCTCTTTCAATTGTATAATTTAAATAATTCAAAAAACGTAAAAATATGATAGAGAGGAAATCTAAATGATTTATATAACTGGAGATTGTCACGGAGATTTTTCTCGCTTTACTGAGGAATGTTTTCCGGAACAGAAAAATATGACAAAAGATGATTATCTGATCGTATTAGGTGACTTCGGATATTGGGATAAATCAGAAATGATGACCAACGCCTTAAATTGGCTGGATTCGCTTCCGTTTACTTTGTTGTGGATCGATGGCAATCATGAAAACTTTGATATGTTGAATGCATTGGAAGTATCCGAGTGGAAAGGCGGTAAGGTTCATTTTATCCGCCCGAGCATTATTCATTTAATGCGGGGAGAAATCTTTAATATCGATGGAATCAGCTTTTATTGTTTTGGAGGAGCTACATCTCATGATGTCGAAGGCGGTATCTTAGATCCTGATGATCCGGAAGATGAGATTCTGGCAGAAAAATACCACAAAGAGAAAATTCCGTATCGTGTAAATCATTATACCTGGTGGAAAGAAGAATTACCGACTGCGGAAGAAATCGATTACGGAAGAAAAAATCTGGAAGCCCATGGCAATGATGTAGATGTGATATTAACGCATTGCGGACCGACATCAATTCAAAATTTATTCCCGGCAGACATGTATGATCAAAACATCATGACAGATTATCTGGATGAGGTCATGAGAACGGTATCTTTTAAATTGTGGTTCTTCGGTCATTATCATCAAAATTTGAAATTCGGCGAAAATATGTATCTGCTTTTAGATCATATGATTCGAATTCTATAAAGCCATATTTCCTGTAAATGTGGCTTTTTTTAAGGGCTGAATTGAGTATGCAGCAGTTTATTACAGAAAGTGTGAAAACGATGGATAACAGAAACGTAATGAAAAAAAATCTAGGTGTATTGTCTGCGGTATCTGTTGTAGTGGGATGTGTTATCGGAGCCGGAGTATTCTTTAAACCCTATGCCATATACCGGGCAACAGGGGGAGGGGCAGGACTTGGCTTATTATCCTGGATCATTGGCGGTATCATCAGTATCTTTGGGGCATTGACCTTTGCGGAGATTGCCGTTATGATTCCCCGCACGGGAGGAATGGTTACTTATCTTTCGGAAGTATATGATAAAAGACTCGGCTTTCTTGCCGGATGGATGCAGATTATTATCTTTTATCCGGCTTATCTTGCAGGATATGGAGTCAAGGTGGGAACAGAGTTATCCAGCTTATTGAATGTGAATATTTCAATCCCGGTGTGTCTTTTCGTTATTGCCGGTGTTGTGATATTGAATGTCATTGGATCTGAGTCGGCAGGAAGGTTCCAAATTGTATCTACCGCCTGTAAATTGATACCACTGATTTTGATTATTATTACCGGTTTACTGTTTGGAGACAGTACAGCTCCTATGTTTACACCTCTGGTTGGAGAAAATATCAATGCTGCATCAGCATTAGGCACAACATTACTGGCGGTATTATTCGCATTTGAGGGCTGGACCAATGTAGGAGCCATAGCAGGAGAGATGAAAAATCCCGCAAAAGATCTTCCAAAGGCTATTGTCGGAGGCGTCAGTATCATCATGGCTGTTTATCTTTTGATCAATATAGCTTATATTCGCGTCATTCCTGCAAATGAGTTAATGAATATTGAATCACCTGCAGCCGCTGTAGCTATCAAATTATTTGGCAGCTCAGGAGGGAAGATTATCGCGATCGGTATCATTGTTTCTGTAATCGGTGCTGCCAATGGCTTCCTGTTATCAGGCTCACGGGTAGCTTATTATATGGCAAGTGAAGGATTGCTGCCGGCATCCTCGTTTTTCGCAGAATTGAATAATAAGCAGGTTCCGGCAAATTCGATTATTTTGGTCGGAACGCTTGCAGCATTGTATTCCTTGATCGGTCAATTTGATTTATTAACGGATATCGGCACCTTTTCCTGTTGGATTTTTTATAGCTTGACATTCTGCTGTGTAATCACGATGCGCCGTAAACATCCGGAATATGAAAGAAAATACAAGGTTCCGGGATACCCAATTGTTCCCGCTCTGGCGATTGTCAGCGGTTTGTTTGTGATTGGAAGTCAATTATTTCTTTCAGGTTCGGTCGGTCGATGGATGGCATTTGCCAGTGTTGCCATTACGCTGCTGGGACTTCCGATTTATCTGTACATTACAAAAGAAAGGTAATATATAGAATCCTTGTGCTTTATGAGCGTGATTTATCTGTTTTTCGAAAAACTACTTGAACTTTGTATCGGATTTTTGTAGAATTATGGAGCATGCGTGGCAGAGTGAATGCAACCACTCGTTAAGACCACTGCATAAGACCAGATTATAGGAGGTGCGTCTTATGTCAAGAAAAAAAGTTGCAAAGGTTTGCAAACTTCAGTTTGCAGCCGGCGGCGCAAGACCGGGTCCTGCTTTAGCAAGTGCCGGAATCAACATGCCGCAGTTCTGTACAGCTTTTAACGAAGCTACTAAAGATCGTCGTGGAGACATCGTTCCTGTAGTTATTACTGCATACGAAGACAAGAGCTTTGACTTTGTATTAAAAACTACACCGGCTGCTAACCTGTTGAAAAAAGCTGCAGGTATCCAGAAGGCAAGTGGAAACCAGAAAGATATCGCCGGAACGATCACGGTTGATCAGTTAAGAGAAATTGCTGAATACAAGATGCCGGACTTAAATGCGAACGATGTAGAAGCAGCAATGCGCGTTGTTGCAGGTACTGCTCGCAATATGGGTATCAAGATTGAAGGATTCGAATAGGAGGAATAGAAATGCCAAAGCACAGTAAAAGATTTAAAGAGGCTGCTAACTTGGTTGATCGTTCCCGTAACTATCCAATCGAAGAAGCAGTTGCTCTTGTAAAACAGACAGCTACCGTTAAGTTTGACGCCAGCATAGAAGTTAACTTCCGCTTAAACGTTGACCCTCGTCATGCTGACCAGATGATCCGTGGCGCTATGGTATTGCCAAACGGAACAGGTAGAACTCAGCGCGTTGCCGTTGTTGCCGAAGGTGACAAAGCGAAGGAAGCTGAAGATGCCGGTGCAGATGTAGTCGGCGGACAGGATTTAATCGACAGAATCTCTAAGGGATTCCTTGAATTTGATGTATTGGTTGCAACACCAAACATGATGGGAAAACTTGGACGTTTAGGTCGTTTATTAGGCCCTAAAGGCTTAATGCCAAACCCTAAGACAGGTACAGTAACTATGGATCTTGCCAATGCGATTGACGAAATCAAGAAAGGTAAAGTTACTTACCGTGTTGACCGTGAAGGAAACATCAACGTTATGATCGGAAAAGCAAGCTTTGAAGATAAGCAGTTGGTTGAAAACTTCAACGCAATTTATAACCAGATGTTACGTGTACGTCCTGCAACAGTTAAGGGCGGATACATTAAGAATTTGGTTCTCTCTGCTACTATGGGCCCTGGTGTTCATGTTGAAGTAGAAAAGAGATAATTATTTGACAATTGATTGTTATCAATATTCCAAAGACAGTAACGGACGCAAGTCTTAATCATGTTACCGAGGATTGATGCCGAACGAACGCATTTTTATCCCGTACTTTGGTACGGGTTTTCTTTTGAATATTGTTGCAATATAAAGAAAGAAGAGGTAGAACGATGAACAAGGATATCCTTGCACAGAAGGAAGCTGCCGTAGACGCTTTAGCTGAAAAAATGGAGAAAGCAAGTTCTGTTGTCGTAGTTGAATACCGCGGCTTAACAGTTGCTGAAGTTACTGAACTTCGTCGTGCATTACGTGCTGAAGATGTAGAATTCAAAGTATACAAAAACGCACTTGTACGCCGTGCTTCAGACAAGCTTGGCTATCATGAATTCAGCGAAACATTGGTAGGACCAAACGCTATCGCATTTGGTAAAGATCCTGTTGCTCCTGCACGTGTTTTGGCAAAGTTTGCCAAAGGACATGACAAACTCGTTTTAAAGAACGGTGTTGTTGACGGAGAAACAGTTGATGCAGCTACAATTCAAAAACTGTCTGCACTCCCTAACAAAGAAGGAATGCTGGCAAAATTCGCATCTTGCCTGAATGCACCTGTAATCAAGTTCGCTATGACTATTAAGGCATTAGCTGAAGCTAAAGAAAACGGTGGACAGGCTGCCCCAGAGGCAACGGCTGAATAAGGCCGAAACAAACATTAGGAGGAAAATAAAAATGGCTAAATTATCTCAGGAAGACATTCTTGCTTACTTAGAAGAGGCTACTATTCTTGAACTGAACGACTTAGTAAGCGCAATCGAAGAAAAATTCGGTGTTGTTGCAGCTGCTGCTGTTGCTGCTCCTGCTGCTGCTGAAGTAGTTGACGAAGGACCAAGCGAAGTTACAGTTGTATTATCTACAATCGGTGACACTAAGGTTAAAGTTATCAAGGCTGTTCGTGAAATCACTGGTCTTGGACTTGTTGATGCTAAGAAATTGGTTGATGGCGCTCCTGCAAACATCAAAGAAAACATCAGCCCAGAAGAAGCAGAAGAAATCAAGAACAAACTGGTTGAAGCTGGCGCTACAGTTGAAATTAAGTAATTATCTTAAAACACAGCCTGCAGTAAAAACTGCAGGTTTTTTTTATGTCAAATCATTGTATACTTTAACCATGATAAAAATAAGTAACCTTACAAAAGTGTATGATAATGGGATATGTGCATTAAATAATATTTCTTTGGAGATGGAAGAAGGGAAACGTACCGTGATCCTGGGTCCGTCCGGATGCGGCAAGACAACTTTGCTTCGAATACTGGCCGGACTTGAAAATAAAACGAGTGGACAGCTGGATTTAGGCTCGTGCAAAACGGTAGCGATGGTATTTCAGAATTTAATGATTTTTGATCATTTGACTGCCTATGAAAATATCGCTTATGGTGCGGATATCAATCAAAGAGATAATGCGAAGATTCAATCTGTTTCTAAAATGGTGAAAGCCGATGGATTTCTTAATCAGAAAACCGAAACGCTCTCAGGTGGTCAAAAGCAGAGGGTAGCTCTTGGCAGGGCATTGATGAAAGATCCGGATCTTTTATTAATGGATGAGGCACTCAATTCCTTAGATGAAACATTAAAAAAAGAGATGATCGATGAAATCATCTCTTTACAGGAAACGATGCATATGACCTTGATCTATGTGACGCACGATAGTAAAGAAGCAGATCTTCTAGCTCAAAGGATTATTCATCTTTCGAAAGAACCGCTTTGATTGCGTTATAGATACCGTCATGATATATATCGGTTGTCGCAAAATCCGCAAAGCTTTTGACATAATCGCTGGCATTTCCCATCGCAATACCGATATCTGCTTTTTGGAGCATTTCGATATCGTTGGTGCTATCTCCGATACATACGGCATCTGACCAGGTCAGGGAATTCTTTTTTAATATAGTTTCAACACCGTTGGATTTATCGTTGTCGGCATTAAAAATGTCAAAACAGAATCCATCGGTTTTTACGTTGATCAAATCTTTTCGAAGATTTGGATGATTTTTCATGAATTCTTTTAAACCGGTCTCATCTTTGACCATCAATACGGCATTGTAAGCCGGATGTCTTCTGTGATAGGTCTGGTTAATATCATAGAATAAAGAATCCAGCACATTACAGTATTTACAGAAATCATACATCGGATAAAAATCGTTATAAATATAAGTGGCATCTCCAAAGTGGAACATTAATCCATAATCGTTGGCTTTTGCCAATCTAACCAAATCTTCTACAGATTGTTTGTCGATAGGGTAGGTACCGATTTCATTGAAAGATCCATCCAGAATATATCCTCCGTTAATTAAGATATAATAATCAAAGCGCACCCTTTCTAAAATCAGTTTCATCTGATTCAATGGGCGTCCTGTGGCAGCACATACAATGTATCCGTTCTCCTTTAATTTTTGGATGGCGTCTAAGGCAGATTCGGGAATGATGTCATGTTCTGTCTGGTAAAGCGTACCGTCCATATCGAAAAAGATAATCGAATGTTTCATAGTATTCCTTCTTTCTGATTCCATTATAGTAGTTTATAAATAAAACAGAGCAAATTATTAAAAAAAAGTTTGACAAGGGATGGTAAAAATAGTATCTTACTAATGCATGCGTAAAAAGGGTCGAAGGACCCTATTAAAAAGGGAGTAAAAAGACACACCCGGAAACGTGTGTTTAAAAATTGGAAGGAGGATCTTATGCCTACAATCAATCAGTTGATTCGTAAAGGTCGTAAGGCCAGTCAGAATGTATCAAAGTCACCTGCTTTGAACCGTGGTTACAACTCACTGCAGTCCCGTCCAACAAATGAGAAGAGCCCACAGAAACGTGGCGTTTGTACTCGTGTTGGTACAATGACTCCGAAGAAGCCTAACTCAGCTCTTCGTAAGTATGCCCGTGTTCGTTTAAGTAACGGAATGGAAGTAACAGCTTATATTCCGGGTATCGGACACAACCTGCAGGAACACTCCGTTGTATTAATCCGCGGCGGCCGTGTTAAGGATTTGCCAGGTGTACGTTATCATATTATCCGTGGTACTCTTGACTGTGCTGGTGTAAATGAACGCCGTCAGGGACGTTCATTATACGGAACAAAGAGACCTAAGAAGTAAAAGTCAATCTTGAAAGGAGAAATTTAAATGCCTAGAAAAGGACACATTGCCAAACGTGATGTATTAGTCGATCCTATGTATAACTCCAAACTGGTTACACGTTTAATCAATAAAATCATGATTGACGGTAAAAAGG
>ODAI012540235.1_pt1 | contig 12681 bp, 27 predicted proteins | sample 1539321 | NCBI WGS metagenome assembly ODAI01 (sample SAMN02144231, study PRJEB22623) | gut metagenome | biome: sheep rumen | host: Ovis aries | place: New Zealand
ATGAGTATCGGGTTACGCTCGACAAAATCTCCGATTCCGCCGACTATCTCGTCCGGCAGGTCGTCCTCTGACTCCTCCGCCCATTTGCGCCACGACTCCCAGCTGTCAGGTCCTATGTTGGTGGCAAGCAGCAGTTGCCGCCTGCCGTTCCTGGTAACGCCGGGCAGCCGTGACAGCCGAGCGCCGTTCTTGTTGCTCCGATCCGTGACGAATCCGTGCCGGTCGCAGTAGTCGTAGAGCCATTGCACGCGCTTTGCGTACTCCCTGGCGTCGCTGCCTGCGTCTATCCGGACGATGGCATGGACGCTCTTGCCCGCGGAGGACACCACCGCTGCGCACGGCAGGTTGAGCTCACGTATCGCCGGTAGCTGCTTGTCCAGCTCCAGCTTGTCCGACTCCACCAGCGCGTAGCGGTAGTCGGTGACGTTGGAGTTGTTGCGTCCCCTGCCGTCGAGCGGGTTGAAGCACACCCACGCCCCTGCCTTCTCGTTCCAGTCGCCGAGAACCTTGCTCACGTCATCGGTGGCGGCAAGCTCCTGCCTGAGCTGCCCTGCCGTGCGGTCGCAATGCCCCCTGGTCGGCTTGAGGTCGCCGTCGCGCTCCCACACCTCGTTGACGTAGCACACCAGCTCGTCATCGTCGAACAGCGCGCCGAGGTAGTCGCCGAGCATCCGGCACGGGTCCCACGGCCCCTCGTCGGCGTCCATGACGGTCTCCACATCAGCGGAGGTCACGTCCGGCCCAGACGCTGCCGCGCCCACGCCATCCCAGTCGAGCGCCGTGCCCATGCCCTGCGTCGGCTGACGCCACCCTCGCTGCTCTGCCATATGGATGATCGTGCCCGAGTTCACACGCGTCGTGCCGTTGCCGAACGAACGCCACTTCCGCTCGCACTCACCCTCGTGGAAGCGTGCTGGGTCACGACGACTCCACGCGTCCCAGTCCTGCCACGAGTATCCGCTCTCATGGAGCGACATACCGCAATCGACCCAGCTATGGTAGTCCAGTGCAGCCGGGTCGATTGCGTTCAGCGCGTCAAGCAGGTATGGGTGCTCGTCGGCCGTCACGGCTCGCTCCGCTCTCGGTGGTAGTGCCTGCACGCGTCAGTCGGGTTGTCGTAGCGCTTGCCACCCCTGCCGTGGTGGTCGAGCATCACGCACTTGGGCACGGGGATGGCGCCGCAGTACAGCGCCGAGCAGAACACGGTATGGTGCGGCGCGTCGGCGACCTTGCCGTCGCACACGTCGCACAAGAAGTAGTTACTCATTGGCGGCCGTCTCCTTATCGTGCGTGCGGTCGATTATCTGGCTTGCCAGACTTCTTATCCGCTTGAAGTCGACCTCAAGGCACGAGAGCGCGGCCTTGAGCACCCTGTTCTCTTCCTCGAGCTTCGCGCACTTCTCGCGCCAACGCTTCGAGCCGCCCTTCATTTGATCGATATGGCACCGATACGTCCTGCACTTCACGTTGCGCCGCTCGACCATGGCCTGTAGGCTTTCGCACTCACGCTCAAGGTCGGCTATCTGCTTTTGCGTCACTTCATATTGCTCGTCGATGCGGTCGGCGATGGCGTATAGTGCAGAAGTTCCTCCGCTGATGGTTGCGATTAGTTCATCTTTGTAATTAGTGAATTCCTGACCGTTTAGGTCTAGATACTCGCGCAGCTCCGACGTGATGATCGCATTATCATTTTGGTCTTCTGGTTCGTCCCCTGAATCGCAATTTTCGGGATATCTTACAATTTGGTCGCCGCCGAGAAGGTGGATAAGGGTGCTCCACATCAGGTTGAGGTGGTCGATGTCTGACGGGTCAAAATTAGGGTCATTTGTAACCGCCTTGCCGAGGTCACCCAAAATCTCAGTCTTTGTCATGCCAAGGATGGGTTTTCTTTCTTCAAGCTCGCACACCGCCTTGTGTCGCTCGTTGCCGAGGACGTCATAGCCTACGAACGGGGTCTGCTCGTGGCTATGATTGCAAGTATTAGCGCCACCAGAACAACCACGTTGAGCATCACGCTCGCCCCCAATCAGCTCTGCCAGATGGTCACGTAGGTACTCACACGCCTCGCGCGTCCATCCCGTCGTGGTGGGATATATGACCCTTGCGATTCTGCTCAGCATGTCGTGGCTGCCAGACTCAGGCAGTTGCAGTGCCTTGAGCTGACGAGACACGTCCCACCGTCGCATTTCGAGCAGCTCGGCACGACTATCTTCCCTCGCCCTGCGCATGCATTCGTGACTGGGATTCATCACTTCATTCCTCTCTGATACGCATCGATGTAGCCGAGCACCAGGTCAATGCACTTGCCGTGCACCTCCAGATGCCGGATTCGTTGCTGCTCCTGTATTGCCAATGGTCGCTTCTTGGTGACGCTCGTTGTGATCGTGTACACGTCCTCGGCGCGCACAAACGGCTTGCCGCAAACATCGCACGTCTTCCAGTTCATACGTCTAGCCTTTCTTGGATTGTGGCCGCGCGCTTGTTCCATGCCTTGACGGCCTTGTTGGCGGCGATGATGGTCTTGCCGGTGTTCCCGCCTGGATTCATCGGCCCGCTGACCACCGGGCCCTTGCAGCATGCGACGATGCTTCGGTCATCGAGGTCATAGTCCTGCGTGCATTGCACCCAGTAGTGGCCAAACGAGTCGCACGCCACCTCAAGCCCGCCGTCCTCGTTGCGGTCGAATCCAAGTAGTTGGCTGCATATCGTCTGGCCGCCCACGATGCGCGACCCGCAGAACGGGCACGATGCGACAGATGGCTTGAACTTGATTTCGTCACTCACACCCCACCTCGATTCCCAGCTCGCGTGCCTCACCATCGTCTATCAGGCCAAGCTCGTAAAATCGTGCGGCCATAGCTCCATGCATGAGGTGAGAGAAATCCCAGCAGTCGAGAAGCAGCTCCCGCAGCTTGGCGTTCTCGGCCTCAACGTCTCCAATGAGGTCAAACATTTGCGAATAGACGGAATAGTCGCACTCGTCCTCCATGCGCGCACATTCCATAACCTCTCGCATATCGTCACAAACGCTCATTCGTCCACCTCCACTCTCAGCTTGCGCATGCGGTCAGGCAGCGAGTCTGCGACACTCTGTCGCCTGTGTGTCGCGACGCTGTCACTCATGGCGTCACCTCGATTCCGAGGTCGCGTGCTTCACTGCAGATAACGCAGCTACTCGGTGAGTAGTCCATCGCCTCGCCCGTCCAGCATTCGTCGTAGTGCTTGCATAGGCCGCAATCCGGGCTGTCGGCTTGCATTAGGCGTATGGCTTCTGCTGCCAGCTCTCGCAACTTTGCGTTCTCGGATTCGAGCTCAATGTTGCGTTCGTGATAATCACGCTCAGAATCCTCATAACCACAAATAATGTCGTACATCTCGTCTTCAGTCATTCCTCCACCTCGATTCCCAGCTCACGAAGCTCATCCAAGCATTCGGAGACCCAACATTGGCATTCGTCACAGAGACCACCCCAGCAATCCCCACAGCTTTCGTACATATAGTCTTTGACACGTCTTTGCATAAGATTCCGCAGCTTGGCGTTCTCCTGCTCAAGACGCTTGATTCGTTCCGCAACGTACTCGGCCTGCTCTTTGTCTAGGAGAACGCCATCGTGTGACATGCGATAGGTTTCATGCCCAAACTTGTCGACAATAACCTCAAGCTTCGGTTCCTCAATCATTAGCTCACCCTGATTCCCGACTTGCTTGCTAACTCGCGTATCTCGATAAGTTGCCAGCACTCGTCAACGTCGCCGTTGCTGCATCTGGACTTGCACACGCACCCCTCGCAGTGGTCTTGGTCGATGTACTCGCCATACTTGCGCACCAGCTCCAGCAGCTTTGCGTTTTCGGCCTTGAGTGCATCGTTTCTTTCACTGTGGACAGTGCTCCGCATAAACTCGAACTCTGGCTCCTCGATGTCATCAATGTCGGAGTCGTACTTGCAGACGATGCTCTCAATCCACATGAAGTCGCCTTTGTATGCGAACACGGGAGTTATGAGGAGTCTTGGGTACATCGTCGGATACATCAGCGTCTTTCCACGTTCATACTTCACGTCATTCATCTAGCTCACCTCCATCCCCGCAGCGGCACGCAGCGCGTCGAAGTTAAAGTCACAATATGGGTTCTCGTCCTCGAAGTCCCGGTGGAAATGCGGGCAGAACTCGCAGTAGTGCGCCTCTCTTCTGCACTCCTCAAGTGCGTAGGCATACTCCCGCAGCTTGGCGTTCTCGTCTTTGAGTAGGTCACACTCACTCTTTGCCACGTATGTAACGCCAAACCTGACTGGTGTTGCATTTAGCCCAGCGGCATGATGCGCGACAATAGCTTTTGGGTATTGTCCCTCTTCATATGCTTGGCTCGGCAATACAATTGCGACCCTCTCGCAATCAAATGCCTCAATGGCTCCGTAATTCAAGTACATCACTCATCCACCAGTTTCGCGCCGCACTTCGTGCAGTACCTGTCGTAGCGTCCGACGAACGCTCCGCACTCGGTGCATGCGCAGCTCCCGATGGTGCTCTCGTTGGTCATGGTGACCACCTTGCGCTTGGAGTACCGCTTGCGCACGTGCTTGATGTTGCATGCGTAGTCGTTCGCGGCGCGACGGATGGCCTTTGCGAACGCACGCTTGGTCTCGCGGCGGCAACGCTCCATCCGGCAGTCGTGGTTATGGTCGATGGTGTCTGCGATAGCGGCGAGCTCGTCAAGCGTCGCGGCGTTCACCATCCACACGCCCTCTTCGCCCGGCCTGTGCTCGGCCATCCACTCGCGCAGGGGTTCGGTGATTTTGCTACTCATCTGCGTACCTCCCGCGCATGAGGTTGCGCTGCTCGACGCGGTCGATGGCGCCCTGCAGGTCGACGTGGTGCCTGCTCGCGAGGTTGACGCAGGTCGTTATGCAGTCGGCGATCTCGTCGCCGAGCGCGTCGCGGTTTTCGTATATCGCCCCGAGGAGTTGCGACGGCCGGAGCGTGACCTTGGCCTTCTGTTGCAGCGCGTCCAGATCCTGCCACGCCCCGTAGATCTCTGCGGACTCCTCCAGCGGCTTGAGCGCCGCCTCCTTGGCGTCGCCCATCAGAAACGGATGCACCGTCAGCCTGACCTCACTCATCGGTGACCTCCCTCACCCGATATGGGACGAACTGCTTCTTGATCCACCGGCCGCGGCCGTCGAGGTCGTTCGCGTACCTGACGCAAACGGCGCCCTTCCAGCTGACGGCCACCATGGGCTCCCAGTCGGAAGCCTCGTAGACCTCGCCTCGACGATCTTGCCCAGCAGGTGCGCGTGCGGGTTGATGCCCTCGCGCAGCTCGCGCTCGACACAGTTCAGCTTGAGGAGCTCGTGCGCGGTCGCCTTCCACATGTCGCCGCGTCTGTATGCATCCCTGACCATCAGCGTCAACAAGACGAACAGCGCGATGTACAGCAGCTTCTGCACCCACCACAAGTACGCCTCCATCATGCACCCCCTCGCACGAACGCTACGATCTTGCCGGCGCACTCGTAGCAGACCTCGCAGTGGACGCGGCGCTTGCTCTGCTCGTAGACGTCGCGGGCCGGCGTGCCGCTGCTCACGTCGACCTTGTAGGGCGCGGCGCCCCTCGCGACCGGCTTGCCGCAGCGGTCGCATATCGTGAACGTCGCCATCAGCCATCCCTCCCGTCGGGCATGGATATGCCGGTCACGTTCTCCCGCAATCGGTCGACCACGTTGCCGAAAGTCGCGCACGTCTCTGGCGAGAGGGGAAGCGCCCCGTCTATGTCTGCGCGGGCCCAGAGCGCCTGGCCGAAGCCCTCGAGCCAGCCGATGTCGCACGAGACCTGGGCGGCCTCCCTGGGGAACGGATTCACCCTGGGCACGTCGCCAATCTCGTCCGCGATATTGCGCAGCTCCGTAATCGTCTCGTCACCGAGGACGTAAATCGTGCCATGGTTCGGCTCGTGGCGGGCAAGCCCTTCATGCAGTGCGTTGCTCGTCTTCCTGCTCTCCTTGTGGGTCATAGCGTTACCTCCTTGCTTGCGGCCATTTCTTCTGACAGCGGGAGCAGATCGCCATCAACGAGTCGCGCCACGATATAGTCGATCGGCACGGGCCGGGACACGTTGCTGAGTTTGTACATGATTCTCACCTCGCCCGTCTTGCCACTGTGCACGGTATAGACATCCTCGACCTTCCGCACGTCCGTCGTGCACAGCGGGGACAGCCGGGCAAGCACCGAGTCGCCGACCTCTAGCGGCGAGTAAGCCGCGAATTCATACCCTTTCATGCAATCTTCCTTTCGTCGCTTGGGGTCCATCCGCAGTCTGGGCACCCACGCTCGCCGCTGGCGAGCGGATACCCGCAGAGCGGGCACCTCCGCACGTGCCGGCACCCCTCGTAGACGAGGCACCGGTCCCGCAGACTCACGGCCACGAGCGCGGCCGTGAGCGCCACCGAGATGAGGGTGATCAGCATGATCAGGTCTCCCACCATCACCCGCTCACCTCCCCGTCGACCGCGACGGACTGATCCACCCCGTGGTCCACGTCCGCGCGGTCGACGGGGAGGTGAGCGCGCGCATCATGCAGAGCAGCAGCTCGGCGGCAGGCTTCGCGCGGCATCTTCCGTACGTCATCGGCTCAATCTCGTAGAATCCGAGCGAGCCGTTCCGCCTCTTCCCGTAGATCAGGAAACCGACGCTCTGAAGGCTTATGTCGCAAAAGGCGTCCATGACCTTCTCGTCACCGCCGTTCCATGCACGCAAGATGGCCTCATGCGTCTCTGCGGTGGTAACCACGTAGTTGAGATCACCGATGAAGTTCATGCCGTGGCCGCTCTTGACGTCGGAGAGGCAGCTCTTGACCTCGTAGGCAGTGAACGTGCCGCGCTCGACGCACCCGGCATGAGTCGCCGTATGGTGCCAGTCAGGCTCGAACTGCAGGAAGTCCACCCAGACCGTGCCTCCCTTGGCGTAGTCGTGCACCTCCACCTCGTGCGCCCAGTACGAGTATGCGTTGCGGCGCTCGAGCCTGGTTCTTATCAGGGTGCGGTTGAGCAGTGACGTCACCTCCTTGCGCCCCATCCCCTCGCACGCCGGCCTTACCGGAAGGTCAAGCTGCATCGCCATCACCCGCTCACCTCCATCGGCGTCACAGTGCCGCCAACAGCGCGGTACGGGCAGCTCTTGACGTTGCCGTACTTCCTGCCGTCCAGCGCGCACGTGTACTGCATGAGCGGCCCGCTTGAGATGAGCTTCTCCATCACCTTGTGATCGCATGCGTCGCACGCCCAGATGTGCCTGCGTGCCCTCGCGTACTGGCTACGATACGCAGCGCCGCCACTCATCACGAGTCACCCTTCGCGACGCTGCGTTCAATGGCTTCCATCGTCTCACGTATCAGCACCATGGCCTCCTCGGCCGTCCCCACGCCGATCGGGTCTTCCTTCGCGTCAATCATTCTCGCGGTCCAGACCTCAATGTCGCCCCACGCGAACGCGCCGGAGACCGCCGAGAAGACCAGGCGGTCTCCGTTGTGCTGCTGCGTCCGGCAGAACAGCGGGTCGCTCGTGTCGGCCCATTCGATGCCTTCCTCGTTGAGCATCGCGCGCAGGCGTTCCATCTCCTCGTTGGGTTCGACGTCGGGCTTATGTTCGCAGTCGTAGAAGTCGGGGAGCTTCATCATTCGCCTTCCTTCGCAGGCGTGCTGATTACCGGACGGTTGCCGAATGTCACGGGGATATAGACCCACTCTTCATCCATTCGCACCAGCCATCCGCTTGCCCCGCTCGTGCGGTCGCACACCTTGTAGGCGTACTGACCCGTGGAAAATGTCGGTGCGTTTACCTTCACGGCATCAAGTGACTGCCCCGGCAGGTACTCCTCCTCGTAGGTCTTGATTTCCTCGGCCCGAGCGTGGTTGTCAAGCACTTGCGCGATGACGCAGGACAGCGCCCACACGAGCAGCGCGATGAGCGCCACCGCCACCACGGATGCCACGTGCTCGAACTTCTCTCTCACGCCAGCCACCCCCAGAGCCGCATCGCAAGCATCGCGCCCACGACCGCCACGAGCCCCCATTTGAGCACCGCGTGGATGGCCGACTCGCGTATCGACCGTTCGAAGCGCATTTGCAGCTCGTCATCTGCGAGGTGCTTCGCCATCACTCGTCACCTCCGCTTGCCAGAACCGCCGCGATGACGAATCCAACCACGGCCCCCAGCAGAAACTGGATGCATACAGTCATGTATCCTCCCTAAATGAGCGACGGAGAGGTGGATTTGCGCCACGCTCTCCGTCTTGATGGGTATTTGTTCGTTTGTGCGACTTGCGCAGCTTAGAATCGCACTCAGCAGTTCAATTCCTTGTCGAGCTCACACAGCTCGATAGCCTCCCTTGTCGAGGCGAGCACGGATATCGCGAGGTTTAGCGCCACGCTTCCCATGAGTGCCATGGACTTCATGGCTGGCACGCCTGTAAGTCTGTCATCGCCGATAAGGTCTCTGGAGTGATTCGATACCGCGAGCGTCTCGTTTTCAATCCAGTGCGTGACAGCGGGATCGTTTAGATCGATGCCGCTTACGTCTGCGAGCTTGAGAGTGACGGATGCCAGAGTACCCAAGGGCAAGTCGTACAACTCCCGTACCAGCGGCGACTCGTCGCTGACCCTTGCGCAATTCTCGGCAGGTAGCTTCTTGTTCATTCTTTCCTTCTTGTTTAGTAGATTGGCGAGTCCGGCACATAGGTTGCCGGGTCGATGTCTGCCGGAACCATCCAGCGGTTGCGCGCCAGACGCCCCATCATCTTGGACGCCTGCTCGAACGTCCACGTGCCGGGATGCAAAAAGCCCTTGCGTTCCAGCATGCGCACCTGCTTGGGCGTTGCCATGCCCTGCTGCTGCCGGGCCTTGAGCGAGTCGATCATGCGTGCCGCCAGACCCGCGCTCATGTTCTCGGCGTCAATGCCGTGGTTTTCCAGGTACTCGACTTGCTTCTGGGTTGCGTCCTTGTCCTCCCACTTGAACTCCGGCACGTAGTCGGCCAAGTCGAGGTCGCAAATCGAGAGCGCGTATTGCAGCGGGTCAACCAGCTTTGCCTTTCGCTTGCGCATGCGTTCGAGCTCTGCCGCCAGCGCTTCCTCGCGCGCGGCCTGCACGTCACTCTCCGCTTGGCTCTCGGCTTCGAGCAAGTCGATTGCCATGCTGTCGGTTTCCTCGGTCATCTCGACCAGACGGTTGGTGACTTCCTCGGACGCGCCCAAAAGCGACGCGGGACGGCATAGGTCGTGGCGTTCGGTCATCCACAGAAAATCGAGCAGTAGTAATTTCTCCTTGCCAGTCTCTGGCGAGAGTCGGGTTCCCCTGCCAATCATTTGGGCATACAGACCCCTGCTTTTCGTCGGCCTAAGCACCACGATGCAGTCAACGTCTGGGCAATCCCATCCCTCGGTAAGCAACATGCTGTTGCAGAGCACGTCATATCGGTTGCTTGCGTAGTCGGCGAGTATCTCGGCACGATCTGGCGATTGGCCATCGATCTCGCATGCCCTCATGCCGCGGGCGTTGAGCATGCCTGCGAACTTCTCCGCCGTCCTCACGAGTGGTAGGAACACCACGGTCTTGCGATCTCGGCACTTCTCGGCCATCTCGTCTGCGATTGATTCCAGGTATGGCTCCAGTGCGTCTCCCAAGTCTCCCACTGCATAGTCGCCTGACTGGATGCGCACGCCGCTGAGGTCGAGCCTGAGCGGCACCATCTGGGCTTCGATGGGGCACAGCCACCCGTCGTGAATGGCATCGGCCATGCCGTACTCGTATGCTATCGAGTCGAACACCTCGGACAATCCCCGACGATCTGCGCGGTCAGCCGTGGCCGTGACGCCCAAGACTCTCGCAGAGTCGAAGTAGTCGAGCACGCGACGGTAGGAGTCGGACACGGCATGGTGGGCCTCGTCGATGAAGACGTGGCTGAATCTGTCCGGCGAGAATCGCTTGAGTCGCTTCTCGCTCATCAGCGTCTGGACGCTACCCACCGTGACGCTGTTCCATTCTCCGACGGACGTGTTCTCTGCTTGCTCTCGTGAACACGAGAGTCCGGTGGAGCGCTTGATTTTGTCAGCCGCTTGGTCGAGCAATTCCCCCCGATGGGCAAGTATCAGAGTACGACCACCATTCGACGCGATGCGCTTGGCAAGTTCGGCCATGCAAATCGTCTTACCCGTTCCCGTTGCCTGAACGAGAAGGGTCCGAAGATTGCCGGACCCCCACTCTCGCTCGACGCTATCGCATGCGGCCTGCTGATACGGCCTTAGTTCCATCCCTGTCCGCCCCAAGACTGCTGTTGTGGCGGCTGGTAGCTAGGCTGCGGCGCCGCCTGCTGCTGCTGGTACTGGTACGTGGGTTGCGGCTGCTGTGCCGGTTGCGGCTGGGTCTTTGGTACAAGGAACGTGACGTTGTTGGCTTCGCGCTTCTCGCCATTGTACTCGTACTTGCGGATGGTGACCTTGCAGCGGCCACGACACCCGACGCACTGGTTGAAGAGCGACATGGAGATGTTCGCGCCCTCGGGAGTGTCGGCGGGAATCAGGCCGCAGGACTTGAAGAACGCGGTTATATGCCACATCATCTTGGTATTGAGCTTTATGCGCTCGAACACCGTGCCCGTGGCCTTGTCTCCATGACACTTGAGCTGCAACGCAGCTTGCGGGCAGGGTGCCATGGTGTCGCTCCCGTCGAAGCGCTCGCGTTTGAAGCTGGTCACTTCGAAGTCGTACTCGCCCTCGGGGAGAATCTCGAAGCTATCATCTGCCGCTTGGCCCTCGTCATCCCAGCCGAGCGCTACGCCTTTGTCTGCCATTGCCTACCTTCTCTCTGTCTTTAGAACGGAACGTTTTCGAGCTTCGCCATGAGTTGATCCCACGTGCTGACCAGGAATGCGGCGAAGTCTTCCGGATACTGCTCGACGGGACATTCCTTCGGGAACCATCCCTGCCCGCCCACGAGCGAGCGTAGCGTCTCGTCGGTCACACCATTGGTGCGCATCAGATCAGTCAACGCTCTCAGTCGCGCCGGATAGAAGTCGCGTGGGTCCGGCTCGATGGGCTCGTCGCTCTTGACTGCTCCGATCTGCTCAACCTCGCGCTTCATCTTCTCAAGTCGCGCGTCGACTTCCTGCATCATGGGCGATGGAGCGGGCTCCGGTGTCGATTGCTGTGGCTGTACGGGCTCGGCATTGATGTTGTGTGACATAAGCGAGCCAATGCGCATGGCTGATTCGTCGTTGAGCGGCATCTCGTCAGGCAGTCCGAAGCGATTTTTCGCATCCCAACATGGGTGATGTGTTGTTCGAATGACGCGCTTGCCGCCCCTCGCCTTCGCCTTTCCGTTGTCTTCCTCTACGTAGATCTTATAGTCGAGGAACAACACTGCATCAGACCACTCTTTGGTCACCGCAGCCACAGAAGCACGTTTGGAGTCGATGAGCTTTGGTGAGAATCGGTCGTATGCTCCGCTCTCGTCAGGACGCTCAAATTTGTCAAGTCGCGAATGTCCTAGCAGTACGACGTTGATGTTCCGCTCGATAACCTCGCTAAGAAGGTCGAGCATACGGCACCAGTCTTCTTTCACGAACACATAGCCCTTGCCATAAGGCATCTTTTCGATGCCTGTCACGTCGTTGTTAGCACAAACACTGCTAATGCAAAGCTTTTCGGCGGCATCAGCAGTGTCGATTACAAGTGTCGAACATGGCACATCGCCATCACGCACAGCCTGAATCTCGCTCATGAGCATTGCCCACGACGTTGGCCGTGGCATACGTGCGACTGGCAATTGATTCGTACCACCCTCGACGTCAATGAATATTGGATTGGGAAGCTCTGCGGCGAACGTTGATTTGCCTATGCCTTCCGGTCCGTAGACAAACAGGCGAAGCGCTGTCTGTCTAATGCCTGTGATTAGCTCAAACTTTGCCAATTTCCTTCCTCCAAACTCTTCTAGTTCTCCTGTTATTGGCTTGCGTCTTTATGTCAACCCATCGGCAGTTGTCCGGTGAGTAGCCCTTACTGTTATCTATGCGGTCAATCGTGCATTGCATTATTGGAGCGTCGGGGTCATATCCATTAGACAGTGCCCATTCACGAAAGACCGAATAATCGTCCCACTCTGGGCATATCTTGATTCCTCTGCCGCCATAGTCTGGATAACTTGAGCAAGTAGTTGTGTTGCATCTACTGCGCATCGACTTCCACACGCCATAAAGACGCTCATCATGACAACCGTGTTTGAGCAGCTGTTTACCGCGTGCTTTAGCAGCCTTGCTAGCACGTGCTGCACGTTTCTCGTTACTCAAACAACCGCAACTCTTTGTGCGTCCTTGCGAAAGACTGTTCTGAGTAGTAACTATTTCATTCCCGCAGTCACATTTACAGAGCCATGCCACTCTTCCGGCTTTGTATCCAGCACGCTCAATCACTGTCAATCTGTCGAAGCGCTGCCCTGTAATGTTGATGATGAGTCTAGGCATGCTCTGCCTTCTCCAAGTCTTCCAAAACGTGACGGACTCGAATCTTGCCTATGTCGCCTTCGACGTGGCGCCACCAGTAGCGCATCTGGTTGACCATGGTGTGAATCATCTCAGCCTTGGTTGTCACACCGCCCAGGCTGCCGTTGAACCAACCCTTGACTGGCTTGAGCTGCTTGAG
>ODAI010083821.1_pt1 | contig 12680 bp, 11 predicted proteins | sample 1539321 | NCBI WGS metagenome assembly ODAI01 (sample SAMN02144231, study PRJEB22623) | gut metagenome | biome: sheep rumen | host: Ovis aries | place: New Zealand
CCGTCGGACCAGAGATTTGCTTGCAGCTTCCTTCAGATTCCACCTCACGATAGACACCCTTGCTGTTCAGCTATACACTTCCCACTATCTGGGCGTGTTCGGGACTTGCACCCGTTAGAGCGCGCCCATGGCGCGCAAACCATAAAGAGAAGCATCCGCAGGGATGCTTCTCTTTTTATCAAGGCAACGCCTCACGGCGTTGCTTCCTTTCTCTATTTTGTAAGGCGAACCGTCTCGCGGGCAATGGCAAGCTCTTCATTGGTGGGTACTACCATTATCGTTACCTTATCACCGGGCTTGGAGATTATGACCTCCTCACCGCGTATAGAATTCTTCTCATCATCTATGGAACAGCCTAAGAAGGTGAGGTATTCGGAGATGGCCTTACGCATGGCACAGTCATTCTCGCCTACGCCTGCCGTGAAGGCTACCACATCCACGCCTCCCATAGCTACTATGTAAGAACCGATGTATTTCGCCACTCTGTAGGCATAGGTCTCAAGAGCGCCCTCAGCCTTGGCATTGCCGTCTTTTGTCGCCTTGGTCAGATCTCGGAAGTCACTTGATACACCGTCTGACAATCCGTATACGCCCGACTTCTTGTTACATATATCGATCACTTCATCTGCCGTAAGTCCTTCCTTATCCGCAATGAAGCTTATGATGGCGGGATCTATATCTCCGGAACGTGTACCCATGATAAGTCCCTCAAGAGGAGTCATACCCATGGATGTGTCTACCGACTTCCCGTTCTTGACTGCTGATATGGATGCGCCGTTACCTAAGTGACATACTATTATCTTAAGGTCATCCCTGCTCTTACCGAGTATCTTAGCTGCCCTGTCGGATACATAATCATGGCTCGTACCGTGGAAGCCGTAACGACGTACCTTGTATTTCTCATAATACTCATAAGGCAGACCGTACATATATGCCTTACGTGGCATAGTCTGATGGAATGCTGTATCGAATACCGCTACCATAGGTACACCGGGCATAACCTCCCTGCAGGCATTGATACCGATGATATTGGCAGGATTATGAAGAGGTGCAAGGTCGTTACACTCCTCTATGGCCTTCATTACATCATCATCTATGATAACAGAGGTTGCGAACTTCTCACCTCCGTGTACCACTCTGTGTCCTACAGCGTCTATCTCGGATAAGTCCTTAATGACACCTACCGATGCATCGGTGAGCTTGTCTATAACTAACTTCACCGCATCGGTGTGATCCTTCATAGGCTTCTGCTCCGTCACCTTATCCCCTCCGTCGGGAGTATGGGTGATGGCACTTCCGTCTATGCCTATCCTCTCACACAGACCCTTTGCCAATACCTTCTCTGAGTCTGTCTCTATAAGCTGATACTTAAGAGATGAGCTTCCGCAGTTAAGTACTAATACATTCATTTCGTAATCCTCCGATACTTTCTTTTACTATATTGATATTTACTGTTTTGTCTATTTTGTCTCTCTTATCTTGATATTAAGCTGCGCGTAATAATAGCTTCTTATATCTATGGGCTCCTGACTGCTTAAGTAATTGAACATAAGCTCAAGAGATCTGGCTCCCTGCCATTCGGGTTCCTGACATATGGTGGCGGTGATTATGCCCTTATCAAGCATATCTATGGTGGTGGGTACATCATCATGTGTTATGACACGGATATCACGACCTATGGCAAGCTCCTGTATCGCCCTGCAGCCTCCGTAGACGCCTGCTGCAGTGAAGTACAGTCCGTTGATCTCCGGGTGCTTGCTCAGCATATTGCTGACTATATCGAAGCTCTTAAGATCATCATCATAGTTCTCTTCGCAGCATACGATATTAAATCTCGCATCCTCTGTAAGTCTGTCCGTGAATCCGGCTTCTCTCTGAGAGTGACACAGAATATTGCGATCACCAAGGATGATCCCTATATTGACCTTATCATGTGTCATAAGCTGCATCAGAGCACCCGCTGCCGCACCGGAATTGTAATAATCGCTGCCTACATAGGCTATCCGTCTGACATTCTCTGCATCCGAATTAACCGTTATGACAGGTATCCCATCATCTATCAGACTGTTAAGCTTGTCACACACCTTGTTGTCATTATAAGGAGTGATGATAAGTCCCTGTACTCCCTCCTCGACACAGGCTTCTATTGCCGACATCTGGGCCTCAGGATGATATGCCACCCGCTTGACCGTAACCTCACACCCGAAGAAGGCAAGCTCCTCGGCTCTCTCCGTGAAGCCCTCTATAACCTTATCGAAAAAAGGGTTCTTACGGCTGAAGACTATTATCCCTATAAGATACTTCTTCTTCTGGGCTGCAAGCGCCATTCCGGCTTTATTGGGCTTATAACCAAGTTGCTTGGCTATGGCTTTGACTCTGGCCGCCGTCTCCTCGCTGACACCGTCTCTGTTATTAAGTACCCTGTCTACAGTACCTCTGGATACGCCTGACAGTCTTGCTATCTCCTTGATAGTGGTCATTAATAAGCTCTCCCCCAGTAGACCATCTTCTTAGCCGGACGACCGCAGCATACACAGGTATCCGATATCTGTTCCTGTTCAAAAGGCATACACCTGCTCGTTGCAGACATCTTCTCCTTGATCTTATCCTCACATGCCTGATCTCCGCACCACATTGCCTTGACAAAGCCGGGTGTGGTATCAAGGATATTCTGCATCTCATCCATGGTTTTCGCAGTATATGTATGAGCGTCTCTGTGAGCTCTTGCACGCTCAAGCATATCCTTCTGTATGGCGGTAAGCAGCTCGGACACCTTAGCCTCAAGTTCATCTAAGGCACACTCTGTCTTCTCACCGTTATCCCTTCTGGCAAGTACACACTTGCCTGCCTCTATATCCTTGGGCCCTATCTCTACTCTCAGGGGTATTCCCCTCATCTCCTGCTCTGAGAACTTCCATCCCGGGCTCTTGTCGGAATCATCAAGCTTAACTCTTATGTCCGCCTTCTTAAGACGATCTCTTAAGGCTGCGGCTGTATCCAAGACACCCTCCTTTTTCTGCTGTATGGGTATGATCATGACCTGTACGGGCGCTACCTTAGGCGGCAACACCAGCCCCGAATCGTCTCCATGTACCATGATTATTGCACCTATAAGCCTCGTTGTCGTTCCCCATGATGTCTGATGTACATACTTAAGGGTATTGTCCTTATCCGCATACTGTATCCCGAAGGCCTTGGCGAAGCCGTCACCGAAGTTGTGGCTCGTGCCGGATTGAAGAGCCTTGCCGTCATGCATAAGGGCTTCTATGGTATAGGTGGCCTCAGCTCCGGCGAATTTCTCTTTATCCGTCTTGCGTCCCTTGATAACCGGAATTGCGAGTACTTCCTCGCAGAAATCGGCATATACATTGAGCATCTGTATGGTGCACTCCTCGGCTTCCTCAGCCGTGGCATGCGCCGTATGACCCTCCTGCCAGAGAAATTCACGGCTTCTTAGGAATGGTCTGGTCTCCTTCTCCCAGCGGACAACCGAACACCACTGATTATAGAGCTTGGGAAGATCCCTGTATGACTGTATATCGTTCTTATAGAAATCGCAGAAAAGCGTCTCCGATGTAGGTCGTACACACATCCTCTCCTGAAGCGGTGCATTGCCTCCGTGAGTCACCCACGCAACCTCAGGTGCAAAGCCCTCCACATGATCCTTCTCTTTATTAAGCAGGCTTTCGGGGATGAACATGGGCAGGTATACATTCTCTACTCCCGTCTCCTTAAATCTTGCATCCATCTGGGACTGAATGAGCTCCCATATGGCATAGCCTGCGGGCTTGAACACCATGCAGCCCTTAACGGATGTATAGTCCATAAGCTCAGCTTTCTTGACTACATCCGTATACCACTGCGCGAAGTCCTCCTCCATGGATGTGATAGCTTCTACGAGTTTCTTGTCAGCCATTGTTGTCAGTTCCTTTCATTAATATATTAGCATTTGATCTCGAGATATCCGAGCAGCTTGCTTGTATCATAGCTTGTCATGATGTCAAGATTGGGATCATAGTATTTTCCGTTATAATATACCAGATAATGGCAGTAACGGCCCATCTTCTCCATAAGTATCGCACACTTGGGCAATACCACATCACGACCCTCCGTATATACTATTATGTCTGAATGATCTATTCCATAGTAATTAAGCGCGGATATCATACGACCCATGGTAGCCTGCCACTCACGGCAATCCATCACCGTAATGACCTCAGCTAACGTCACACCTGCAAGCATTGCCACACAGCACTGTCCGCAGAGTCCGTCATCCTCCTGCATGATGACTTCCATGGAATCTATCTTCCTTATGGGATTGTCAAGGCTGTAGGGACTGTTCTTGTCCATCTCTATAAGAGAGCCGTGTACATGAAGGAGTATCTTGTGATTGACACCCATCTCTACTCCTGACAGCTCCGAATTCTCATCCGATACCTTGATATCGTATCTGCCCTTCTCCTTAGGGTGAAGCTCGCACTTGATGATCTTATTGTCGATTACTATCTCGGCTTCAATCACATCTCTCTGCTTACATACCTCCCAGATGTTAAAGGGAATATTGATCGAATATCCCACTTCCGCCTTTTCTACCTTGGATTCAAAAAAATACCTCATCTGTAACCTCCATGCTTAAGTCTTAAGACTCTTAACTATATAGTTTATACCCTTTCACACTCTTAATCAATCAAAAAGCACGAAAAGGCACGGTCAAGATAATAATACCCTAAAATACCCTAAAGTGTAACCCTTATGCGCTTGTATGGATTGCTCAATACTATGCCAATCTTGCTATAGATGTGAAAAACAGGATAACTGATCATTCATAAATGTCACATAACAGGTCCGAATATTCTGAATACTCTTCCCATAATACGATACATCGTATTAAGCTTCATATAGTAGTCCATATCCACCTCTATGCACTTACTGAAGGTCTCCTCAAAGTCTTCCCTGATCCTTTCAAGCTCACTGCATTCATAGAGCAGACATCCGCACTCATAATGCAGGAAAAGTGACCTGTAATCAAGATTGACCGTTCCAACTGTACCTATCCGGTCATCCGATATACAGCACTTGGCGTGTACAAAGCCGGGTTCATACTCATATATCCTGACACCGGCCTTAAGCAGCTGCGGATAGAAGCTTCTTGCTATCATGTAGGGAACCTTCTTATCCGGTATATGAGGAAGGATGATCCTCACATCTATACCGCTCTTGGCGGCATGCATTATTGCGGTATCCATGCCGTGATCAAGTATAAGATAAGGAGTCATTATCCACATATATTCATCCGCATTATTAAGGATATCCTTGTAGACATACTTAGCCAGGGCTTCCTTCCTGTACGGACCGTCACCGTAGGGGATGAACAGTCCGTCTGGAGTAGCTGATTCTGTTGATGTATAGTTGACATAACTCTCCACTTTTTCATCTGAAACCGTACCGAACCTTGCCGCATTCCACATCTGAAGAAACATAACGGAGAACTGCTTAACAGCCTCCCCTCGTATACATATACCGTTATCCTTCCAATGCCCGAACTTCTCTACCTCATTGATATATTCATCACAGAGATTGAAGCCGCCGGTAAAAGCGATTCGTCCGTCAACGACTACGATCTTACGGTGGTCACGATTGTTATACAGAAGTGAAAGGAACGGTGTCACCCTTCCGAATACCCTGACCTTAATACCCATATCCGTAAGTGTCTTATAATAGCGTCTGGGAAGTATGGCCACGCATCCGAGATCATCATACATAAGACGCACTTCAACGCCTTCAGCGGCCTTGCGCTTAAGTACATCAAGCACCTTAGTCCAGAAGATGCTCTCATCCTCTATCATGAAAAATTCAAGGAATATGTATTCCCTGGCAGATTCAAGAGCTTCTATTAACGGGGCGAACACCTCATCCGCCGGGGAATAATATGTGCAGTGCGAATTCGAATATACGGCACACTGGCCCTGATTCACCATATAATATGACAGCTTGGTCAGATCTGTATGCTTATGTGCTATATCCTTAACGACATCAGGTGCCGTTACCGTCAGTCCTCTTGTCTCCTCTATGATCTTCTCAAGCGCTTTCCTTGAATACCTGACACCTGCGTCAGAACTCACAATTATATAGAGAACCACTCCGGCAATAGGAAAGATCGCTATGACTACAGACCATATAAGCCTGCTCTCCGGAGTCTTATCACTCGTCACTATGGCAAGGATCGCTATAAATCCGAATATGGTGAATCCTTCGAATACCAGCTTGGCATGCTGGTCGATCCATAATGAGAGCAGTACTATTATAACTATCTGAAGGATAAGCAGAAGCGCAGTCGTGACGAAGCCACCGAATACCAGTCTTTTGACATAGTACATGGTGGTATGCTTTATCGCCTTACCTGAGGGAACTCCTTTTTCTTTCTGATTCTTATATATATTCATGAACACACCTGTCACACATTCCCGGTATATACATACTTAAGCTTTTCTCGCGCTATGTCCGCAAGATGAAATATCCTATCCACATCCGTTGCACTTCTGTCTGTCATATGAAAGCAGGGGAAGAATCTTGTTATATGCAGAGGGATGTCGGGATCTGTATCCGCTATCCAGCTACTTATACGCTGCATCTCATCATCCGTATCATTCTCTCCTGTCACGATCAGCGTAGTCAGCTCCACATGGCAGAAGGTGATAGCCTCTCTGATACAGTCAAGCACCATCTCCCTGTCGCCCCCGAGCGTATCTCTGTAATAGCTGTCGCTAAAGCCCTTAAGATCGATATTCATTGCATCGATATATGGCGCAAGCTCCTTAAGTATACCTGTCTCTGCCGTACCGTTAGTCACAAGCACATTCACCATACCCATCTCATGTATAAGCCCGGCCACGTCTCTTACATATTCGTATCCGATAAGCGGCTCATTGTATGTGTATGCTACGCCGATATTGCCCTTATCCTTAAGCCCTGATGCAATATCCGCAAGCTCTTTGGGGCTAAGGGTATCGGCTTGTGTACTCCACCTGCCTGCTCTCTCATCCCATGATATCTCACTGTTCTGACAGAAGGGACACCTCAGATTACAACCATAGCTTCCGACAGAGAGTATCTTAGAACCCGGATGGAACCTCTTAAGAGGCTTCTTCTCTATGGGATCAAGCGCAAGCGATGTTACCCTGCCATAATTAGCGGCATACACCTTCCCGTCCTTACAGCCTCTTGCCCTGCAGAAGCCCAAGCCTCCCTCCGGTATGTCGCAGTGCCTGAAGCAGATTTCACATCTAGACATGCCTTATCACCTCGAACCTCTGCAGCGAATACTTCTCATGCTCTCCTATGCCACCCTTACGCCTGGCTATGGATATCTGTTCATCCACAGTATCCACTCCATCAAGATCGGGAAGCAGTAATCCTCTCTTATATCCGCTCGTAACTATCACACCATATCTCTTCACATCAAGCTCATCCACAGATGCTATATCCTCCGGCTCGCTTAAGATGTCCACGTTGATATCAAGCCACGGAAGCTCATCCGCAGTGATAGGATCGAATCTCGGATCTGCGGTTGCCGCACTTATGGCATTGCCTATTATCTCTTCGGCTATACTTCCCTTGGTCGGAAGTATGGTCCCTATACAGCCTCTTAAGTATCCGTGCTTATGTATTGATACGAAAGCGCCTGCCTGTCTGTCCGTAAGTTCAGCCGGCAGATCATCCGGCACTTTCAGTATCTCTTTCTTCGTAATATATGCCTCTATTGTCTGTCTGGCCAGACGGACATACTCATCAGACCTCTCCTTCTTCTTCTCAAGCTCCGCATCCAGTCTCTTAAGGTATATATCAAGGAATTGTCTGGACTTATCCGGAACAGACCCCGATGAATCATCTCTTGGAATAAAGCTGCATATGCCATAGCCTACTCCCGTAACGTCCTCATGGGAATACTCCGTAGCCTTCACAGCAATCCCGTCCAGTGCCCCCGCCATTATAACGAAGGATCTGTGACCGCACTCTGAGGCTTTATTACAGAAGCTTTCATCAAAATCAAAGAGCTCTAAAAAAGCCCCTCTGCCGCATACATCCATTATTCTCTTATCATACTCAGGTCCCTCCGGAGCAAATCCATAGGGTCCGTATACCTGCAGCTTATGTGACAGATCTCCGCTTGCGACATATATGACACGTCTGTCAAGATTATCCACCGCCTCCTGTATGATCTGCCCCATCCTGTAATGATCCGTCAGCGGAAGTCCCGACAGTCCGAGTCTTACTATCTTACAGTAGGGCAGCTTTTGCCGTATAAAATATAACGGAACCATGGTTCCGTGATCAAGGAGGCTGTTCTTCTCACCCAAAGTACCTGCCGGAAAATCCTCCTTATCCGCAATGCGGCAGATAGCCTCAACAAGCTCCGTATCATAATCCTCATTAAAGCTTACATCCGCCGCTCCAAATTCTCTAAAGGAGCCTGTGGCATGCCTTCCCGGAGATATGTGAAAATAATCCGAATACATGATACTGTGAGGACTCGATATTATGATCGTCTCAGGATTAAGGGACGCTATCTCATCCGCGACCCTTTCATACGAGTGGATCGTCTTCTCAACCTGTACCTCGCCTCCTTTACCGACCTGCGGTACGATCATGGGCGGATGCGGTACCATATATGCTGCGATTATCGACATAAGAAATCTCCTTTCATTGCTTTATGTACTTAATTTTACATTTACCTTCAAGAAGTGTGCTGATGGTGCGCAACGAACTGAGTGATTTCTGGTGTGGTCTGCTTAAAGCGACCGAAGAGGTAAGAGCACACGCACCTCTTAAGCACAACTGCTGACACCATATCATATATAAGTGAAAGCTGCGGCTTTGAATCACCGGGATACTTTACCAAGGTATTCAGACAGCATATGGGGTGCTCTCCCCGCGAATACAGGGACAGAAGGTAATCTCATATCGTGAAGAGCATATCCATATCAGTTGCCGGATGCGAGAATTTAAGCTTATATGCACAAAGCTGTACCCTATGTATCCCATGGGATGCGCTGTAAGCCATAGACTCCTCGCTGCCATACTTCAGATCTCCGAGTATGGGCATGCCTGCCCCTGAAAGCTGCAATCTTATCTGATGGTGTCTGCCTGTTATCAGACGGATATCCAGATCGGCTATACTGTAGTCCCTCTCCATTCTTATATCCGTCATCTTATAGTCAAGCAGCGCCTCCTTGGCTATGCTGTATGATTTGTCGCAAAGCTTACTCAGATTCGTATGCTTATCCACATACATATAGTCGGTCAATCTTACATAGGAGTCGGTCATCACACCACTGTTATGATTGCTTATATATGAAGTAGCCCTGTAGTACTTCTCAATGGCACCATCCGTCAGCTGCTTATTGAGCTTAGCTGCCATTCCGCTGCTTTTGGCCATAAGAACTATTCCCTCAACAGGCTGGTCGAGTCTGTTGATAAGCCCCACATATCCGCCGGATAAGTGGTTTTTGACCATACTGAATAAATCCTGCTCTCCGACCTTCTTGGTCTGAGTAGCAATTCCCGCAGGCTTGTGAAGCACTATTATGAACTTGTCCTCATATATTATCCTAAGTTCCATACGCTTATCTTTACGATCCGATATTGGGGTCAACTATCATATTACAGGCCGAACCGGTCATTTGGCCAGTCTCTTCAACGTCTCTGTCACAAGGCGGTATGTACGTTCCACTGACGGAATGTTCATACTCTCTCTGAAGGTATGTATCTCTGAAAGCTTAGGTCCTATGGACACACAATCAAGTCCCGGCAGCTTATCCGCGAAAAATCCGCATTCTACCCCCGCATGTACTGCTTCTATGACAGGCTCCCTCTTGTATTGACTTATGTAAACCTCCCTCATAACATCTCTCAAGGGCGAATCAACCCTGTACTGCCAGCCCGGATAATCTCCTTCGAATTCGATATCACCGCCTATTACATGCATCATATCCTTAAGTCTTCTCTTTAGCATATCCTTCTCTGAAGCTACACTGCTTCTGACACAGAAGGTAAGGACTGTCTTGTCCTCTGTATTAAGGATACCCATATTAAGGGATGTCTGCACAAGCCCGTCCACATCCGGACTCATACGCTGTATTCCGTTAGGAAGACAGGTGAGCATATATATAAGCTTATCTGTCATATCTTCTGTCATTGGCGGCAATTTGGCAATGCTCTCTTTGCCGGAAATACCGGCACTCTCGGTTGGTTGACATAATATCTCGATATCGGGGTCTGTAGTATTGTATTCTTTCTTAATGTCCTCTCTTATCCCGTCTATCACGCTGTCGATCAGATCTGCCTGGCCGTCTGTGACTATGACGGCCTCTGCTTCTACCGGTATGGCATTATCCTTAGAGCCGCCTTTAACATCTGTTATCCTTATACCCATGTCGTCCCTGAGCCTTTGCAATACTCTTCCAAGCAGCACTATTGCATTGGCCCGGTTCTTATGTATCTCTATTCCGGAATGTCCGCCGATAAGTCTGCTAACCCTTATACTGTATATATTCTCCGATCCCTGTAACTGAGATGAGGTATCGCGTCTAATATCTAATGATGCCTTGGCTACCACACCTCCGGCACAGCTTACAGTGAATACTCCTTCCTCCTCCGAGTCAATATTGATCATGGTACGGCTCTTTATATCCGATACATCGATAGCCGCAGCACCAAGCATTCCTATCTCTTCATCCACAGTAAATATCGCTTCAATGGGCGGAAGCTCCGTATCGCTGCTATCGAGGAGTGCAAGCGCCATTGCTACCGCAATCCCATCATCTCCGCCTAATGTAGTGCCCTTAGCCTTAAGCTCTTCTCCGTCTATATACAGGTCAAGACCTTCCTTGGACATGTCCTTATTACAGCCCGGTTCCTTCTCGCATACCATATCCATATGACCCTGTAATATGACAGGAGAGTCACCTTTTCCGTCTTTGAATATTATGACATTGCCAAGTTCATCCTGTCTGTACTTAAGTCCGCGCTTTACAGCGAATCCAACCAGATAATCGCTTATGGCAGCAGTATTCTTAGATCCGTGTGGAATATCTGCGATCTCCTTAAAGAATCCGAAGACCTCTTTAGGCTTAAGCGTATTCAGATCATTCATATCTTTTTTCACACTATTCTGTCCTTCCATATTCAGTCTCTATACCATATACTCCGGCCCCCTTGCTGTGCACCGTAATGGTTCCGTCCTTATATGTAGAATAACAACCAATCCCACATTTATCAAGATACTCTGCGGTCTTATCTTCCATAGGTCTGTCTTCTCCGTCTGTCACTATCACCTCTATAGGAGATACCGTCTCGATAAGATCATCATAGTTACCCTTCCAGTCGCCGTGGTGGGGGAACTTCATTATATCGAACTTCCCGTTACCGTATTCCCTGGCAAGATATTCCTTCGTTGCATCCTTTTCTATATCCCCGAAGAATACATACGAATCATCTGAGAACCTTAACGTAACGATAAGTGACATATCATTGTCATTCTCCTTAGCCGTATCATATTCTGTCTGTGAAGCTCTGATGGTGTAATCAAAGCTTTTCTCTTCATAATAATCGATGGAATATCCGGTATCCTCATATACGAAGGTCACTACTGGTTCCTCCAATATGGCCTTATCACCGGGATCGTCTATATGTACTTCATATTTATTGCTTATATCATCCTTATCCTGTATTCCCAGAGCAGTCATGATATCCGCATACCCGTTACTTTCAGATTCGTAATCCGGCAAAAAGACATGCCTTACGGGATATCTCTCCATAAGCCCTATCATCCCGCCATAATGATCCTTATCAAAGTGGGTGATGATCATATCATCTATGGCTGTGATGCCTTCTCTGTCAAGATATGCCGATACTCTGTCTACGGTATTCTCATAGCCCGTGTCGATCATGGATACGAATGTTCCTGCCTGTATCAGGATGCAGTCACCTTTGCCCACATCTATATATGTCACCTTAAGCGGACCGTCATCTATGTCATCCCCTGTAAGGAGGTTGTCAGGCTTAATACTGCAGCCGGTCATTTGACACAGCATAACAACCGCAAGAAGTGCGGACCAGACTGCTTTCTTAATCTTCATGCATTCATACTCCATACTTGATTATAACATTAAATTAATGCCACAGGATTACCCTATGGCATTAGAAATGAACGCTTATTATCTCCTCCCCTGTATATTTTGTATACGGCATTGATATACGCTTAATCGGATACCTTCTCGTATCTTTTGAATATCTTATCCGCACCGCAGGCATGCTTGGTACCGTCAGAATCCACTATGATGTAATCGCCCTCCTCTATGAAGGTACGACCTCTCTTATGTGTGATATAAGGACATACCACCGTACCGTTATCCCTTGTAACCTTGATAAGTCTGTCCGTGACTATCCACATCTTGGTCACAACATCCGAGAAAGGCTCCCAGCCATCTTCAAGCTTGCTGTCCACAGTGTACTCATATACATCTGCTTCTATAGGTGTTCTTCTGCATTTCATAGTTTGCTCCCTCTCTATACTTTCTTATATATTTTGCACAAAAAACCTTGATTTTAAGCCTTTTGAGCAATGGTTCATGAAGTTTCATCCACGACAAAGCTGTTGGATATGGGCGAAAACTGTATCA
>ODAI013929857.1_pt1 | contig 12679 bp, 16 predicted proteins | sample 1539321 | NCBI WGS metagenome assembly ODAI01 (sample SAMN02144231, study PRJEB22623) | gut metagenome | biome: sheep rumen | host: Ovis aries | place: New Zealand
AAATCCCTGCAGGTACATCTCGTTTGTATGCCTGCCCATAGGCTCAACGAATATCTGGTGGCGCTCCTTGTCTGCAAAGCGCATGAATTTGTCTTCTATCGAGGGGCAGTACCTTGGACCTACGCCTTTTATCACGCCGCTGTATAGAGGCGACCTGTCCATGTTCGATGAGATTATCTCCTTAGTCTCCGGAGTGGTCCATACAGACCAGCAGGGGATCTGTTCAAAAGAAGGCGCGGGGCCTATGCCGTCCATCTCGTTTTCGAAAGAGAAAGGCGGAACATCATCTTCTCCGTCCTGTCTCGTCATCTGCGAAAAATCGCACGAGTTGGAATTTACTCTTACAGGCGTTCCCGTCTTGAATCTGAGTATCGGTATTCCGCATGCTTTAAGAGAAGCGGAAAGTCCTTCGGATCTCGGCAGTCCGTCCGGGCCGCTCGCCGTTATGACCTCGCCTCTGATGGTCCTCGATTCCATATAGGTACCGGAGCAGATGACCACTGCTTTCGATCTGTAAACAGCGCTGCCGGCAGTCATTACACCGCAGGCGTTTCCGTTCTCATCCGTAAGGAGCTCCGTGATATGCGCCTGAACAAGCGTCAGGTTCTCTGTGTTCTCGAGATAATGCTTCATCTCGACGGAATACATGGCTCTGTCTTCCTGGGCTCTCGGCGAATATACGGCAGGTCCCTTTGACCTGTTGAGCATTCTCATCTGGACGGCGCACTTGTCGGCCATCTTGCCTATAACGCCGCCTAACGCATCAACTTCCCTTACGAGCTGACCTTTGGATGTGCCTCCGATGCTCGGATTGCAGGGAAGGTTTGCAAGCGAATCAAGAACCAGTGTGAAAAGGATGGTTTTGAGACCCAATACCGCACATGCGTGTGCAGCTTCGCAGCCGGCATGACCGGCTCCGACCACACAGACATCAAAACTGCCTGCTTCGAAACTGTGTTCGAGTCTGACTGCTTCTTCGAGGTTCATTTACTTGCCTATGCAGAAACGCGAAAAGATCGTATCGGCAAGTGTTGCCGACACTGTCTTGCCGGTAACTTCACCGATCTCATCCAGGCATGCGCGAAGCGCGGAGGAGCATACTTCCACTCCGAGACCGTTTTCGAGCGCTTCTATTGCCATGTCGAGCTTTTTAAGGCCTTTGTTGAATTTGGAGTAATGACGGCTGTTGGTGATAAGAAGTCCTTCGGACTGTCCGCCGCCAAGGCTGTCGTAATATGTCGTGATAACATCTTCTAACTTATCGATATTGAGTTCTTCTTCAGCGGAGACGGAAATAAATCTCTTTATCCCGATTTTTTCCAGTACCGCGATGATATCTTCCTCATCGGGGTTCTTGCCCTCGTCGCTCTTTGAGAATACAGCTGTGATCCTGTCGCCTCCGATATCCTCGGCGATCTCTCTTAATCCCGATCTTACTTCAGAAGCTATCATGTCCGGAGGGATCATGTAGAAAACAAGGTCCGCTTCTCTTCCGGCCTCCATCGCTCTTCCGATGCCGATGCTTTCAATGATGTCATCTGTATCTCTGATGCCTGCGGTATCAATGAGCGTGACGGGGATCCCGTTGATGTCGACCTGGACCTCTATGGTGTCCCTTGTCGTTCCCGCAACCTCGGTTACGATCGCGCGGTCATATCCTGTAAGAGTATTGAGCAATGTGCTCTTTCCGCTGTTGGGGAGCCCTAAGAGAGCGACTCTCATGCGTTCTGAAAGTATCCTTCCCTTGCCGTATCCCGCACACAGTGCAGAAAGTGCCTCGCGCTGTCTGTCGAGCTCTTCAAGTATTTCATCTTCTTCGGCTTCGGTGCCGGAACCGTCATCGGTGTCACGGTCAAACTCGACCAGTGATTCGATCCTGGCCATCTGAGCGTAAAGACTTGTCTCGATGGAATCGATCTTGCCTGCCAGCGGACCTGACATAAGGCTTCCCGCTGCCTGGAGCTGACGCTCTGTATCCGCATTGATAACGTCCATGACTGCTTCCGCGGATGCAAGGCTCATCTTGCCGTTGATGAATGCCCTTCTCGAGAACTCACCCGGATAAGCGACTCTTATGCCGGACATGCCCAGGCACCTTAAGATCTCCTGCTTTACCGCGGATGAACCGTGGCATGATATCTCGACCATCTCCTCGCCCGTGTATGAAAAGGGTTCTTCAAAACGTGTGATTACTACCTGGTCGATGACATCCTGAGTCTTGGGATCGATTACCGTTCCGTAAGCACAGGTATAACCGGGCAGGAGCGAAGTCCTGTCGTAATCTCCGCTGCTGCGGATAATCTTAGTGCATTTGTCTGTGAGAACGCCGCATCCGTTACCCGAAATGCGTATTACGGCAAGTCCCGAGATTCCCGCAGGCGTGGAGCACGCGCAGATAGGCTCATCCGTATATGCGAACATACGGATTTATCAATCTTCTTCAGGTGTTACCACAACGCATCTTGAAGGCTCTTCACCCTCGGAGTGCGTCGTTACGCCTTTAATGCCCTGCAGGTAGGAGTGTACGATCCTTCTCTCGGAAGGTGTCATGGGCTCCATTACGACCTTGCGGCCGGAACGCTTAACTCTGGAAGCTGCCTTGTCTGCAAGGTTCTTGAGGATCTGCTCTCTGTGCTTGCGGTAACCGCCTACATCGAGATGGACATGAACTCTCTGATCGCTGTGCTTGTTAGCGATGAGATTTGTCATGTATGTGATAGCCTCAAGCGTCTCGCCGTGACGGCCGATAGCCGCACCGCAGTCAGAGCCTGTAACTGAAATATAGATGGTGTCGTCTTCTCTGTAAGAATCCATGTTGCCGTGGATGCCGATTCCGGAAAGAACCTCTGCAACGAAATTGGCAGCTGCATCCTCAGCCTCGCTTACGGCATCGCCCTCGAAATTCTCGTCGTCACCGTAGTATTCTTCATCGTCAGCGTCATCAGCGCTGTCGTCATTTGCTGCTTCTTCTGCGCCGTCATCAAAGGAGACCTTTACCTCGGCATCCTTTTTCCCGACTCCGAGGAAACCGCCTTCGCTTCCTTCGGAAATGACCTCGATCTGAGCCTCTTCCTTAGTGCATCCGAGTTCGGCAATTGCTGCCTCTACCGCTTCGTCAACTGTCTTTCCTGTTTTGGTAACTGTCTTCATATATTTGCGAGGCCTCCTTAGACCAAATTAGTTCTTCTTACCCTTCTTGCCTTTTCCGGAATTGTTTCCGCCTGCTGTCTCAAGAGCTGCCTTTCCAGACTTCTTGAATACGGCTTCCTTCTTGGCTTCGATCTCAGCTTTCTTCTTTTCGTAAGGCTTTGTGAACATGTAGTATACGATTATCTGAGTAAGGATACCCATAAGGCTTCCTACTACCCAGTAAAGACCCATTGCGGCAGGCATCGTAAATGTCGTGTAGAGCATGATGACAGGAAGCATCCAGTTCATGATCTTCATTGTGTTTGCCGTTGCGTCATCCTGACCGGACTGACCCTTGCGTGCCTGATTTACCTTCTCACGCTCCTTGGCTTCCTTCTCTTCCTTGTAGCCGGGCTTCATTATCTTGGAAAGCTGCATGGAAAGGATGCTCGTAGCAAGTACGAGGACGGGGAAGATCAAAAGAGGAAAATACGTCTTGGGATCCTCGATGTAAAGCTTGGGGTTCCAGGCAGGTGTCATTGTGAGGTCCATGCCGAGGAAGTGAAGATCAACGAGCTGATCCATCCTTACAAAGCCTCTTCTGACGCACTCGTTAAGGAACTGTGCATTCTCGGAAAGAGCCTTAACAAGTCCGATATGATTTGTGGTCATGACCGCTCCGCTGATAACCTTATCGCCCATGCCCTTGCCGAGCTCGATCATGGCGTTGATGTTATCTGTGGAAACCTGTGAAAGATAGATGAGCGGTCCGCTTACGATACGGAAGATAGGCCAGATAAAGATGAGCTGCAGGATAGGAAGAAGGCATCCGGACAGACCGCCTGCGCCGTTCTCTCTCTGCATATCCATGAGAGCCTGCTGATATTTCTCTTTATCGTCGCCGTATTTACGCTGAAGTTCTGCCTGTTTGCCGCTTAATGCCTGCATCTTGAGCATGGACTTCTGCGATCTGATATTAAGGGGAATGAGCAGTCCTCTGACAATGACAGTCAGGCAGATGATCGCAAGACCATAATTGCCGAAGAAATTGTAAAGGACTCTCGTAAGCCAGCCGAACGCAATGTAAAGAGGTTCAAGAAGCGAAGGCATGGCGAGCATGATGTTTACGTCATTCATTATGTGTTATCTCCAAAAACAGGCGGGATGCGTCCTTTGTCACCTGACAGGATCGTAACCGCCTTTCGAAAACGGGTTGCACCGGAGAATCCTCCAAATGCCCATGGCAGTACCCTTGAATGCACCGTATTTTGTAATGGCATCTATCATGTACTGGGAACAGGTCGGCTGATATTTGCAATGCGGGCCGATCGCAGGTGAAATGTGTCTCTGATACCAGCGAACCAGCGCTATCAATGCTCTGCCAACCATAAGGGGTCCTTCCGCCTTAAGCATCATCTGCCTTTGCACGTTCAGGCAGAAGCCTGAGCCTGCGGCAGCACTTTACCATATCACTGCTAATATCGGACAGCTTGGGAATGTCCTTACCGGACCTGTATGTAAAAACATAATCATAGCCCGACGGAAGCTCATTCTGAAGTTCCCTGAAGGACTCGCGCATAAGGCGCTTCACCCTGTTCCTTCCCACGGCTCCAAGCTCGCGTTTGTTAGCGCAGAACCCTGTCCTGATAAGGACTGGCTCCACTTTATATCCGCTCTGCCTGGTACCCGGGTGTCTCTTCATTGCATGCACCGACAGGAACTTCCCCGAAGCGAATTTCCCGTAACGGTACACGCGCGAAAATTCGAAATTGAATCTCAGCGCGACAGGTCTCAGACAGCGATCTGCTTTCTGCCCTTCGCTCTTCTCCTTGCAAGGACCTTGCGTCCGTTTGCTGTTTCCATTCTTGCTCTGAAGCCATGAACCGAAGTTCTGTGCCTCTTCTTGGGCTGATATGTCATCTTTGCCATACAATGTGATCCTCCAGATCTTTTCTCGTCATTTATTTTGTTGCACACCCGCGAGTGCCGCGGCAGCGCATAGAACCGCAATATATAATTGCATAAAAATAGCCTTACGATTATATATTGCCGTCCCGCCATTTGTCAAGGCACGAAAAAGGGCTGCGGCATCTGTCGCAGCCCTTTGTTTTCGTTAAGACTCAGCTATCAATGTGACATTGCATATCCTGCGCCGGCGATGATGGCAACGATCCAGAGGATGATGACGATGACCGCGATCACCGTCGTAACGATACCGATGATCAGACCGACCTTTGAAAGGATCGCGCCGACCTTTGCCTTGCCTGTGGGATACTGTCCGTCAGGTCCCTTGAGTTTCTTAGCCATCGAGCAACCGATAGCGCCGCAGATGATGGCAGCGATGGTGACATCAAAAGCAAGGACTACAGATGCGATACCCAGGATAAGTACTCCGATCCCGCTGTTTGTGGCAGGAGCTGCTGCAGCTGCGCCGTAAGCATAATTAGGCTGGGGCTGTGCAACGGGAGCCGGTGCATACGGATTGTGTGATGCACGGTCAGGCTCGGAATACGGATTGGATGACGTATTCTGATAGTTGACGGGGCCGACCTGGCTGGGAGCTTCGGGATAAGCGCTCTGTACAGGCTCAACGGGGGCTGCAACCGGAGCGGGCTGGTAAACGGGCTGTGCGGGTACGTTCTCCGCATCGGCAAACTCAGGATCCGAAGGAACGTTTGAATAGTCCTCCATCGGAGTCTCGGACACCGGCTGACACTTGATGACCTGTACGGGCTCTTCTTCGGGCGAGACAGCGGCAACGGCTGCTGCGGCTGCTACCGGAGCAACAGCAGGTGCTGCTGCAGGTGCAGGTTCAACAGGAGCAACAGCTTCTGCAACTGGTGCAACAGCGGGAGCTGCAGGCTGCTCGGGTTCTATAGGTGCTACTGCAGGTGCTACTGCTGCAGGTGCGGCAGCTTCAACAGGAGCAACAGCCGCAGGTGCGGGTGCGCCGACCGTGTCAGCTGTGACCGCCGGCTTGGTGGCTCCGCAGTTGATGCAGAAATTGCCGTCATTATCCTGTCCGCAGGAACACTTCCAAATTGCGTTTTCCATAATATAAATCCTCCCTTATTGAGTATTCGTTTGAATTATAAAAAAATTTCGACACGCTTGCAACAAATCAGGAAGGCAGAACGGCGGTTATGGTGAATTTCTCTCCGTCAGACGAAGTTGCTGTGATCTTTCCCTTATGCGCTTCGACTATGCTTTTCGCGATCGAAAGTCCGATCCCGTATCCGCCGGTTGCTGAGTTATGCGAGCTGTCCGTGCGGTAGAATCTGTCAAAAAGGTGCTTGAGATTATCTTTGCTGACAGGATCTTTCGAATTGTTTGTAACCGAAAGCCCGATATTCTTTCCGGAACGCCTGAGCTTAACATGGATCGTTCCGCCGTCGGCCGAATACTTTACAGCATTGTCAAGGAAGACACCAATCAGCTGCCTGAATGCCCTCTGGTCGCCGTTCATGACAAGACCATCCTCGATCTTTGATTCAATGCTGAGTCCTGCCGCCTGTGCACGTGCCTTGTAAGATTCAACCTCCTGTGAAGCCACATCGGAGACCGGGAATTCAACAAACGAGAAAGCTTCCTTTGTCCCTTCTTCCGTTTTCGCAAGATAGATAAGGTTTCCGGTAAGCTCTGTAAGTCTTGCGGTCTGCTTTCTGATATCTTCCAGCCACTCGTTGGGAGTACCGTCTTCCGATTCGGGCAGTTCCATCTCCAAAACGTCAGCGTCCGCGTTGATTATCGCAAGCGGGGTCTTGAGCTCATGTCCGGCATCCGTAATGAACTGCTTCTGCTTCTCATAAGCTTCTGCGGCAGGTCTGATAACTGCCTTGGAAATGATGGCTATGAGGATATATACGAGGAACAGGCATATAAGTGAGATGCCTGTGCTGATCATGAGGAAGGATCTCGCGTTTCCAAGGCTTCTACCGCAGTCATAGAAGATGACTATCACAGAACCGTCAGGATAAGTGGTCTTTCTGAATCTGTAGTCATCTACAAATCCGGATGTTTTCCCCGACTTGTTTACGTTCTTTCCCATTTCGGCCGCGGTCTCACTGTCTATCGCGGAGATCCTGTCCGTACGCGTTGACTTGATATCGCCGTTGGTTGAAATGATGACGCTGAAAAACCTTGATTCGTATCTTACTTCAGGTGAATCTCCCGCGTCCTCGCCTGTAAGAATACGGGTCATCCTCGTTACGAAATCTTCTCTTCTCCTGGCCGGTCTGCGGCTTCCTGTCCAGGTTCCGTCGGGATTTGTTCCGTCTCCTCCCTGTCTTACACCCGGAGTATTATCACGGAATCTTCCGCCGCCGTCTGTAAGCATGGTAAGGATGCCGTCCGCATTTCTGACGACTGTCCTGTAACTCATGAAGTTGATGATCCCGATGAGCAGTACAAGTACTACCGTTACGGAAAGCATCGAAACAAGGATAAACTTGCGGCGGAGTTTTTTAATCACCTTTGGCCTCCAGGGTATAACCGGCATTGCGCTTTGCGTTTATCTGAACGTTTGCTTCAAGTGATACAAGCTTCTTCCTGAGGAATGAGATGTATGTCCATACGACGCTGATATCCGCTTCCGAATCGATACCCCATATCTTATCCATGAACTTTTCGGTAGAGATGAGCATTCCGGGCGTTGCCATAAGCATTTCTATCATCTGGAACTCCTTGCCGGCAAGCCTGTATTTGCCTGAAGGGGTGTAAAGCTCAAAGGTACCGCGGTCGAGCGTGAGATTGCCGACGTGCAGACTGTTGTCTGCAGCAACCTGCGGACTTCTGGTAAGAGCGCGCAGACGCGCAAGCAATTCCTTGGTTGCAAAAGGTTTTGTCAGATAATCGTTTGCTCCGGCATCAAGTCCCATTACCTTGTCATCGACTTCCGACTTGGCTGTCAGCATTATGACAGGGACCGTGCATCCCTTTTTCCTGATCTCTTTCAGGGAATCGATGCCGTTCATCTTGGGCATCATGATATCCATTATTATGACGTCATATTCGCATGCAAGCGCATATGACGCCGCTTCCTCGCCATCGTAAACGGCATCTACGGAATAGTTGTTCTTTGTAAGTATCGCCTTGAGCGCATTGGACATAGAGCGCTCATCTTCGGCAAGCAATATCTTCATGATTCCTGTCCCCTTTTCAGATATTTTAACCCGTTATGCGAAAATTATGCACTCTCAACCTGAAATGAGGTTTAAAGAAAAGAGCTGCCTCTTATGAGACAGCTCTTTGGTAAACAGTTTTAAGCTTTTGCTTTATTTTTTCTTCTTGACGGTCAGATCTTCGAGGAATCCCTTCGGGCTTCTGACTTCAAGTTCACCCTCAACCTGACGGATGAGATCAGCAGCAACGCTGGTAACGATGAGTACTGATGTACCTGCGAACCATACGTTCTCGAATCCCGTGAGCGAACCTACTACCGTAGGAAGGATGCAGACGAGTACGAGGAAGAATGCCTCGATCCAGTTGAGCCTGAATGCCGTCTTCTTGATGAATTCGGATGTCGGCTTACCTGCTCTTATACCGCTGATGGTTCCGCCGTTCTGGTTGATGTTGTTCGCGATCTCGATCGGATGGAAGTTGATCGAAGAATAGAAGAACGTGAAAGCGAAAATAAGAACAAAGTATATCAGGTAGTACCAAGCGCTTCCCGTGAAGGAGTTCTTGATCCATGTGCCTACCGTACCGGGGTTCTTAACGAACATGGTAACAATGATGGAAGGTACTGCAAGGATAGACATCGCGAAGATTACAGGCATAACGCCGGACATATTGACCTTGAGAGGCAGATAGTCCTTGTTGCCGCCACGCTGGTTTCTTCCGATAACCTTCTTTGAATACTGTACCGGGATCCTTCTCTCACCATCCTGTACATAGATAACGAAGACGATGATGACAAGAGCAACGATCGTTACGAGGATGAATACAGCGATTCCAACGAGGATTCCGACTACAGCGTTATCGAAATAACCGCTGATCTCTACTGATTTGCCGTAAAGCGTCCTTGCCATGTCGGGAAGACGTGTTGCGATACCTGCAAAGATTATGAGGGATACGCCGTTACCGATACCTACATCGTTGATCTTTTCGCCGAGGAAGACAACGAGTGCCGCACCTGCGGTGAAGGAACCAACTACCAGGACAGCTGAAAGCCACTTCATATTGGGAACGATCTCGATGAGCGCCTCTCTTGTGGAGAAGCAGAACAAAGAGGACTGAACCAAAGCAAGACCAATTGCGGAGTAACGCGTGATCTTGTCCATCTTCTTTCTCCCGGTAGCGCCTTCCTTTGACATATCTTCAAGGGCAGGGATAACAACCGTAAGAAGCTGGATGATGATCGAAGCGTTGATGTACGGTGATACACCCATCGAAAGGATGGATGCATGCATGAGACCACCACCGGAGACGAGGTCCATAATGCTGCCGAGCTGTCCCCACGTCTGAAGGATCGATGTGAACTTAGCGCCGTCGATAGCGGGAACCGGTACAAGACCGCCCAGCATGAACAGACCAAGGATCATGAAGGTATAAAGCAGTCTCTTGCGCAGTGATTGTACGCTGAAAGCATTAACTGCAGTATCGAAAATACCGTTCATGCCCTATTAAACCTCCGTTGCCGTGCCTCCGGCCTTTTCAATCTTCTCTTTTGCGGAAGCTGTGAACTTCGCAACCTTAACGTCAAGCTTCTTGGTAAGCTCGCCGCGTCCGAGAATCTTGATGCCGTCATTGTTCTTAGGTACAGAGATGATGCCCTGCTCGTCAAGAACCTGTGCGGTAACTTCGGTTACGCCTTCGACCTTCTCAAGATCAGAAACGTTGATTGTGATGTACTGAGGAGCGAAACGCTTGTTGTTGAAGCCCCTCTTACCAAGACGTCTGTAAAGAGGCATCTGGCCGCCTTCGAATCCGGGTCTTACTCCGCCGCCGGAACGAGCCTTCTGTCCCTTGTGGCCGCGGCCGCTTGTTTTACCATTGCCAGATCCCGGACCTCTTCCCTTACGGTAAGCGGTAGCGTTGCCGGCGGAAGTCATTTCATTGAGTTTCATTACTTAAACCTCCATTAAGCTTCTTCGCAAGCTACATAGTTGGTAACAGCCTTGACCATACCGCGTGTAGCCTCGTTGTCAGCCTTCTCTACAGACTGACCGATCTTTCTGAGACCGAGAGCTCTAACTGTAGCCTTCTCGGAAGCTCTTGCTTTGTTGATGCTCTTTGTGAGCGTAATCTTCAAATTAGCCATGCTTCAAAGGCCTCCTTACTTCTTGATCTCGTCAATGGTCTTGCCACGGAGCTTTGCAACTTCCTCGATGGACTTAAGTCCGCTGAGGCCGGCAAGCGTTGCGTTAACCATATTGTTAGGGTTGTTTGAACCGATAGACTTTGTACGGATATCTGTGATGCCTGCGAGCTCGCATACTGTACGTACAGGGCCGCCCGCGATGATACCGGTACCGCCTGCAGCAGGCTTCATAACGATGTGAGCTGCAGCGAATTCACCGATTGTCTCGTGAGGGATTGTGCCGTTAACGATGGAAACATTGATGATGTTCTTCTTTGCTTCCTCGATGCCCTTCCTGATAGCGTCCGGAACTTCGGTTGATTTGCCGATGCCCTTACCTACTCTGCCGTTCCTGTCGCCGATAACGACAAGAGCTGCGAAGCGCATATTCTTACCGCCCTTAACTGTCTTGGAGACACGGCCGATGTGTATAACCCTCTCTTCGAACTCCGGTTTCTTTTCCTCTCTGGAAATGTTCTTGGAATCGTAAGCCATTCTTTATTGATCCTCCCGATTAGAATTCGAGACCGGCTTCTCTTGCCGCCTCTGCCAGTGCCTGGACTCTTCCGTGATAAAGGTAACCGCTGCGGTCAAAGACAACAACCTTGATGTCCTTAGCTGCTGCACGCTCAGCGATGAGCTTGCCTACCGCCTTAGCTGCCTCGATATTGCTTCCGACAGAAACAGAACCCTTTATCTCTTTATCAAGCGTAGAAGCGCTTGCGAGTGTTGTCTGTGCAACATCGTCGATTATCTGTGCGTAAATGTGGGCGTTGCTTCTGTAAACGCAAAGCCTGGGGCATTCAGCTGTGCCGGAAATCTTCTTTCTGACACGGACATGCTTTCTTTTACGGATCTTATTCTTATCAATCTTGCCAATCATGTTTTATACCCCCTTTGCCTTACTTCTTAGCACCGGTCTTGCCTTCCTTGATGATAAGGTGCTCGCCGGCATACTTGATACCCTTGCCCTTATAAACATCAGGAACTCTGAGGCTGCGGATCTTAGCTGCTGTCTCACCGACAAGCTGCTTGTCTGCGCCCTTGACAAAGATCTGGTTGTCTTTTACGTCGATCGTGATTCCGGCAGGTTCCTCCATCTCGATGGGGTGGGAATAACCGAGGTTGAAAACAACCTTGTTGCCCTGCTTTGTAGCTCTGTAACCAACGCCGTTGATCTCGAGGGTCTTGGTGAAACCTTCAGTAACACCAACCACCATGTTGTGGATGAGTGCTCTTGTAAGGCCGTGAAGTGCTCTGTGATCCTTGTCGTCAGAATGACGCTCAACGAGGATCTCGGAACCTTCCTGCTTTACGGTAATGCTGGGATGTACATCGAGGTTCATCTCAGTCTTATCCTTCTTTACCGATACGTGCTGTCCGTCGATCTTAACATCGACGCCTGCAGGAATCGTAATCGGCATTCTACCAATTCTTGACATATATATTTTCCTCCTGCTCTTAAGATTGTGCGCCTGATCGCAGTATGTCGCCGCAACCAGTGCTTTTCAGAGTTGTATATTGCCTAAAAGTTACCAAATGTAAGCAAGGCCTTCGCCGCCGACACCGAGCTTTCTAGCTTCCTTGTCGGTCATAACGCCCTTGGATGTAGAGATGATCGCGATACCGAGACCATTGAGAACGCGGGGCAGGCTTGCCTTGTCAGCATAAGTACGGAGACCCGGCTTGGAGATTCTCTTGATACCGGAAATAACGTGCTTCTTGCCGGAATACTTCAGAGTAACTCTGATGATTCCCTGTGTGTTGCCTTCTACCAGCTCATAGCTCTCGATATATCCTTCATCCAAAAGGATCTTAGCGATCGATTTCTTGAGATTGGACTGCGGAATATCTACAGTAGCGTGGCCGGCAGAGCCTGCGTTACGAATTCTCGTAAGCATATCAGCGATTGCGTCTGTAATCTGCATTTTTCTTCCTCCTGTTTATATGGACAGTTGCAATTCTTATGAAAGAGGCCGTCATTACCAGCTTGCTTTTTTAACACCCGGGATCTCGCCCTTGTATGCGAGGTCACGGAAGCAGAGACGGCAAATCCCGTACTTGCGGATATAAGCATGAGGCCTTCCGCAGAGCTTGCAGCGGTTGTGCTGCTGCGTTGAGAACTTGGGTGTTCTCTGGGACTTAAGAATCATTGACTTCTTTGCCATGTTCTATTTCTCATCCAATTATTTGCGGAAAGGCCTGCCCATAAGCTTAAGGAGCTCAAATGCCTCTTCGTCTGTCCCGGCT
>ODAI014773050.1_pt1 | contig 12679 bp, 9 predicted proteins | sample 1539321 | NCBI WGS metagenome assembly ODAI01 (sample SAMN02144231, study PRJEB22623) | gut metagenome | biome: sheep rumen | host: Ovis aries | place: New Zealand
CCCCCCCCCTTTTTTTCTATTCCTTGCCACTATTTTCTCTTCCCGCCTTTTTTCTGGGCCGCGGGACCGGTATATCCCTCGTTCCCCCGCCGGCGGGCCGCCATGACCCGTCCGACCACCCAGACCACGTAGATCAGAGCGCAGGCGATCAGGAAGATGACCGTCGTTTTCGTATCTCCGTCAAAACCCAGGACCCGCGCGAAAAACAGGGCGCCGATCATGAAGATCCAGAAGAGTATGATCTTGCCAATAGGTCCATCAAACATCTCTGCGGCCTCCTTACTTCAGTTTCACGACCATTTCGCCGGCCTTGACCTGCTGTCCCTCGCGGACGTAGATCTTATCGACCGTGCCCTTCATCGACGCTAGGATATTGGTCTCCATCTTCATGGCCTCGATGACTGCGACGGGCTGTTTCTCCTCGACTTCATCCCCTTCGGCCACCAGGACCTTCAGGATGGTTCCCGGGATATTGGCCCCGATCTCCGCCGGATCCTCGCTGTCCGCGTAGATGATCTGCGATCCGGACTGGACGATGGACGCCGCTTCGTCCTTGATCTTGACCGCGCTTCTCAGCCCGTTGACCTCGAAGACCACGTCCCTGTAGCCCTCTTCGTCCATCTCACGGGCGTTGGCCAGACGGACGATCAGCTCCTTGCCCTCACGTACCTTGACCTCGCAGGTCTCTCCTTCTCTCAGTCCGTGGAAGAAGATATCGCTGCCCATCAGGCGGAAGTTGCCCTTCTTCTTCAGGGAATCCAGATAATCCTCGAAGACCTTGGGATAGAGGGCGTAGCTCAGGGCCTCCTGCTCGGTGCCCTCCAGGCCGTGCTTCTCACGAAGCATCTGCTTGATCCCGTCGAAATCCTCATCCGGAAGCAGTTCGCCCGGCCGGCAGGTAATGGGTTCCTTGCCGTGGAGCACCAGCTTTTGCAGCTTCTCCGGGAAGCCGCCCACCGGCTGGCCCATCATACCCTCGAAGAAGGAAACGATGGAATCGGGGAAATCGATGTCCTTCGCCTTCTCGTAGATGTTGTCCGGGGTCAGATCGTTCTGGACCATGAAGATGGCCATATCTCCCACCGCCTTGGAGGACGGGGTGACCTTGACGATGTCGCCCAGCATCTCGTTGACGGTCTTGTACATATCCTTGACTTCCTGGAACTTGTGACCCAGCCCGAAGCTCTCGACCTGAGACTTGAGGTTGGAATACTGTCCTCCAGGCATCTCGTATTTATAGATCTCAGCCGATCCGGTCTGCATATCCGACTCGAACTGCTTGTATACCGGCCGGACATCCGCCCAGTAATCGGAGATCTTCTGGATCCCGTCCATATCCAGGCCCGGGTCCCTTTCAGTCCCTTCCAGAGCCGCCGCGATAGAATTCAGGGCCGGCTGGCTGGTCAGTCCGGACATGCTGTTGAAGGCCGCGTCGACGATATCCACTCCGGCTCCGGCCGCCATCATCAGGGTAGCCACGCCGTTGCCGCTGGTATCGTGGGTGTGGAGGTGGATGGGGATACCGATCTCGTTCTTCAGGGCCGTGATCAGCTTCTGAGCCGCCATGGGCTTGATCAGACCGGACATATCCTTGATTCCCAGGATGTGTGTCCCCCTCCTCTCCAGCTCTTTAGCCATATTGACATAGTACTGCAGACTGTATTTATCCCGCTTCTCATCGAGAATGTCCCCGGTATAGCAGATGCAGGCCTCAGCCAGCTTGCCCTGGTTCAGGGTCTCGTCCAGAGCCACGCTCATTCCCTCGATCCAGTTGAGGGAGTCGAAGATCCGGAAGACGTCGATGCCGGACCGGGCGGATTCCTTCACGAAACGGCGGATCACGTTATCCGGATAGTTCTTATAGCCGACCGCGTTGGCTCCCCGGATCAGCATCTGGAACATGATGTTGGGGATCTTCTCCCGCAGGGTCTCAAGCCGCTCCCAGGGCGACTCGTTCAGGAAACGGAAGGCTGTATCGAAGGTCGCTCCACCCCACATCTCGAGAGAGAACAGGTCTTTGCCGTACAGGGCGACCGCCGGCGCGATCTTCTCCATATCCACCGTTCTGACACGGGTAGCCATCAGGGACTGCTGAGCGTCACGCATGCTGGTGTCGGTCATCAGCAGCTTGTCCTGGGCCTTGATCCATTCCACGACGCCCTCCGGCCCCTTCTCATCGATCAGCTGTTTGGTTCCGCGCAAAGGCTGGACCTGCGCCGGTTTGATCCTGGGGAATACGGGCACGTTAAAGTCGGGCTTGATGCCCCGGTTGCCGTTGACAAATTTCTCGCCCAGGAAGGTCAGGACCTTCATTTCCTTATCTTCCTTCGGCTGTACGTTCAGAAGCTGAGGATGATCCGCGATGAATCCGGTGTCGCATCCTCCCTCCCGGAAGACCGGGTGGTTCAGCACGTTCAGCAGGAAGGTCCGGTTGGTCTTGACCCCCTTGACGTTCATTTCCTTGAGGGCCCGGCCTGCCTTATTGGCAGCGTCGGCGAAGTTCCTGGCCCAGGAAGTGACCTTGACCAGAAGGCTGTCGTAGTAGGGAGAGATCTCCGCTCCCACGAAAGCGTTGCCGGCGTCCAGACGGATGCCGAAGCCGCCCGGGCTGTTGTATTTGGTGATCACGCCCGTATCCGGAGCGAAGCCGTTCATGGGATCCTCGGTCGTTACACGGCACTGGATGGCGTAGCCTCTCGGCCGGATCTGATCCTGGACGATGCCGACCTGGGGCGAATCCAGTCTGTAGCCCTCGGCGATCAGGATCTGGGACTGGACCAGGTCGATCCCTGTGGTCATCTCGGTGACCGTATGCTCGACCTGGATCCTGGGATTCATTTCGATGAAATAGTGGTTGCCATCCTTGTCGATCAGGAACTCGACCGTTCCCGCGCTGCGGTAATCCACAGCCTTTGCGATCTTGATGGCGTCTTCGCACAGCTTCTGACGAAGCTCGTCGGAAATGTTCAGGGCCGGCGTGAATTCGATGACCTTCTGGTGGCGCCGCTGGATGGAGCAGTCCCTCTCAAAGAGATGGACCACGTTGCCGTACTTATCGCCCAGGACCTGGACTTCGATATGCTTGGGCCGCTCCAGATACTTCTCGATGAAGATGTCATCGATGCCGAAGGCCTTGGCCGCCTCGCTCTTGGCGCTGGTGAACTGGTCCTTCATCTCATCCGCCCCGCGGACGATCCTCATGCCCCGTCCGCCGCCGCCGGCTGCCGCCTTGAGCATGACCGGATAGCCGCATTCCTCCGCGAAGGCCAGAGCTGTCTCCACATCGGGAACCGTCTCCTTGTTGCCCGGAATGGTCGGCACTCCGACGGAACCTGCGATGATCTTGGATTTGACCTTGTCGCCCAGATTGTCCATCATGTGGTAATCCGGTCCGATGAACTCGATGCCCGCCGCCTCGCATGCTTTCGCAAAAGCTGTATTTTCTGACAGGAAGCCGTATCCCGGATGGATCGCTTCGATCCCCTTGGACCTGGCCAGCTCGATGATCTCATCTATGGCAAGGTAGGCGTCGACCGGCGCCTTGCCCCGTCCGATCTGATAGGACTCATCTGCCTTCGTTCGGAACAGTGTGTTCTTATCCTCTGCGGAATAGATCGCAACGCTCCTGATGCCAAGCTCCTTACAGGCTCTGAAGATCCGGATCGCGATCTCACCGCGGTTGGCAACGAGTACTCGCTTGAATTTCCTGACTTCTTCCATTTTGATATCTCCTTTTTGTATGCTAAAATCATCCATACTGCGCAAAAAACAAAAATAAGGCAATACAGATAATCTATTTTACCATTTTTCAGGGGAAAATACTATCATAATTTTCCAGTGCCGGTGAAAGGATCTGCCGTCCCGCTTCCATCCCCGTCCTCCGGGTTGCCGTTCTTCAGCAGGCGGAATGTTCCCCGCTGGAAATCGATCAGCCCTTCCCTCTTCATCTTATTCAGTTCATTGGACAGGGCGCTGCGGTTGACGCAGAGATACTGGGCCATCTGCTCCCGGCTCATTTTGACCGAAACGGTATCGGAGCCGGATTTACGGGCCAGAACGTTCAGGTAGACCATGATGCGGCTGCGCAGCCCCCGCTCGGCCAGGATCTCGATCTTGTGAGTCATCCGGATATTGTCATCGGCCAGCATTTCGATCAGGGCGCTGTGCATCCTGTCACGAAAAGACGAGGCCTCGATGGACTGCATGGAAATGAATATGACCCGGCACTGCTCATTGGCGATCAGGTCGATAGGGGTGGTCTTCTTCCGGGACACGGAGATCTGCAGGCTGAAGATGGATCCTTCCTCAAATATGGAGACGATGTGGATCTCCCCGCTGGGATAGGTCTTCTCCCCCCGGACGCTGCCCCGCTCGACGATACAGAGAGAGTCGATGACGTCATTCTCATAAAAGATGATCTCGCCCTTTCCATAGTTCCTTGCCGTAATGTTCAGTTGTTCAAAGGCATCGATACAGTCCGACCTGCTCACGTATTGAAAGAGGCCGCTGTTGATGACACTTTCCAGATGTTTGATTTGCATAGCCATAGTATGATTATACACGAAAATCGGTTCACTAAAATGTTGTCACAAAAACATTTTCGCCATTATTTTGTCAATTAATCCCTTTTTCTTCCCTTTGGCCGCAGGGGCCGCGTCAGCTCATCCAGCACATTCCCCTCCGGGTCGATGGTCCGCAGACGGATACCCGTCCGGTCTGCCCGAAAGACGGTCGCGGCCGAAACCCGCTCCCTGCTGACCTCCATTCCCGACAGATCCCATCCTTCGTAATATTTGGTCCCTGAAACGGTCATCAGCTGGATCATCCCCGGATCTCCCTCTGCCGGCGCTCCCAGCACCCGGCTCCTGCTGTAGAGATGCTGATGGCCGCAGAGGATCTTATCCACTCCCGCCTCCTCAAGCAAAGGCAGGTAGGTCCGCCGCATAAAGGCTGCCCGGTCCTCATCCTCAGGAGAAGTCCCTACGGTGATCATTGGATGGTGGAGGACGGCAAATACCGCCGGCTGCCGGATCCCGTTCAGGTCGGCCCGGATCCAGTCCCTAAGAGTCCTTACCTTCTCCTCCTCTTCCCGGCCCATCTGGTTGGAATCCAGGACCAGGAAGTGGCAGCAGCCAAAGTCGCAGGAGTAGAACTTGCTCTCATTTCCGGCAGGGCCATTGGCCGGAAGATCGAACCGGTCCTCGTAGCTGACCGCCTTCGTCTTCCCCTTGTTTCCGGTCGCGGTGATCACCCGCATGGACTGCAGGGTCTCACCTCCGGCTTCAAAGAACATGTCCCATTCCTCCTGCCGGTCAGCCTTATTGACCAGGTCTCCGCCCAGGACCAGCAGGCGGTGCTCCCGATCGTCAGTGCTCCCGCCGTAAGCCTGGCAGGCCGCCCGGGCAAGGAGCCGCCCCCACTGCAGGTAGTCGGCCTGCTCGCCCTCCCGGCGGCCGTAATGGCTGTCGGACATGAAAATAAAATTCAGTTTTGTTGTTTTGCCAACGTCATACATCTGCTTATCTGATAATATTTACCTATGAAATCCTTTCAGATCAAAAGCGGAGACCAAACCGTAACATTCACATCATCGCAGCTTTTTATCAATGACAGGGCCTGTCCCTATTCCGGAATCACCCTGATCCGGCATTCCGCGGACAGAAACGCCTATGCTTTTCTGTGCGGCGGGAAGACGGCAGCCTTTGCGTATGAACCGAAGGACGCAGCAGCTGTCCATGCCCTGATGGAGCGGATCGCCGCTATGCGTCATCTGACGGTCGAGGAACTGTCCCAGAAAGCCCCCCGGAAAGCCGGACCGGACACCACTCCGGAGGCAAGACCCCGCTTCATCGACCGGCCTCTGTTTACCGGGATCGAAGCCGGCGCCGCAGGACTGCTTCTGGCCCTTGGCGTCTATCTGTTCATCACAGTCTGAGCCGACATACCGCCCGGATCCCCGGGACCGGGGATCACTTGACCTTAACTGCCTTGATGGCGGAATAGGCTCCGTAGACCTTCTTCTTATTGACCGTCCGGTAAGCTCTTACTTTATAGAAGAACTTCTTGCCCTTCTTCAGTTTCTTATTGACGAATTTCACGGTCGCTGCCCTGGTGATCGTCTTGACTGCTTTGTACTTGCCGTTCTTTTTTGTCGCCCTGTACACTACGTAGCCGTTTGCTCCGCTGACCTTCTTCCAGCTGACCGTCGCCTGCTTCTTTCCGGCCTTGACCTTGGTGCCGGTCACCTTGGCCAGGGATGGCACAGCGGAAACGGTCTGGCTGAATGGACTGTGGGCGTTCTCTTTCGAAAGGGCCTGTACATACCAGGAGTACCTGGTTCCCGTAAGCAGCCCGGTCGCCGTGAACTCATTCGTGCTGACTGTCGTCAGGAGCTGATACTCCCCGTTTCCGGCCTTTTGCCAGATCTCATAGGACTCTGCGGATTCTGCCGATGTCCAGGACAGTTTCGCCGAAGCATACGATGCCGCTGCCTTGAGCGAGACCGGCGCATCCGGACCCGTCACGTGCTTCTGAGACAGTACTTTGCCGCAGACGCTGCAGCTTACGATCTCATCCCAGGATTCAGACCCTTCCTCGTCCGCTGCCTGATAATTCTCTCTTACCGGCCCCTGTACATCGTGGGTCGGTGTTTCCCATACCAGCTGAGGGAACCTGCCGCAGCCGGACTGATAAGATTCTCCCAGCATAGCCGCGAAGGAGGGTTCCTTCATTTCACTTTCCGTCTTCCACATTCCGTTCTCATCGGAAGGAACGAAGGAAGATTTCGTCGATGTGATCAGCGTAGGCGCGCTGCCTTCCAGAGCGTAGTTCCCGCTGATATTGGTCCCGTCGATGGCGCTGCCGATCAGGGCGCCCTGATAAGTCGTGATATCTGTGTCCCCTGTTTTGACATCAAGGGTCCCTGAATAGTAACAGTTCGCCAGGGTCGTCTTCAGCGCTGCGCTGCCGGCGATGCCGCCTGCAGCCAGTCCTGCGGCAGGTTCCGATACGGTGATCGCCCCGCTGCTGTAGCAATCCTTCAAAACAGTGGATGCCGCGGCCTGTCCCGCGATGCCGCCGCAGGCACTTCCGCCTCTGCCGTCCACAGATCCTGTGCTGAAGCAGCTGTACACTTTCCCGCCGGCAAGCTGTCCGCAGATCCCTCCCAGGGGGCCCGTTTTCACGCTTGTTGGATCTTTGCTGACCTGTCCTTCATTGACGCAGCCGCAGACTTCCGTGTCCACACCGCTCACCCGGCCGGCTATTCCTCCGGCATACTCAGCGCCGCTGACCGCTCCATGGTTCTGACAGCTTTTGATCGCGCTCGCTCCCGCTCTTACATAGCCGCAGATGCCGCCGATATTGCTTCCGGTCCCGGAGACCTCTGCCTGATTACTGCAGCCTTCGATCCTTCCTCCGTCAAGATAGGCCGCGATCCCGCCGACATAGGAGCCTCCCGATACCGAGCCGTCCAGGGTAAGGTCGCGCACTTTCCCGCCTTCCCCGATACTGTAGAAGAGGCCGGCCCAGGCGTTCTTCTGTGTCATATCCAGGCTGATCTTATGTCCGCCGCCGTCAAAATCGCCGGTATATACAACACTGCTTTTCTTATTGTTTCTCATCCTGACGCCGACCGGCATCAGATTCTCGGATGTCAGTTCGATATCCTTTTCCAGGACGGCTTCCATGGCTGGATCCAGTTCCGTCGCTACCTGGTTGGCAAACCACAGAAAATCACTTTCGTTATCGATATATACGATCTGCCGGTTGTTTTCCCCGTCCTTTACCAGGCGGGGAGCATCGGCCGTAAGAACGGTGATCGGAATATCGCAGGACATGGTCGCATCGCCGAAGGGATGGCTGCCTTTGATGCTGGTCCTTCCCCCATCCAGCCCGGTCATGTCTTCAAAGTTATATACATAGGCCTTGGCCGCTTCCCCGGTGACTGCGATCGTCTTTGTCTGCCCGGACTGGTCTGAATGACCGGTGTCCGGCACTACCTTGCTGATGGAAAAGGCTCCATCCTTATACTGAGCCTTGATGGTCATCATGACATTCTTCTGCTGACTGCCATCCTCTCCCTCTTCGGTCAGTCCATATTCTTCGGTAATGAAGATTCCTTCCGGATCGAAGTCTTCTCCTGCTGCGTAGAATGTGTTATTCGGTTCCGAAGTGAGTTCCATACTGAGCAGCTGGCAGGCGGTCACACGGATCCCGGAGATCGGGAAAGAGTACTGTCTGCCCAGATAGGATCCGCTGACGGTCACCGAGGTCTCTCCGGCCTTTGTAAACTCACCAGCGTTGTCCTCGTATATGACATTATAGTCGTCCAGCTTCTGGCAGCTGCCGTCATCAAAAACAGCCCAGACAGCGAATTCCGCGTCCTGATCGGTCTCCTCCGGTCCTTTCGACTGATTAGCATGATCCCCTGTATCGAAGGTCTCCCCGGTAAGATAGTCCATGGCCGGTGTCCCGGTCGTTACGATCCGGCTCAGCTGGGAGCCGTCCAGAATGAAGGCCCTGGGGACGGGCATCCCGTAAGCATCCGCCGCCCTGAGCTGGGCCGCGATCCCTGCCTGGCTGAAATCACCGGAGATCTCTGCCGAAGGGTCATGCCATGAAACTACGCTTCTGAGCGCCTGTTCCATATAGGAGGAACGGAACTGCTGCCCGTCGGTCTCTTCTCCGCTGACCCAGTTTCGCTTCACATCCGGGATCACATCGTCATCGCTGTCCATGTAACCGTTCTCGTCCGGTCCATCGTAGCGCACTTCTCCGTTCAGCAGCGAAAGCGCTCCCTTCATGGCGTCCGGACCATCCAGTACACGGATGGCGCTGCCAAAGGTCAGTCCGTAAACATAGGGGGTCACACTTCCCGGCGTATTGGTCTCCGTTGAAGAGGCGCCTTTCAGTGTGTAGCAGTTGTACCAGACTGCCCCTCCGTTATTGGTTCCAAGTGCCTGTCCGGCGTTCTTTTCTCCCTTACCGTCATGGCAGACATAGCCAATGGAATAACTGTCGAAAACCAGGGCTTCACAGCTTCCGGCCAGACCTCCCGCATTCTTGTTGTATCCAGTGGAGACCATGCCGAAGTTGGCGCAGTTTTGGACGATGAGCTGACCGTCTCCGTAGCCTCTCTCGAACCATCCGGCTCCGACGATGCCGCCGCAGCCTTTTGCGTCTGTATTATAGATCGTGGCGAAATTCATGCAGCTGTCGATAATGGATCCCTTGCTGTGGACCGTCTTGCCGACGATGCCGCCGATGGACCGGTTGCCGTAGATGAAACCGTCGATGGCGACTCCCCTCACATAAGGATCGGAGACCGTTCCGTCTTCCACTCGGTAGAGCCCCATCAGCCCGATCAGGCCCACTGCCTGACAGTTTCCGAAGGTATCGGCATGACGGTTCACATACAGGTTATATACCATGTGCCCGTTTCCCTCGAAATATCCGTTGAAGCCTGCCGTCAGCCTGGTGTATCCATTGTTCTTATCCATGCAGTACTGTCCGCCGACAGGCATGTAATTGGGGCCGGACCAGTCGGCCAGAAGAGTCTTTCGTCCTCCTTGGGCGAGCTGGCCTCCCATGTCCAGGTCCGCCGCAAGAGAAATGGTTTTCCCGGTGTAGTCCTCTGCTCCGTACCAGTAGACCAGCGATGTGACCTGATTGTTCCCGCCGACTTCACCACTCTGATGGCCAACCTTGATCAGAGACAGATCACCGGCTACCGCCGTATCGATCCCGTCCCCGTCATTGTCCGGGAAGACCTGATATCCGCTGCCGTCATTCGCTGCAACATAGCCGGTCTTTTTGGTATCATCCAGACCGATCGGCTCTCCCTCTGCATCGGTCAGATCGGGGATCCTTGCCGTCTTGTCCGACAGACTCACTTCTCTTACCGGAAAGTCATTGAACAGTCCGTTGTTCAGGGCGGCTGCTCCAGCAAGCTGGGCCGGATACCGGATCTCATATGCCGTTTCCTCCGGGTCATACCAGGTCAGATCGATGGTTCCATCCCAGGATACAGATATGAAATCCGCGCAGACGACCGCGTCCGTTTCCGGCATCACAAACTCCGCGGTCCCATCCTGCAGATCCAGTCTTTCCCACGTGTATTCTGATTCTTCCCCTTCAGAGGCGGATTGGGCGGTCCCCAGCCGGATCTGGGCCAGATAATAGCCCTTTGCCGGTTCTGCCTGTACCGTCATTGTTTCCCCGGCCGGGGCGTCCTGCGGGATGCAGGTCACTGTACCCTTGCCGTTGCTCTGGGTGCTCAGGCCCGCGTCTTCCTCCGCAAAGGCCGGCACAGCAAAGGCTGCCATCAACAGCACCAAAGCGATTATCAGTATGCCCTTTTTCTTCATCACTTTCACCATTCCCCTTCTATTCTGTGAAAACGATCCGCCGGATCCATCCGCTCCATGATCCGGGATCCTCTCCATCAACTGCGATCCGAAGAGGCGCTTCCTTTTCTCCCAAAGGCTTCCTGCCGTTTGCGATGCTGAGGACCACCTTCTCCTCTTTCATGGTACGGACATAGGCTGTGGACTTATCGTTTTCGTTATACACTTTCATACTGCGAAAGTCATCTGTCGTCTTCCCGTATCGTTTGAGGAATTCATCCAGAGTCGGCCCAAGCGCGATCCCAAGCTCCGGCACTTCCCCTTCCGCCAGCTCGCCCTGGTGCACATCGACTTTCACTTTGGTCAGCTTCATCTTCGAAAGATCCTTGGCTGTGATCATGACCGGTTCTTCCGTCAGTCCATCCACCTCGATCTCAACCTTCTCATATCCTGAGATATCCGCCAGCAGCAGAGGCGGGCCGAAAGCAAGGCGGGCATCAGCGGCCGCAAGGATCAGGATCAGGGCCAGAATGACCATCTGAAGTTTTCTCCTGCGTTTCCTCCTGTAGTCTTCATCGGACATAGCTTCCAGGCCGTGCAGGCTGCCGGGTTTTTGCACAAAGGCTGGCTTTGGCACAGGGACCGGCCTTTCCTCTTCTGCTGGCTCAGAAACAGCAGGAGCCTGGGAGGGCCTTCCTTGCTGAGATGCCTCCGCCAGGATCATCCGGGCAGCTTCTACCGTTTTCTGGTGCTTTTTCCTTTCACGGAGCAGCCGCGTCTCCTCTGCCTCCTGCTCATACTCCTCATCGGATTTCATGACCAGAAGCTCGTGAGCCCGGGCATTCTCCCGCTTCCTTCCGGTAGCCGGCGCCTTCTCCCCTCCTTCCGGATCCCAGCCGTTCTTCAGCCGGAGCCGTCCGTATTCAGATGTATCCAATACTATACTTTTATTTCTCCTCATCCGACTCTACCAGATACATCGTTCCCGTCTTCTTATCGATATATACAGTGCCCTTCTCCTCGTACTCCGCGGCGTCCTCCGAGCTTCCGCCCTCTACCGCGTCCTGCAGCTGGCTGGCGTCTACCTCCTGCATGGAGCTCTGATCCATTTCCGTCGTATATCCGCCGGAAATGCTGATGTGCCAGTTCATGACCAGAGCCAGCATGATGCCGACCGCCAGAACCAGCATGGCATCGGCCAGATTGCTCAGACCGCTCATCGGATTCAGATCCTCCTCAAAGGGCTCCTGATTATTTCTGTTCAATCTCCTACGCATCCTGCTTCTCAACCTCCAGTACACACTCCATCAGAGTCTCCAGAATAGAAAGATCGTTCGTATACCAGCGCTTACGGATCATCGAAACTACTGTGCAGACGCCGGCGCAGATCAGGCCCAGAGCAGTCGTATCGAATGCGGTCAGAAGAGATGCCGACAATGTATAAGTGTCATTCTGTCCCAGGGCGATGATTCCCGGTCCCAGAGGGATCAATGTTCCCAGCAGGCCGAATACCGGTCCAAGCTTTACGATGATATCGGAAAACTTGACGATCAGGTCATATCTGGCTTTAGCTTCGTCCAGAAGCCGTATCGCCATGGATTCACGCATGGTATCGGAGATCTCCTTGTGATCCGTGATCTCGATCAGGGCGATCTTCTGCCGCTTCAGCAGTCCGCTCTTCTTAACGCTGACCGCAGGCGGGATCTCCTGCTTCTGGATCTCGTCGATCATCTGCGGCATCCATATCCGAAGGTGCCGCCGCTCCAGAATGGCTTCCGCGATCAAAGAGCCGACCAGGATCAGCGTACATGCAGAAAAGATGATCAGTACGACGATGACCGGCTTCTCGATGGTCTCGCAGATGGCCCTCATTATGGCATTCAGTTGTGACATTTCATTCATAGTTTCTCGTATATCCTTTTTGCTCTGCGGGTCCAGGCTACCTGTCCCCTGAAATACAGTCCCTCGATCAGAAGCCCCAGACCTACAGAGGCGCCGCCTCCGGCCCACAGCCATTTCGACATCTGAGGACTGATCCTGCTCTCGACGTAAACATCATCCGCGGCCGAGATCTGGTATACCTTCACGTGATCATCGCCGGAACCGGATGCTGCTCCGCCGGCGCTTCCCTGCCTTTGGGCGCGGGCAGCCTGTCCGGACCTCTGCGCTGCAGCCTGGGCCGTGCTTTTATCCGTTGACAGACTTGTTTTCGAACCCCCGTCGGAGACCTTGCTCCCCTTGGATGAGGAATCGGAATCCCCTTTTCCGGACTTCGTATTGCCCGAACCTTCTCCCGAGCCGTCTTTATCTCCATCCCCCTGGCTGCTTCCGTC
>ODAI011793855.1_pt1 | contig 12677 bp, 12 predicted proteins | sample 1539321 | NCBI WGS metagenome assembly ODAI01 (sample SAMN02144231, study PRJEB22623) | gut metagenome | biome: sheep rumen | host: Ovis aries | place: New Zealand
CACTGGTGATAGCGGGGGGCGTAGTGGTCGCTCTGGTGGCGGGGGGCTGGGTGGTTGTTTTCGTTGCCCTCCTCCAGATATTCCAGTCCGAAAGGTTCGGGATGCCCATTCTTGGCGCGCATGGCACCATATTTGGATGTGACGGGACCGTTGGCATACTCGATGGCATTCATGCACTCGTCAATCCAGGGCTGGATGCTGTCGTAGGGTGTCATGCCGCCATGCCACAGACCCACGTTGACCACATAGAGCGGCTTGGCACCCAAGTCCTCTGCCAACTGGAGATATTCGTGATAGCCCAGTCCGTCAGACGTGCGGTAGCCCCAATTCACGTTCCAGTGTCCCTCGCGCTCTTCTATCGGCCCGATGGTGCGTTCCCAGCGGAAGGCGTTGTCGGGACTCTCCTGACCCTCCACAAAGCAGCCTCCTGGAAAGCGCATGAACTTCGGGTGCATCTGCCACAACATGTTTGCCAAATCGGGGCGCATGCCGTTCTCGCGGTTCTTGAACGTAGGCGGGAAAAGGCTCACCATGTCAAGTTGCACTTGTCCCACGCCGTCGAAAATCAAAGCGAACCGTGCTTTCGGATCGTTGCCGTTGGCTATGAACGTAGCCTCATACTTCGCCCAGCCTTTTGCCTTGGCGGAGGGGAATCCGCCGACCACCGCCTCGGCATAGGTCTGCAAACCGTCCTGTGAACAGAGGGCGGCCTTCACGCTTCCCTTATATTTCAGCGTCTTGGCCCAGAAGGTTAGTCGGTAACTGCGCCCCTGCACGGCATTGATGCCCCAATAGCCATCGTTCACCAAGCTGGCAGGCGTTGTGGTGGAGGCGTTGACCGTCAGTTCCAGGGCATTATGCTGCACATTGTTAAGCAAAGGTGTCTGCTTCGAAGGCTGTATGAGCCTTGCCGCCAACCGTGAAGGGGATGCTACGAGTGTCGTCCAACCTTGCATGTCGGCTGGTGCGCCATAGCGTGGACCATCCTCGAAGGAGCGGTTGCGTATCAACTCTGCATAGATGCCACCGTCGGCAGCGTGGTTGATGTCCTCGTAGAAGATGCCGTAGAGCATGGGACTTACCTTCGGTCCGCGCTGCTGGGTGTCGATGTCAATAGTCACTTGTGCCCTGAGTGCTACAGCAAAGAGAGTACAACAGACCATGAGAAGAATGTTTTTGTGAGTCATATTATACTTGGTTTTGGTTGTTTATTCTTGAAATCAGCATACGTCATCGCTAATTATTTTGCAAAAATACAAAAAAAACCTGCAAGAGAGAAACCTTATCACCTACATTTTCGTACTTTTAACAGTATAAACAGCACATTCCCTCACTTTTTTCATAATGCGCAGAGAGACAAGTTGAGTTAGTATGTTACATTGCATATTATCGGAAACAAAAAGTCGGGCGCATGAAAAACAGATTTCATGCGCCCGATGCATTTAATCATGGTTATTGCAAACCGAAGAGAATCTTCAAGCCTCCATCCACACCAGAGAAGCCCATGAAGGCCATTGCAAGGAGGGAAGCAGTGACGAGCGCAATGGGCACACCACGGAAAGGCTTAGGTACATCAACCAAATCCAGTTGCTCACGCAAGCCTGCGAAGAGCACCATCGCAAGCAGAAAGCCGATACCAGTGGAGAGAGCATAGATGACACCTTCAAGCAGGTCGTAGTCTTTCTGGATGACAAGGATAGCGACACCAAGGATGCAGCAGTTGGTGGTGATGAGGGGGAGGAACACGCCGAGTGCCTGATAGAGGGCGGGCATGGTCTTCTTTAATATCATCTCTATCATCTGCACCAAGGCTGCAATGACGAGGATGAAAGCAATGGTTTGAAGATACTCGAGTCCAAAGACATTGAGCACATACACCTGAATAAGGTAGGTGACGATAGTGGCTACAACCAGGACTGCCGTTACCGCCATACCCATGCCTGAAGCTGTATCAACTTTCTTTGACACGCCAAGGAATGGGCAAATGCCAAGAAACTGTGCCAAGACAACGTTGTTAACGAAGATGGCAACAATGATAATAAGAACCAGATTCAATACATAATCCATAATCTTTCCTCCTTATGCCTTTTTGGTGATTTTGTTGAACAATACAATGAGATAGCCCAGCACGAGGAAAGCTCCTGGCGCAAGCACAAACATGAGCATTCCGTAGCTTTCGCCCCAAAGGGTGAACCCGAAAATGGAACCTGTGCCAAGGAGTTCGCGCACGGCACCGAGGCTGGTGAGTCCGAGAGTGAAGCCAAGGCCTATGCCAATACCGTCGAAGATAGAGGCTATGGGACCGTTCTTGGCAGCAAAGGACTCTGCACGCCCAAGGATGATACAATTGACCACGATGAGGGGAATAAAGAGTCCGAGGCTCTTGTCAATGTCGGGCGCGTATGCCTTGATGACCATCTGCAGCACGGTGACAAGACTGGCGATGACCACTATGTAGGATGGGATGCGCACAGCATCGGGGATAAGCTTTTTGATGAGGGCTATGATGAAGTTGCTGAGGATGAGCACACACATGGTGGCGAGACCCATCGACATGCCGTTGAGGGCTGATGAGGTGGTACCGAGAGTTGGACACATACCCAAAAGAAGGACGAAGGTCGGATTCTCCTTGATGATACCATTCACCAAAACTTTGAAATTATTCATATATTCTTTTCCTTTCTTTTGAGAGTTATTCAATCACTTCGGGAGTCTCTATGTCACACGCTGTCACATCTTTGTCACAGTGGCAATCGCCATCGCAACCAGGTGAGTTTTCAGCTTTACAACAGCCGTTGTCACCGTTGCAAACGGCAGCTTTGCCAGCTGGTCGTGTAGCACCGGAGGTGACATCAGCACCAGCAATCACTTTGTCATAGGCATTCTGAATGGCCTTCAGGAAGGCACGGCTGGTGATGGTAGAAGCTGTGATAGCATCGACTTCACCACCGTCTTTACTCACGGTGAAATTATTCTTTCCGGGGTTCATACCCAATATCTTGTCTTGAAACCATTCTCCAGCTTTAGCACCAAGGCCAGGAGTTTCAGCATGCTCCAAAACGGTGTAGCCAAGAATATCGCCATCGGTACTAAAACCGACCAACACTTTCAGAGGACCGCCAAAACCGTTCTCTGTAGTGACGACTGCCGTACCCAACGCTGCACCAGCGGCATCATTAATGCTGTAGGCGGTGAAGGCATCAATCTCTTGAGGATCGGCCACTTGGATGTCATCGCTACCCATCACGGCCTTGATGCCTGCTGCGAGGTTTTCCGCATTAATTTTCTCTATCTGGGGAGCTGTTACCGCATTGACCGAAGCTAATACTCCCGCAGCCACAATGGTGATGACTGTAAGCACCACCAGCATGTTGGTTAATGAAGATTTTAACTTTTTCATACACTACCCTCCTTTACTTCTTTGCTGGCACTTCGCCAAAGCGCTTAGGTTTGAACTTGTTGTTGATGAGTGGCACGAAAGCATTCATGATGAGGATGGCAAACGACATGCCTTCGGGGTAAGCACCGTAAGCACGGATGATAACTGTCAAAGCACCAATGGCAACACCATAGACAATCTGTCCGTTCTTGCTCATAGGCGAAGTGACATAGTCGGTGGCCATGAAGATGGCCCCCAGCAAGAGGCCGCCACTCATGAGTTCTGCCAAAGGATTGGCATAAACGGGATTGGCAAGGTTAAGCAGACCTGAGAACGCCACAACGGTAGCCAAGATGCTGACAGGGATGTGCCAAGTGATGACTTTTTTCCACAAGAGAATGATAAAGCCAAGCAGAAGAGCTGCGGCGCACACCTCGCCGAGACAGCCCCCCGTGTTGCCAAGAAGCATGTCCTGGAAGGAAGGAAGCTGCTGTAACATGTTGGCATCGCCACTCTTGAATGCTGCTTTCATGATAGAAAGTGGAGTTGCACCTGTTTCTGCATCCAAATAAGTGTCGAATCCCTGCCCAGGTGTTGGCCACGTGGTCATGTCAACAGGGAAGGAGATGAGCAGGAAGGCACGACCTGCCAAAGCTGGGTTGAAGAGGTTGCAACCCAAACCACCAAAGGTCATTTTGACGATGCCAATGGCGAAGAGCGCACCCACCACGATAATCCAAGGTTGAATGTTGCTGGGCATGTTAAATGCCAGCAGAATGCCCGTAAGAATGGCAGAGCCATCTGTAACGGTACATTTAGGATTCTTGAGCATGAACTTGTTGATAGCCCACTCAAAGAACACACACGAGGCCACAGAAATGGCTGTTGTGATAATGGCACCTACACCAAAGCTGATGAACGAGCAGAGAAGTGCCGGCACCAGGGCGATACACACCCAGTACATGTTTTTCTGCACAGAATCACCACTGTGAACGTGGGGTGAAAGTGATACTATAAGTTTATTCATTTTAATCTTATTTTTTTGCTGCCATCTGACGGGCACGTATATTAGTCATTACTGTTGTCTTTCCCATGCGGATAAAGTCGAGCAATGGGCGATTAGAGGGGCAGGTAAACTGACAGGAGCCACATTCGATGCAACTGGTAATGTCCTCTGCTTCCACTTTGTCCCACATCTTTTTGCCTGAGCAAGTGGCCAAAAGGTAAGGCTCCAATCCCATTGGACAGGCACTGACACATTTGGCGCAACGTATGCAAGGCTGGGGTTCAGCTCGATGGGCTTCTTCACCACTCATAATCAGTACACCCGAAGAACCCTTGCAAATGGGAACCTCGATGTTGATGAGTGCTTTGCCCATCATGGGACCACCACCGATTACTTTTGCATCACCATCGGGAAGACCGCCACAAGCCTCGATGAGCTGACTCATGGGGGTGCCCATACGGGTGAGGAAGTTGCTGGGGTGTTTCAACTGCTTGCCTGTCACTGTAACTATACGTTCAAAAAGAGGCTTGTTCTTCATCACGGCCTCATACACGGCAAAAGCAGTACCCACGTTTTGGATAATCGCTCCAACTGAGACGGGGAGTGCTGGAGGAGCAGGCACTTGACGACGAACGACTGCATCGATGAGTTGCTTTTCACCTCCCTGAGGGTATTTGGTCTTCAAAGGCACCACTTCAATGTTAGGGTGTGAAGCTGAGCACTTTTCCGTAAGCAACTGGATGGCATCAGGTTTGTTTTCCTCTATGCCTATGAACCCCTTCGTCACTTTAGCAGCTTTCATGAGCAGTTCAACACCCACCAGCACTTCGTCAGCCTTTTCAAGCATCAAACGATGGTCGGCTGTAAGATAAGGTTCGCACTCCACGGCATTGATAATGACCCATTCAGGCTTGAATTGTGGGGGAGGCATGAGTTTAACATGCGTGGGGAAACATGCACCACCCATTCCTACGACACCAGCATTCTTCACTTTCTCTATAATGGCTTCGGAAGTCAATTCAGGTTTGTCTTTTAAGGTGACCAGCTTGTCTGTACGATCAATGCTCGCTTCCCATTCGTCGCCTTCAACCGTGATATAGACAGCAGGCTTTTTATAGCCACTTGCATCGACCACGGTATCGACTTTCAGCACCGTCCCACTGACAGAAGAGAAAATAGATGTGGAAAGGGCTTTCTCCATAGGTTTGCCTATCAGGGTGCCCACTTTCACCTTGTCGCCTTTCTGGACAACAGGCACAGCAGGTGCTCCAATGTGCTGCCCCATCGGGAACACAGCCACCTTGGGGAGTTCCGCAACTTTGATTGGCTCTGCGGCAGAGAGTTTGTTCTCTGCAGGATGAACGCCACCTATTCTAAATGTTTTCATAATTTCATTTACTTATTTTTGAAAATGAACAATTTAATAACCTTGTTTGTAAAAAATCATAAAGGTCATAAATTATTTAAGTCCAAGCAGAATTAACTGACTTGGTGGAAGTGGAGCGTCAGTACGCTTGTCTTCAAATTTCACCTCTTTCGCTACAGGTGCAGGATTGCTAATGTCTTTCGGACCAGCAAGAAGAATTTGCTGGCTGGGCATGAGCGAAGCATTGTAGTTAATTTCGATTGGTTTCCACTCCTTTGCAGGTTTTACTGGAGCTGCAGGAGCATCTACTGCTTTAGCAGCACTTGCTGGGGTAGCTTTGGCAGCAGGTTTGGTGCCTGCGGCTTTAGGCATCGTGGCAACAACTTTGCGTTCTATACCTTTCACGCTGATTGAAGCGATGGCACCACGTGGACAAGCCTCAAAGCAAGCACCACAGAGCACACATGCCTCTGGATTAATGTAAGCCACATTGTTGCCTACGTGCACAGCATCGCTACCGCAGGCATTCTGACACTTCTTGCAAGCGATGCAAGAACTGCCACAAATCTTCATGGCATCAGCACCCTTGTCCATGTTCATACAGGTAACGACATAGGCATCTTTGTTAGGGCCACTCACGTTGCGCACTTCCATGATGCCACGGGGACAAGCTTTAGCACAGGCACCACAAGCAGTACACTTGGTGGCATCAACTTCTGGTATGCCAGTCGTGGGATTCATGTGAATGGCATCAAACTGACATGCGGAAACACAGTCGCCACAACCCAAACAGCCATAGGAGCACTGCGTTTCGCCCATGCTGGTGGAATTAGCAATGCGGCAACTTTTCACACCATCGTAGGTGGTGAACCGAGGACGCACTTGACAAGTGCCATTGCATCGAACAACAGCAAGTTTGGGAGCTGCCACAGCAACTTCCATTCCCAAGATTCCCGCAACCTTCGTCATGCATTCAGCACCGCCTACAGGACAATTGAGTCCTTCAAGTGAACCTGCATCGGCAGCTTTCACACAAGCTGAGGCCATACCGCCACAGCCAGGGAAACCACATCCGCCACAGTTGGCACCAGGCAACACATCAAGCACTTGACCGATTCGGGGATCTTCTTTTACTGCAAATCGCTTCGACACCACAAAAAGCAAGAGTGCAAGCACAAAGCCCAAAACAGCCAAAGCAATCACAGCAATCAGAATTACTTGAAAATCCATAAAATGTTTATTTAGTTAGTTTTTTTAAGTTAGCATATCAAAAAGGGCACACACCTACTCTATCCAAAAAGCAAAACGTTTTGCCATTTCCTCTCTGTTCTGATATAGGACATAGAAATATACAAATAAGATGGCTGCGAGAATACCCACTGAAGTTAGTTCGCTCATTTGTAAGAAGGCCATTGACACGACCATCCAAATAACTATCAGCAGAAGCGGAATGGCAAAAGCCAAACGAACCGCTTGTTTTCCCATACTCAAAGCCCCACAGACTGTCACCTGATCACCACTTTTATATTTCTTCTCTGCTCCTTGTTCGTAAACATCAATTATCTTTTCCTTGCTCTCGCTCGAAGCGCACAACGAACGTGCTTTACAGCTATTGCACGCAGCCACCTGCACAATGTTCACCCGCACATGATTACCTTCAACTGCCTCAATCACGCCCTGATGGGTAATTTTCTGATTCTGACCTACAGACGACCGACGCTGTTCACCCAGTTCTATTGACAGCTCCTGCTGCTCTATTGATTTCTCCATTTTGATGGCTTACTATACATTTGATATCAGAATGTCCATTTGACATGACATTTTGCAAAGTGTACATTACAAATAAACATGGCAAAAGTACTAATTTTATCCCTATCACGAAAACAAAAACAGAAAAAAACACTTAAAACATGAAAAGTTTTTGATTTTTTGCGAAAATTGAAAGAAAAAGCCGTAACTTTGCAGCGTCATTACGAGTTAGTGACAACGTTCACGTCGTCACGAGTTGGCGACATAATCATTAACAATTAAACATTTTTATTGCAAAATGGCAACAAGAATTCGTTTACAGCGTCATGGTCGTAAGAACTATGCATTCTACAGCATCGTGATTGCAAATTCACAGGCACCACGTGATGGTCGCTTCATCGAGAAGATCGGTACTTACAATCCAAACACCGATCCTGCAACAATTGATTTGGATTTTGAACGTGCACTCTATTGGGTACTCGTTGGTGCTCAACCAACCGATACCGTTCACAGCATTCTGTCAAAGGAAGGCGTTTACTACAAAAAGCACCTTTTGGGCGGTGTGAAGAAGGGCGCATTCGACGAGGCTGCTGTTGAGACCAAGTTTGCTGCATGGAAAGCTGAAAAGGATGCAAAGGCTCAGAAGGCTGCCGACAAGAAGGCTGCAGCTACTCAGGCTGACAAGAAGGCCCGTCTCGATGCTGAGAAGAAAGCCAATGAGGCACTCGCAGCAAAGATTGCAGAGAAAAAGGCTTCCGCCCTTGCAGCTCAGGCTGAGGCTGAAGCTCCTGCCGAAGAGGCCGCTGAAGCACCTGCTGAAGCATAAGGATTTTGGATTGATGGAAAAACAATCATCAAACCCTACAACAAAAGAAGGCTGTGTTCGACACAGCCTTCTTTTTTATTGTCAATTCCCTATTTTTGTCAATCTCTTATTTTCAATTTCCATTTCCCCGCATGTAAGCCTACCTTCAGTTCCAACGCATATGCTTTTCCCAAATTGGCTTTCACATTATATCCTATGTAAAAAGGTTTGAGGAACTTTGGATAAAAGCGGATACCTATGGTCTCTACTACAGGAGGTTCGTAGAAATCCCCCACCCAACCGTGCTGCCGAAAAAGATAGGTACCAAGCGACATGGCCAATGACATTTGTTTGTAATACACTTCATGATGAGCCATGATGTAGAGCGTATGCTTGCTGTGCTGATAATTCTTCTCCACCCCACAGGCTTTTTCTATCATCGGCGAACGCGCCAAATAGCCAGCAAAGGAATATTCCAAGCCCAAGCCCGATGCATGCACTTGATTGTAACGCACCATCGGGGTGATGCTCGTACTCCAGGTGGTGTGAAGTGCCAATTTATGATCATCAACGTTACGCTCTTCTGCTGTCATATAATCGCGATGCAAAAGCCATTCCTCATACATCGTTCGGAAACCCACTGTTGCATCGATGTCTAAATACAAATAGGGGTCAACATGCTTCTTACCAAGCTGCTGCAACCTCTTCAGTCGCTGAGCAAAAGTAAGTCCATTATCAGAACTGGGCCTATTTAAATCACAACGTCCCCTCAACGTTAGCCCATAAGCATTCACTCCCTTATTGGGGCGGTCGGTGGCACTATTTGACGAATGCTTATATTCAAATCCTATGCTTAACTCCGTCTCGGGTGTTACTCGATAACCTGCATAAAATCCGAATCCGAAATAGATGGAAAGATGCTGGCCAATCAAGTCGTTGTCCACATTGTACGATGGATGATAAGGGCGTGAGCACAGCGAGAGTCCATTTTCAAGGGCATAGGTGAACGACCACTTTCGGTTGCGGTAGATGTCGCGCCGAAAAGCAATGTAAGCCGCCCACACATAGCCTGTCCTTGACATGTAAGGAGTGTCAGCAGTGTGCATTCTCACATGGCTAAAATCATGCAACTGCACCCCCGCTTCCAACGTAGGGAATCCAAACACGCGGTCATATACACTGATGGCAGAATCCAACGGATTGGCCTGCGAGTTCACGAAAAGCGAATAGTTGCTTCCCCATCCTCTCTTAATCAGTTTCTCGCCTCGCATTGTGATGTTCAACAGATGGTTCATGCCGGCACTTCCACCCACCGAATAGATGAAGCGAGGCGTTGAATCGGGAGCCACAACATGAATGGTGTCTTCTGCACCCATTGGAACAGAAAACATCATCAATACAATAACAAGTAAGTAACTCTGCAAAAACTTTCTCATGCCAAACCGAGCAAAATTATTCAGCAGAGAACTCTTTTATGCGCTGTTCTTCTTCCAGTTTGCAAATCAAAAGCGTATTACCTTTTTCAGCAACAATATAGCCATTCAGTCCTTGAACCACCACTCGTTTCTCTTCTGTCACATGAACCACACAATCGCTGGTCTCGTACAGTTTTACGTTCTCGCCAATCACATTGTTGCCGTTCTTATCCTTAGGTGCCAAGGTATGCAACGAACCCCATGTGCCCACGTCGCTCCAGCCGAAATCGGCAGGGAAGACAAAGATTTCGTCGGCACGCTCCATCACAGCATAGTCTATCGAAATGCTGGCGCATTTGGGAAATTCTTCGTCAATCTTCGCCTGTTCCTTCTCTGTGCCATAGACTGGCAGCAAATCCTCAAAAATTTTGGATATTTCCGGCTCGTAAATGCGAAGGGAATTGACAATAGTGTTCACATTCCAGATAAAGATGCCTGAGTTCCAAAAAAACTCCTTGTTCTTCACATACTCCACAGCCGTTGCGTAATCGGGCTTTTCTTTAAACGAATCGACACGGAAAATCTCCTTATTTCGGAGCGAGGGTTCCAGCAAATCGGCTTGAATGTAGCCATAGCCCGTCTCTGGACGGGGGGGGTTCATTCCCAAAGTCACGATAGCATCGGTCTCAGCCGTAAAATTCATCGCCGATGTAATCACACGCTGAAATTCTACCACATCTGTCACCAGATGGTCGGCTGGAGTGATGACCAGATTGGCCTTCGGATTTTTCGCCTTGATGCGCCAGCTCACATAGGCGATGCAAGGAGCTGTGTTGCGACGACAAGGTTCGAGCAAAATGTTTCCTCTCGGAATGTCGGGCAACTGCATAGCCACAATCTCGGCATATCGTTCGGAGGTGACTACCCACACGTTCTCAGGATCAATCAGCCCCTTAAAGCGGTCATAGGTCATTTGAATGAACGTTCGGCCTGTGCCAAAGACATCAATGAACTGCTTAGGATACTCAGTTGTACTCATGGGCCAAAAACGGCTGCCAACACCACCAGCCATTATAACCAGATTGTTATTGGGATTCAATTTCATGTGATTAAAACAACGTATTTTTTTACCTTAAACCAATTTTTTTTGCAAAATTAGCGTTTTTTCAGCAAATCTCAGCACTATTTTCAAAATAAACATCAAAAAATGCCGTGTATATAGCGACAAAAACGTAAATTTGTAAAAAAATAACAAAGAATGACGCTTATCGCCGACAGCGGTTCCACAAAAACTGCCTGGTGTCTTCTCGAAGACCCCCAAAAAGTAATCTACACACAAGGCATTAACCCCTTCGTGCAAGACGAAGAGGCAATCTGTGCCGTGCTGCACCACGAACTGCTCCCTGCGCTGCCAATCCAACAGACACTGACACACATCTATTTCTATGGAGCCGGCTGCACACTCGAAAAAGCCCCCCTGGTGGCACAAGCCATACGGCAAGTGACAGACACCTCCGCACACATTTATGTGGAGAGCGACATGTTGGGAGCTGCAAGAGGAGTATGTGGACAACAGTCAGGCATCGTAGGCATTCTTGGCACAGGCAGCAACTCCTGCTATTACGATGGCACCTGCATCCACACAGCAATGCCAGCCCTCGGTTATGTGCTCGGCGATGAAGGCAGCGGGGCTTATATAGGCAAACGGCTGGTGAGTGATGTGCTCAAGCATCAACTGCCCAACGACGTGTGTCAGCTGTTCTTTGATGAGACTCACGAAACACAGGCATCCATCATCCAAAAGGTATATCGAATGCCATTGCCCAATCGTTATTTAGCCTCGCTGAGTCCTTTCTGTGCACGTCATCGCCACCATCCAGCCATCCACTCGTTTATTATCGACTGCTTTGAGCAGTACTTCCGACGCAACATTCTCCCAGCCAATTGGACTGATAATCTGTCCGAAAATCCGAAAGTGAACTTTGTTGGGAGTATCGCATACTACTACCAAGATGAGCTTCGCCAAACAAGCCTACAACTTGGATATACTGTTGGAAACATCATTCAGTCGCCCTTAAAAGGACTTATTCAATATCACAAAAAATAATCACATCATGCAACAAAAACTCACGCTTCATAACGACATTACAGAAGTGCCCACATTAGGAGAATTTGTCGAGCAAGTGGCTGAACAACTCGGCTACAACATGACCGACTCCATGAACATGAACCTCGCTCTTGAGGAGGCTGTCGTTAATGTCATGAACTATGCCTATCCTGAAGGCACAATTGGCGACATTCTGATTGAGGCTGCCACCACTGAAACCCAACTGGTTTTTACAATCAAGGACTCCGGTACCCCTTTCGATCCTACTCAGGTAGAAGATCCTGACATTACCCTCTCTATAGAAGACCGTCCCATTGGAGGACTTGGCATTTTTCTTGTCAAACAGCTCATGGACTCTGTCACCTACAATTACACTGACGGATTCAATATTCTGACACTAAAAAAGAAATTGCCCTAAAGGGAGAGGAAGAACCACTTTACAATAAGGCCCGCACCCACGAATGAGTGCGAGCCTTACTTATTATAAAATAATGTAAAAAATATTTACTTGTTCAGAGCGAGAGCTACATTTACGGCACAAGCCACAGTGCAACCAACCATTGGGTTATTGCCAATGCCAAGGAAGCCCATCATCTCTACGTGAGCAGGCACTGAAGACGAACCTGCGAACTGAGCATCGCTATGCATACGACCTAACGTGTCGGTCATGCCATAAGAAGCAGGACCAGCAGCCATGTTGTCGGGGTGAAGTGTACGACCTGTACCACCACCAGAAGCAACAGAGAAATATGGCTTGCCAGCCAAGATGCGCTCTTTCTTGTAAGTACCAGCCACTGGATGCTGGAAACGAGTTGGGTTGGTTGAGTTACCAGTAATAGACACATCTACG
>ODAI012790276.1_pt1 | contig 12677 bp, 10 predicted proteins | sample 1539321 | NCBI WGS metagenome assembly ODAI01 (sample SAMN02144231, study PRJEB22623) | gut metagenome | biome: sheep rumen | host: Ovis aries | place: New Zealand
AAAAGATGAAAACAAGACTATTGCTACTTACTGCCTGCATGGGCGTAGGAACGGCTGTCAACGCAGAGGAACAGAATGACAGCACAGAAAAAACAGATAACCTCAACGAAGTAGTTGTAACAGCTACAAACTCTGCAATCCAGAGACTCAATGAAGTACAGATAGGGGTAGAAAAGATTGACATTAAGAAGATGACACAGGTTCCTGTACTCTTCGGCGAAAAAGATATAATCAAGTCGCTACAGATGCTTCCGGGAGTCAAGTCTGACGGCGAAGGCTCATGTGGTTTTCAGGTGAGAGGAGGAACATCTGCCCAAAACCTTGTACTTGTTGACAACACGCCAATGTACAACACGGGACACCTCGTAGGACTTTTTTCAGCTTTCAACGACGAAGCACTACAGACTGCTGCACTCTACAAGGGACAGATACCTGCAAAATTCGGAGGAGCAACATCATCCGTACTCGACATCACGACCAAAGCTGGTGACATGTATGATTGGCACGGAGGAGTAAGCGTAGGATTATTGGCAAGCAAGGTATTCATTGAAGGTCCTATTGCCGAAGACAAAGCGAGTTTCTTGCTCACAGCACGCAGGTCATATATGGACTTTTTCCTCAAGGCTTCCCCACAGTACAAGGACAACACGTTGAACTTCTACGACATCAACTATCGTGCCGACATCAACGCATCTCCCAAGAACAAATTATTCGTATCATTCTATTATGGCAGGGACAACATGGCTGTTGACGACCTGATGGAAATGCATTGGGGTAACACCACCCTCACTGGAGGATGGAAGCACCTTGCCAATAACAACCTGCGATTCAACACAACGCTTGCATATAGTTTTTACGGAAGCAACATGGGCTACTTCGTGTCAGACAAGAACTATGTGTTTGATGCCCACATACGACAAGGAATCCTGCGCGAAGATATCGACTGGCGACCAAACCCAAATCATGCCGTGTCAGCAGGAGTGCAAGCAGCATATCAGGATGTTCTCTCAGCAGAATGGGACTGTATGGCTCTGCATGAAAAGAACAATCGCTCCAAATGGGATATCAACACATGGATAAATGACGACTGGAAAATATGCCGTGCACTTGAGGTTTCCGCAGGAATACGCTACGACCACTTTGGCATATACGACAATCTTGAGCCACGTGCAAGCATGAAGGTTAACATCAATAGGTGCCATAACATCAAAGCTGGTTACAGCCGTACCACACAGAACATACACGCCATACGCAACTCAAGCATGTCCATGCCAATGGACAGATACACGGTGAGTACATCCTTCGTCAAACCAGAGAAAGCAGACCAAGTGAGCCTCGGCTACTTCGGAATGACAGAAAATGAGAACTACGACTTCAGCATTGAAGGCTACTACAAATGGGTACGTGACATCTACGACTTCAAGGATGGAAAGAACTACGCTTCCGACATTGAGATAGAGAACATCATCCTCGGCGGCAAGGGACGTGCTTACGGACTGGAATTCTGTATGCATAAGAACAACGGAACGCTCACAGGATGGATTTCTTACACACTCTCTTGGAGCAAGAACAAGATTGACGGAATAAACAACGGCAACTGGTACACAGCCAACAACGACCGCCGTCACGACATCAACGCAGTGGCGATGAAGAAGCTTAACAAGAATTGGGACTTGTCAGCATCATTCATATATACGTCAGGTCAGGCTCTCACAGCACCAAGTGCCAAGTATAAGATTGACGGAACAACAACCGTTTACTATGCAGAGCGCAACGGCTATCGTGCACCAGCCTGCCATCATCTCGACATTAGTGCAGTACACACAAAGCGAACAAAGAAGAATGAACAGCAATGGACATTCGGCATATATAACATATACAACAGGGAGAACCCATACGTCATAACATTCACGGAGGACAAGAGTAAAGCCACAAACATCAGTGCAAAACAAACTGCGCTCTTCGGATTGATACCTTTCGTCTCATTCAGCGTGAAGTATTAGCCCCCTCCCAGCCTCCCCCAAGGGGGAGGGGCTTATCCAAACAACCGCCTTCGCTCTCCTCCCCTCGGGGAGGTCGGGAGGGGGCCAAATAAGCAAACAATGAAAAAGATAACATACACAATCATAGCTGTGGGCATGGTACTGCTCACATCATGCGAAAAGGAACTTGATTTCGACTACAACACCATAGACCCACTATATGTGGTAGAAGCAAACATAACCGCAGATGGAGCGGTAGCGAAACTGTCACAGACACTCGATGTCACAGACACCCTTTGGAACAAAGACGTCTCAAACGCATCAGTCACAATCACTGGCGAAGACGGTACAAGCTTCGTTCTCCATCACGACAGCGCAGGTATATATTCATCCAAGGAAGCCAGAGGCATCCCCGGAGTGAAATACACAATACATGTAGATATCAACGGTTATGTGACAGAATCGACATCAGAAATGCAGGAAGAATTCACTGTCAGCGACAACTATTTATACAAGATTGTAATGATGTCAGAAGATGTCTATGGAGTACGTGTTGACGTGAAAGACGAAGGCACCAAGGAAAACTATTACTACACGCTCGTCACCAGAAACAGAGAACCATACAAATGGATGATAACAGACAACAGAGGTCAGTACGGTAAAACGGAAATAGACATTGGCTGTTTCATTGACTCAGACATGGAGGATCACAAAGAGGACATCCTTGAGGAGGGCGACCTTATCGACATAGAAGTACGCAAGGTTGACCGCAAAATCTACGACTACTATTGGTCACGTGCCATCGGATTAGAGACTTACTCAAATCCACTACGGGACTACACTAACAACACTCTCGGATACTTCTCTGCTTGCAGCATAATCAAACTTCCGACAATAACATACCACAAGGACGAAGTAGAATATCTGGACGCAAGAAACAAGAAATAAAACAAAGAAGAACAAACGACCAGACAAAGGGTGCATCATCAGTCTCCTACGACTCTTGATGCACCCTTTTATTATATTTTATCTGAACATCGTCACAAGTATCCTTTACAACTTTATTCCATTCAAGATTCTGCCACTGTTTATACCAAGCCGGCGAGCAGAGAAGAAGTCGTTGCATTGCGTGTAGGTACAGATGCCTGAGAGTGTAATACTGTCTTCACGCAATCCTGCACCCTGTAACTGAAGCTTGTTGCAGAGTGGAAGGTCGATGTGCCATTTTGTTTCCACACCGGAACTAACAGGATAGCGTTTGGCAATAAGGGGCATGTCGAACCCTTCGTTGTAAAACGCATCATAAACCTCGTCACCCACCTCAAAGGCATCGAGTGAGATACCTGGACCTATGACTGCATGGCAATCGGACGGATTGGTGCCGTAAGCCTTGTGCATTACACGTAGATTGTCCTCCACTATGCGCTTTACCGTTCCTCGCCAACCAGCATGAACGGCAGATACGGCTTTGTGTACATCATCATAGATAAGGATTGGGATGCAATCAGCAGTCGAAACGCACACACAAGTGTCTGGAAGGTTAGTGCACACGGCATCTATGCCTTCGAGACGTTCTGTCCTTGCGGATAACGAAAGAGAGAAGAAGTCATTGTCGATAACGAGTGTGCGTATATCGTGAGTCTGGTGAGGCACGATGAGATGAGCGTTGTCAATACCAAGTTCACTACATAGTAACGAGCGGTTTGTCTCAACACACTTCGGGTCGTCACCACAATAGTGGTTGGCGTTGAAACTTGCGTAAGCACCAACGGACACACCTCCGTGACGGGTGGTGGAGAAGGCTGTTGCCCCTATAATTTCCTTATAATAATGGTTCATGTTCCTTGATTTACTTAAATTTCTCCTACATTGTTCTATTGTTTGTCAATTAAGTGCGCAAAGTTACAACATTTATCAATTTTTTGTTTTATCTTTGCCCAACAAATAACAAATCAATAATATTATTAACTAAACCTACTAATAATAAAATTATGAAGAAAATCGGTTCATTACTTGCTGCAATGGCAGTCGTAACTGGCATGTCGGCACAGAACCATACATTTGACATCAATGCGTCAAAGATTGGCGGTGCGATTCCTTCAACCATGTATGGTATCTTCTTTGAGGATATCAACTATGCAGCCGATGGTGGTCTTTATGGCGAGCTGCTCATAAACCGCTCATTCGAGTTCCCTAACAACTATGCAGGATGGACAATATCAGGTAAGGTATCACTCAAGGATGACGGACCTTTCAACAAGAATCCACACTATGTGCGCCTCGCTCCTTCAGGCCACAACGACAAGCACACAATGATTGAGAACCACGGATTCTTCGGAATCGGTGTTAAGGCTAATGCAGAATACCGCTTCTCAGTATGGGCACGCTGTCCACAGGGTGGCAAGAGCAAGATATGGATTGACCTTGTTGATAACGCAACAATGTCAGATGACCAGAAGCTCGGTAATGCAGGCATCGACATCGAAGGCAAGGAATGGAAGAAATATACAGTCACAATCAAGTCAAAGAAGACATTTGCAAAGGCACATCTCCGTGTATGGGGTGACAGCAAGGTAACAACTGACCTTGAGCACGTGTCACTCTTCCCTGTTGACACATACAAGGGACATGAGAATGGTATGCGTAAGGACCTTGCAGAAGCTCTTGAGCAGTTGAAGCCAGGAGTATTCCGTTTCCCTGGAGGATGTATCGTTGAGGGTACAGACCTTGCAACACGCTACCAGTGGAAGAACTCAGTAGGACCAGTAGAGAACCGTCCTCTCAATGAGAACCGTTGGCACTACACATTCACACACCGTTACTTCCCAGATTACTATCAGTCATACGGACTTGGTTTCTACGAGTATTTCCAGCTCTCAGAGGAGATTGGTGCAGAGCCACTTCCTGTACTCAACGTAGGTATGAGCTGTCAGTATCAGAACGGTATAGAGCATGAAGACGAGGTACACGTACCACTCGACCAGCTCCAGCCATATATTGATGACTGCATCGACCTCATCGAGTTCGCTAATGGCGACCCTGCAAAGAACAAGTGGGCAAAGCTCCGTGCCGACATGGGTCACCCAGCACCATTCAACCTCAAGTACCTCGCAATTGGTAATGAGCAGTGGGATTACAAGGACAACCCTGCATTCACAAAGCGTCTCAAGATATTCGTTGATGCCGTACGCAAGGTTCATCCAGAGATTAAGCTTATCGGTACTACTGGTCCTAACTCTGAGGGTTATGAGTTCGACATACTTCAGCCACGTATGAAGGAGCTTGGTGCAGACCTTTACGACGAGCACTTCTACCGCAATGAGGAGTGGTTCCTCGGCAAGGCTAAGGACAAGAGTGGCAAGCGCCTTGGAGGTGCAAACCGTTATGATAACTACGACCGTAGCAAGAAGGCTCCAAAGGTATTCGCAGGTGAATACGCTTGTCACGGAAAAGGCAAGAAGTGGAATCACTTCAACGCTGCCCTCATGGAGGCAGCCTTCATGACAGGTCTTGAGCGTAATGCCGATGTTGTTGAGATGGCTACATACGCACCACTCTTCGCACACGTAGAGGGATGGCAGTGGCGTCCAGATGCTATCTGGTACGATAACCTTCGCAGCTTTAACTCTTGTTCATACTACGTTCAGCAGCTCTACTCTCTCAACAAGGGTACTAACATGATTAAGCTCACTATGAACGGCAAGCCAGTTGCTGGCAATGACGATCAGGACGGTCTCTTCGCTTCAGCCGTATGGGACAAGAACACATCTGAGTACATCGTCAAGGTTATCAACGTAGGCGATAAGGCACAGGATGTCACATTCAACTTCAAGGGCTTGAAGAAGGGTGAATATACTGCTACCCTCACTTCATTCCACTCTGACAACCTCGATGCCGAGAACACCCTTGACGCTCCAAAGAAGATTGTGCCTGTAACTACAAACGTGAAGGTTACAGCACCTACCAACAGCATCAGCGTTCCTGCACGCACATTCCAGGTATTCAGAATAAAGAAGTAAGGACAGACAGACCCTCCCCCGGCCCCTCCCTAAACGGAGGGGAGTAGTTACTCCGTTCGTTGAAGAGTTTTAACTTTTAGTTTTTAACTTTTAACTCCGAAGGATGGGGAGAGTAAATACAAAGAAGTGGGTAACTCACATCGAGTTATCCACTTCTTTGTTACTCAGAAATACATCAAGGTATTATAAACACAGAATATTTTATTCCCCAATCAATTCAAAGCTACCATAAAATTCAACAATCCTCAATGGACTCATCATCGCAAAACGAATGCATGTCTTATTTGAAAATATATTGCATACAACAGGATCTGTAGGATCATTAAAATTAAAATTGTCAGGTATACGTCCATATTGAATTCTGTCTTCAAGTATATCACCTTTAGCTATACCAAAAACTGGTATACCGAAATTTCTTTTTATAGACATTGGCAAATCTCCTTCCAAATGGAAAAAAGCAAACTTATATGGCCAATTTCCATCAACATCTTTAGTCTTAGAGATTATTTTCATTGATACATTACCCTTTCCAATGCATCTTCCATCTCGATACTCCTCATAGCTTGTTGCGTTAAACACAAACGGAGTGCAGTATAAATTTCTCATTTTTGTTTTATAAACCAATAGCCTCCAAGCCCTCCAATTTGGCGTTAACAAACAGATACAAGAAAAGCGTGAGGACTTGTTCTGTTCATCAAACATGGGCTCTGGTAAAACCTTAAGGAAATGACAAGAAACAAATACACCCACGCTGAAGTATGAACAGAGTACAGCATGGGCTGTACGTGTAAATACAACATGTGGGCGTCATTTGCACTCATCCCTCCTTATAAAATTTACCAGACTTTATGTTTAGGATAAAGCAAAAACGCCTTTCTGTCCAACGATTTCTCCCGTCAGACAACGCAAAATTAAACATAAAAAATGATTTAACAAAGAATTTTTCAATTTAGTCAACTAAATTTACGATAAAAAAACTATCTTTGCATTCAAGATGACATCATCATGGATACATAACATGAACAATAAACAACTAAAATATGGCACAAGCAACTTTGACAGTTCGTACCGACGCAAATGTTAAGGCGCAATTCACAAGCCTTTGCGAACAATTCGGAATGAGCGTGAATACAGCAATGAACGTATTCATGCGTGCAGTTATGGAAGCTCGTTGTATTCCATTTACCATAGGTGTTAAGTCATGTGATTCATCAGACGACCGTCTTGGCGAACTTCTGAAGGAAAACATGATAGAACGTCGCCGTAACAAGGAGTCCGAAATGACACTTGAAGAAATAAATGCCGAAATAGCTGCTTATAGAGCAGAGCGGAAATCAAGAACGGGAAATACAGAAATATGATTCATGTAGTTATTGACACTAACGTACTTGTCTCCGTATTGATGGCAAAATCCGAGCATTCAACAGTCATTAAGGTAATAAATGCGGTTCGAGATGGCAGGTTAACGCCATTGTACAACGATGAAATCCTTGAAGAATACAAAGAGGTCCTTTCACGTCCAAAATTTCGATTCGGGTCCGATGTACGTAATGCATTGATAGATTGCATACGTAACAAAGGACTTGATGCGGAACGTGTGCATTTTGACGAATATATGCCAGATGAAAGCGACCGTGTTTTCTACGAAATCGCGTTAAGCAAAGACGATGCATACCTTATCACCGGAAACGCAAAACATTTTCCGCATACTCGAATTGTTGTTACTCCAGCAGAAATACTAAAAATCTTAGACTAAACCAATAAAAACAAATATGAAAAGAACACTTATAACTCTTTTAGCTGGCTTCGTGTGCATAAATTCACACGCACAATCTTTCCGCCGCCATCAGATTAGCACATATGTTAATCTTGGAAATGCCAACACCCACGATTTTGAGATAGAAAAGGACGACTTCTTTCAGATAGACCCAGATGATCCTGAAGGATATTACGATTGTGGATTCCAAATAAAACATGTAGGTTACGGCATTAGCTATTCTTACTCTGTCAATGAGAATCTCAAATTAGGCGTTTGTGGTGGTCTGTCTTTTGCGAACGATTCTGAACTTTATACCTACGAAAATGCAGCCAACGATCATCATTGGAATAAATCATATATCATTGAATCTAAATTATGGTACGTTATGCCAACAGCTGAGTATGTATGGTTCAACAAACGCATTGTGAGAATGTATTCTTCTGCATCATTGGGTATTGCTCATATCAATAATGAGAAAACATTGAACAGAACTTTTTATAAAGACAATATAGAGAAACAAGGAGAATATTGGCTGTATAATGGAAGTACTAAGGAGTCAACGTATTCAGAAGACTATTCAACCAGCGGAACTAAGTTCGCTTACCAAGTGGTTCCGTTCGGAATTGAAGTTGGCTCAAGAAGATGCTGTTTCTTCCAAGAATGGGGATATGGCTATAAAGGCATATTTACGGCAGGTGTAAGATTCAGCTTCTGATTAGCCTGACATAAAAAACGGTTGTGACGAATACGTCACAACCGTTTTTGTATGGTGTTGCATTAATCACCTCCCCCTTGGGGGAGGCTGGGTGGGGGCTACCTCACGATCTCCCTACATATTCTGTCTTGAAAGTCACGAGCATTCCATACAGGGGTGTCTCGGTGCATGATGGCAAAAGCGTACCAATGTCCGTTACGTCCTTGTGCAAAACCTGCAAGGGAAGAACTGCCAGTAGATACGAGAGTACCTGTCTTGCAATAGATGCGTCCACGTGCAAAGCCTGTTGCCATACGGTTCTTGAGAGAACCTTTACGTCCTGGGATGCCAGGAACGGCAAGGGCTTCTTGTATGAGGATGTCACGAAGAGGACGATTGTTGTATGACCAAAGGAGAAGACGGACAATGAAGTTGGCATTGAGACGGTTCATAGGCGAAAGTCCGCTTCCATCATTTATCACGAAACCTTGTGACTTGGTGTCTATTCCCATCTTTTCCTTCAGGAAACGCTCTACCTCATGTGGGCTCTTGCCATACTGACTATGACGTTGCCACATACCTGAATAAATGTTGTCAAGATGATAGAATACGCTCTCCGCCTTCATGTTGCTGCTATAGATGAGCATAGGATTGATGACCGAGAGTATCGGATTGGATGTGGCTGCAATACACTCAGCTCCATTAGATGCGTTTTCGAGTGCAATCTTGCGAAGCATACCGTCAAGGTCAAAGTCGTTGCCCTTATTATTCTCCCTTACTGATGTCCAGTACTCGTTGAGGTTAGGGTCATTAGGAACGAATGGTTCTTCCTTTATCCTTATGCCTCGTGAAGCAAGCGTACTCTTGAATATGCTCTTGATATATTTTTCACCCTTGAGCATGAGAGGGAGCTTGTGGTACTGTATGTCCCAAGGCTTGTCCGTAGGATGTGGCTTGAGGATGTCCCTTCGTGCAAGGTTCATGATGATACTTCCTTCCACACGTCGGATGCCTCGTTGCTGAACAGCCTTTGCCCATTGGCGGAAATCCCAGAAGAGTGGATCGTCATCCATCTTGAGAATCATGTCGCCATGCAGAGTGCCATTGGCATCTACCTCGCCCTTGATGAAGAGGGAGTCACAGAAAGCATAGTTCTGCCCAAGTCGGTCGATGGCTGTCACGGCCGTGAGCAGCTTCATACATGAAGCCGGTGCCATGAGTTCCTCGTCATTATGACGTGTGATGTAAGTGTTGGTGGATATATCGAATATGCAGACTGACAGTTTCTTAGCGTTTATATTGAGCTTGCCATTGAGAATACGGTCAATCTTCTGTCCAAGTAGCAGGTTGTCCTGCAAGATGTATATTGATGTATCAATCTCAGCCTTCAGCGTGTCCTTTGGAGGCACGGCTTCCTTTGCCACAGTAGGTGGGATTACGGGAGTCTCGTCACCCAGACAGATGCAGAAAGGTAGGATTGATAAGATAAGTAAGTATGTAAATTTCTTCATTGACGCTTTAAAGCGAGTCAAACCCGTCTTGTTTACCCTGTTATTACAATCTTTAGAATGTGTGTTCTTAGTTCTTAGTCCTTAATCACAACTTCCACTGGACAATGGTCACTTCCCATTATCTCGGAATGGATACTTGCGCTTTCAAGTCGCTCCACAAGCCTGTTGGACACAAGGAAGTAGTCGATACGCCACCCAGCGTTCTTAGCTCTTGCCTGAAAGCGGTAGCTCCACCATGAGTAAGCACCCTCAAGGTCTGGGAAGAAGTAACGGAACGTATCGGTGAAACCACTTTCAAGTAGTGTGGTCATCTTTTCTCGTTCCTCGTCCGTGAATCCTGCGTTCATACGGTTTGACTTAGGATTCTTTAGGTCTATCTCCTTATGTGCCACATTCATGTCACCGCATACAACTACTGGCTTCTTGGCATCAAGACGCATGAGGTATTCGCGAAAAGCGTCCTCCCATGTCATGCGATAGTCGAGACGTTTAAGTCCGTCCTGTGAGTTCGGAGTATATACTGTGATGAGATAATGGTCTTCAAATTCAAGAGTGATGACACGTCCTTCGTTGTCGTGCTCCTCAATGCCGAGTCCATAGGTAACGCTCAATGGTTCCTTGCGTGTGAATATAGCCGTTCCTGAATACCCCTTTTTTTCTGCGTAGTTCCAATATGATTTGTACCCTTCAAATTCTATGTCGAGTTGTCCTTCCTGCATTTTTGTCTCCTGAAGACAGAATGCGTCGGCATCCAAGCTTTTAAATGACTCTTTAAAGTCTTTACCAACACATGCACGAAGCCCGTTAACATTCCAACTGATATATTTCATACGGTAAAATGGTATATATTGTTTTGTGATTGTGCAAATATAGCAAAAATAAAACACAAACTTAGCTTTTTTTAGTGCTTTTATTCTTGATAAATATAAAAAGTTTGTCAAAACGAAAAATAAACTCTACCTTTGGCAAAAATAACAACTAAACAAGACCTTAACTCCATTAAAAATATGGCTATTACTAACTTTTTTGCCGTTGACCTCGGAGCAACAAGTGGTCGTACGATTCTTGGCTCTATAGAGGATGGTAAACTCAAACAGCGGGAACTTACCCGCTTTCCAAATAACATTATTCAGACCGGGGGACATTTCTTCTGGGACATCTTTGCGCTATATAATGAGATTATCCGTGGTCTCAAGGTGGTGGCTGATGAGGGAATAGAAATTGCCTCTATCGGTATCGACACCTGGGGTGTGGATTTCGTGTTCATAGGCAAGGACGGAGGCATACTCCGCAATCCTTACTGCTATCGCGACCCACATACGGACAATGCAATGGAGGACTACTTCCGACTTATCCCTAAGGATATGGTGTATGATAAGACGGGTATTCAGTTCATGCAGTTCAACTCGCTCTTCCAGCTCTCTACGCTTCGCAAGAACCGTGATTCTGCTCTTGAGGCAGCAGACAAGATTCTCTTCGTCCCTGATGCACTCATGTACATGCTCACAGGTGAGGCAGTATGCGAATACACCATTCTGAGTACAAGTCAGATGCTCAATCCTCGCACCAAGAAGATTGACCTCGAGCTCATAGACGTACTCGGTCTTCGTGAGAACCAGTTCGGACGTTACGTCAACCCTGGTGATAACGTAGGCACACTCACTCCAGAGGTACAGAAGATGACGGGTCTTGGCGCAATACCCGTCATTGCCGTTGCTGGTCACGACACAGGTTCTGCCGTTGCTGCCGTACCTGCTGAGAACGAGCGTTTCGCTTATCTCTCATGCGGAACATGGTCGCTCCTTGGTATAGAGACAAAGGATGCTATCATTAGCAAGAAGAGTTTTGACTATAACTTCACGAACGAAGGCGGTATCGAAGGAACGACACGTTTCCTCAAGAACATCTGCGGTATGTGGCTCCTTGAGCGATGCCGCAAGGAATGGACGGATGCGCCTAAGGACGTGAACCAGATAAACAGAGACAGCATGGAGGCACCTGCCTTCCAGAGTTTCATCTATCCAGACGCTCCTGAGTTTGCCAACCCAACAAGCATGGTTGAGGCAATCAAGTCTTATTGCGAGCGTACAGGTCAGCACGTGCCACAGAACTACAAGGAGATGGCACGTTGCATCTTCGAGTCACTCGCCATGCGCTACCGTCAGGTACTTGGCTACCTCAACGACATGGCTCCTTTCCCAATAGAGAAGCTTCACGTCATTGGCGGTGGCTCGCTCAACGCCTACCTCATGCAGATGGCAGCCAACTCAACAGGTCTTACAGTCGTAACAGGACCAGTAGAAGGAACAGCAATAGGCAACATCATGGTGCAGGCAAAAGCAACAGGTCTTGTCAGCGACATGTTCGATATGCGTCGCATCATAGCTAACTCTATCGAGACAAAGACCTACACGCCACAGGATTCTTCTGCATGGGATGATGCTTATCAGAAATATCTTCGTGTAACAAGGTAAAAGAAAGGAATAATATTCTCACGCTCACCCTTCGACAATCCTTCGTTAACCCTTTGGTAACCGTTCGATAAAATGTCGGAGAATGACAGAAGAACATTTTTCTATCTGTATTGCTGCAAAGCGGCCAGTTAGAAAAACAAAAGAAAACATAAGAAAACAAAAGAAAACATGGGAATTAATAATTAATAATTAACATGCTTTTGTTCCGGATGGTATCTCCTCCCCCACGGGGAGGTCG
>ODAI014253483.1_pt1 | contig 12677 bp, 19 predicted proteins | sample 1539321 | NCBI WGS metagenome assembly ODAI01 (sample SAMN02144231, study PRJEB22623) | gut metagenome | biome: sheep rumen | host: Ovis aries | place: New Zealand
GTAGTGGAGTTAAAGGTATATTTACAGCACATGGAAATAATTTAGAAGAAATAATGTTAAATGAACAAATAAACCAATTACTTGAAAAATATATAGTACAAATAATAATTGTTTTAGATGATAAAAAAAGGGGAGAAATAAAAAGTATTTATAAATTAGAAAATAAATCATACATTAAAGTTCTAAATTAAAAATTCAAGAATATATTTAATAAAGGGGACAAGTTTATGATATTTTTTAAATATTCAATATTATTTTTTATATTCTTAATCGCTACATTGATTGGAAATCTTTTTTCAAAAAAGTATAGAAATAGGGTAGAAGAATTAAAAAGCTTTAAGGAAGCTTTTAATATTTTAGAATCTAAAATAAAATTTACATACGAACCTTTAGGAGATATTTTTGAAGAAATATATAGTTTATTTTATAAAAATAAAATTAGTTATATTTTTAAAGAAACGAAAAAAAATATGATAAAATCAGATTTTAAAAAATCTTGGGAAGATGCAATAGAAGCAAATAAGCAGAATTTTGACTTGAATTACGAAGATATAAATACTATAAAAAAATTAGGCAATATGCTTGGAAAAACAGATATTCAAGGACAATTAAGCGAAATTAGCCTTAATATGAATTTTTTAGATACACAAATATCTTATGCAGAAGAAAGTAGAAAGAAAAATGAAAAAATGTATAGAACTTTAGGCACAATTTTTGGACTTGCTATTATTATTATATTAATTTAGAAAGGATTATATAATGGATGTAAATTTATTGTTTAAAATTGCTGCAATAGGTATTTTAGTTGCTGTATTACATCAAGTATTGTGTAGAGCAGGAAGAGAAGAACAGGCAATGATGACAACTTTAGCTGGGGTTGTAATTGTTCTTACATTAGTAATAAAAGAAATAAGTACATTGTTTAACACAGTAAGAACTTTATTTAATATATAGGAGTTTTTATGGATGAGGTCATTAAAATTATAGGAATAGGACTAGTATCATTAATTATTATAATAATTATTAAACAGTATAAACCAGAATTTGCAATATATATTTCTATAATAGCAGGAATTGCAATTATATTTTTAATATTTAATAAACTTGAAGGAATAATAAATTTATTAAAAACAATAAGTAACAAATCTGGGATAAATAACGAATTTTTAGAACTTCTATTAAAAATAACAGGGGTAGCATTTCTTGCAGAATTTGCTATTAATCTATGTAAAGATTCAGGAGAAGGTGCAATTGCAAGTAAAATAGAAATGGGAACAAAAGTAATTATTGTATCAATGTCAATTCCTATAATTTCAAGTTTGCTAGAGGTTATTACCAAATTACTTTAAGGAGGAAAAATACATGTGAAGAGATTTTTGCTAATTATATTTATTATTTTTACAATTTATCCTATATCATATGTAAGAGCTGAAAATTTAACACAACAAATGATTAAAGAAGAACAAGATACATTCGGAATAAGCGATTTTGTAAAAGAAACAGATAAATATACAAATGATTTTTTTGATGACATAAATGTCTCAGATGTTTTAAATTCTGCAATAAATGGTAAAGTAGATAATAGTAATATATTAAAAAAAATTCTTAATTTATTTGGTAAAGAAATAGTTTCAAGTATAAAAACAATTATTGCAGTTCTTACAATAGTTTTAATACATAGTATTATAAAAGTAGTTGCAGAGAATTTAGAAACAAGTAATATTTCAAAAATAGTTTATTACGTACAATACATATTAATAGTTACAATTATAATGAGTAACTTTTCAGATTTAATTTTATCAATAACAAATACTATACAAAATTTAGTTGGATTTATGAATACATTAGTTCCGCTTCTCATAACTCTAATGATATATACAGGAAATATAGCGACAAGTAGTTTATTAGAACCAATTATACTATTTATTATAGAATTTATATCAAATATAATAGTAAACTTGATTCTACCAGGAGTCTCAATAATAACAGCAATAATAATTGTTTCTAAATTATCAGATAAGGTCCAAATTAATAAATTAGCAAAATTTTTAAAATCATCAATTGTGTGGTTTTTAGGTATAGTTCTTACAGTTTTTGTAGGGGTAATATCATTAGAAGGTACACTTGCAAGTAGTGTAGATGGAATAACGGCAAAAACAGCAAAAGTAGCAGTATCAAGTATGATTCCTGTGGTACGGGAAAATATTAGGAGATTCTGTAGATAGTGTTTTAGGGTGTGGACTTGTATTAAAAAATGCTCTAGGAGTTGTTGGAGTTATTATAATAATAGGAATATGCATAGCACCAATTATAAAACTTGCAATATTAACGATAATGTATAATATTTCTTCTGCAATTATAGAGCCTTTAGCTGATGAAAAAATTGTAAAACTATTAGAAGAATTTAGTGACATATTTAAGTTATTACTCGGAATATTATGCTCAGTTTCAGTACTTTTAATTGTAGGCACAACCCTTGTAATAAAAATATCAAATAGTGGGATGATGTACAGATGATAGAGTTTTTAAGTAAATGGATAGAAGGCATTGCTATTGCTGTAATAATTGCGAGTATTTTTGAAATGATACTTCCAAATGGGAATATAAAAAAATATGTAAAAGTAATATTAGGAATATATATAGTATTTAGTATTATATCACCTTTTTCTGAAAGTAAAGTTAAAGGAAATTTTGATTTATCAAAAAAAGTAGATGAACTTTTTGAAAATAGCGATACAAAAATTAATTTCAAAGATGAAGCAACTTCAGAACAAAGATTAAATAAAATATATGAAAATACATTTGAAAAAGAGTTAATTCAAACAATAGAAAAAGAAGGTTTTATTGTATATAAATGTGACGTGAAAGGTAATTTTAATGCAGAAGAAAAAAATGCAGGAATAAGTAAAATAAGTATTACACTTGAGAATATAAAAGTGCTTAAAAAGAAAGAAGAAGATAAAAATGAGATAAAAATAGATAGTGTAAACGAAGTACAAAAGGTAGAAATAAATATTAAAAACAAGATTACAAATGAAACAGAAGAAGATGTTAATGCTAAAGATTTAAATACTTTAAGAAGATATTTAAGTAAACACTATGAAATAGATAAAGGTATTATTGATATACATGTAAGATAAGGAGGAAAATATGTTTAAAGAAAAAATAAAAGAGTTTGCAAAAGGAGAAGAAAATAATAAAAAGAAAATTGAAAATCTTGTATTTTTAATAGTAATCTTAATTGTAACAACTATAGTTATAAATTTAATCTTAAAGGAAAATAAATCATCTATAAAGCAAGAAAAAACAACCAACAAAGTACTAGCAGTTACAAATGACTCAAAAGAAGATGAAGAAGCAAATAATATGCAAAAAGAACTGGAACAGATTTTGAGTACTATTAAAGGAGTAGGAAAAGTAAAAGTATATATAAGTTATTCTGAAAGCAGCAAAACAATTGCAATGTATGATGAAAAAACTACAACTAGTTCAACAGAAGAAACAGATTCAAGTGGAGGTCTTCGAAATACAACTTCTACACAAACTCAAAAAGATGTAATATTTTCAGAAAAAGATGGGAGTCAAGTACCTATGACTCAAAAAGTAGTAATGCCAACAATTGAAGGTGCTATAATAACTGCACAAGGAGCCAAAAATGCAAATGTTAAAACCAATATTGTCAATGCAATTAAATCAGCTACTGGATTATCTATTGATAAAATACAAGTATTTGAAATGGAGGGATAATTTTGAAAAGAGATAAAAATGCAAAAAAACTAGATATATTAAAAAAAGGACTTAAAAAAAATGATGTAGTAATATATGCAATTGCATTAATGCTTGTTACAGCTGGATATTTCAATTATACTGCAAATGTTGAAAACAAAGCAGTAGAGACATATTCAGAAGAAATGTCTAATATAAGTGATATCACGACAAATAATACAGTTAATTCTAATACTGTAATAGAAAATGTTGCAGAAAATGATAAAAAAGAAGACGAAGATATAGGTGACGCCAAACTAGTTGACAGTAATAGTGTAGTAAACGAACCAACTGATTACTATGCATCTACAAAATTAGAAAGAGATACAAATTATGCAAATACTTTATCTACATACACAAAAATTATAGAAGATAGTTCTGTTTCTGAAACTCAAAAATCAATTGCAATGAAAGAAATAACAAAAATCAATGATACCAAAAATGCAATTTCTATATGTGAGAATCTATTATCTACCAAAGGTTTTGAAAATTATGTTGTACTTGTAAATAACGAAAGTATTAATGTTGTAGTAAAGGTAAAAGGAGGACTTACTAAACAAAAAGTTGCACAAATACAAAACATAATTTCAAGAGAGTTTAAGTGTAAAATAGAAAATATACATATTTCAGAAAAATAGCGGGAGTGTTCTTGCTATTTTTTTATGTGTGTTGTAAAATATAATCTAATAGGAGTTGATAAAAATGAGATTAGTAGTTCAAAGAGTAAAAAATGCAAGTGTAGAAGTAGATAAAAAAACAGTAGGAAAAATTGATAGAGGTTATCTTGTATTACTTGGTGTAACACATACAGATACAAAAGAAATAGCAGATTATCTTGTAAAAAAACTATGTAATTTAAGAATATTTGAAGATGAAAATGGCAAAATGAATTTGAATATAAAGCAAGTTGACGGAAGTATGCTAATTGTATCACAATTTACTTTATATGGTGATTGTACAGATGGAAACAGACCTTCATTTACAAATGCAGCTAAACCTGATTTTGCAAATGAGTTATATGAATATTTTTGTGAAAAATGTTCAGAAAACAATATTCATATTGAAAAAGGAATTTTTGGAGCTGATATGAAAGTTAGTCTTTTAAATGATGGACCTGTTACAATTATTTTAGAAAAATAGATTACGGAGGAAGAATATGCTTATTACATGTATAATAGCTATTATATTATTGTTTATAATTATAGTAAATTTATATGAAATATTTAGTTCTAAAAAACAAATATTAGAAAATGAAAATACAAAAATAGAGAATATTGATTGCCTACTTGTATTAGGTGCTGGAATTATAAACAATGAAAGACCAACTTTAATGCTAAAAGACAGATTAGATAAATCAATTGAATTGTATAAAAAAGGCTTAGCTCCAATAATTATAATGAGTGGAGACCATAGTAGTGAAAATCATAATGAAGTAATTATAATGAAAAACTATGCGATTGAAAGAGGTGTTCCGTCTGAAGATATATTTATGGACCATGCTGGGTTTTGTACTTATGACAGCATATATAGAGCGAAAGAAATATTTGGAGTAAATAATATGATTATTGTTACTCAAAAATATCATTTATATAGATCAATTTTTATTGCAAATTTTTTAGGTGTGAAATCTTATGGAATAAAATCAGATGCAAGAAAATATACAAAAATGCCATATCATTTTATAAGAGAAATGCTTGCAAGATTTAAGAATTTTTTTAAATGTATATTTAGAATGAAACCTAAATATTTAGGAGAAAGAATCTCTTTAAAACAAAGTGGAGATGTAACTAATGATTAAAAAATGCTAAAGGGCTTAACTCAAAATATGAGTTAAGCCCTTTTTTGTTAGAAGCGAGAAGTAAAAGGACTTACAACATTAGCCCAAGAAAACGTTTGGTTTATGTCACATGTACCAATGCATCTTGCCAAAAAATCATCTGAAATGGGCAAAGTACTTAATTCATCATCACAAGGTAAAAACACATGCGATGAAAGTGCTGCCTGAAGTGCAATACATTCTGTACTATTATGAGTCTCTACGAACTCATCTATTTCTTGATTGAATGTATTTACCCAATCAGGATTGTTTTTCAATTTCGCAAGAATACATTTGGTTGATTTTACAGTTTCATAAATCTTTTCTACCCCTAACTCTTCTTTTATAGTTGCCATAGTTAAATAACCTCCCCAAGCTGTTGTGTATATTTAATGCGTCATATGGCAATTAATAAATAAGCCATAATACATATTATACAACTTTTTTTGTATTATGTCAAATTCGACAAATTATTCTAAAAAATTTTTTATAATTTTTAAGGTTATTTTAAGATTTTATAATTAAAATAAAGCTAAATCTAATAAAGAGAAGGGAAAGAAAAAAGTATGAAAAATAAAAAGTTAAGAAAAATATTAATTATTATTTTAATAATAATAGTATTTGTAGGAGGAATCTTTGCAGGAAAAACAATTGAAGCAAGAAAATACTCAGAAGACGGAAGTAGCACAACTACACAAATATCAGAAACTACAGTTAGTACTCAAACAATAGAGAATACTTTAACAAGTTCTGGAGATATTTCTTCAAGTGAAACTGAAAAAGCTGTTAATAAAAGCTTTATACTAAATGAATTTATGCAAGCTGGGAATGAAGACGAAAATGCATGGATTTTATATTCATCACAAAATAATGGCTACCCTTGTATCAAGGAGTTAGATAATTAAGCAACTTACAAAAAATATGCTTACTGTTATGTGAAAAATAATATTTAATTGACTTGATTTGAATAAATATAATTTTAAAAAAACAAAAAAAGATTGACTTTTAATGTAAGTTATTATATAATAACCTCATTAAAAGACAATCTTTTTTCAATAATTTTAGTTAACAATTTTTAAATCAATTACTAAATCTGTTTATAATTTTATACATATAAAAATTAAATATAAGGAGGAGAGGCTAATGAAAACTAATTTAGCTAATTTAATGAGCATTGTTGCAGAGGAGGAAAGAAAATTTGCATCTTATGGTTATGAGCTTAAAAATCATGCATATAATACTTCAGCACAAGAACTAAATGGCACTATCACAGTAATAGAAGATTATAAAGCAGATTTTGAAAAAGAATTTGAAGAGTATAAAAATACACAAGAAAAGATTACAAAAATGAAAGCAACTTTATATGAAAAAAACAATACTTTCAAATTACCAGATGGAAGAACAATACAAGAAGCAATTGTAGATAATACAAACCTAAGAAAAATGAAAAATCTATACAAGTATTTGTTGGAACAAAAAAATACTAAAAACAGAATTACAGAAGTAAATAATTCATATTTTGAATGCAAAAATGTAAACTTTGATGCAACAAAAATTAAAGAAGAATATGATGCACTAGAAAAGAAAATACAAGATACAGATTTTGAAATATCAAAATTAAATTCAATAGAATTTAACATAGATATCTAAAAAATAGGTGCTTGCAAAGTTATTCAGCAAGTTAAATGAGAAAGAAACTAACAGCCTATGCTATCCTATTATATGAATTTTTTAATTTGCAGTTAAAACAAATTAGATAGTATAAGGTTAGTACAAATAAGTCAATTTGTTGTATTACAGTTTATTATATTGTTATAGTTTATAATTTAAAATAACAGTTTATTAAAAAGTGAATTATTAGTTAAAAAATAATAAAAGAATCTATGTTCATATATTAGGATAGCGGAGACAATAGTTATTCAATGAATTTCTATTGTCTCCAAATTATTAATAATCAGTAATTAAACAATAATTTTGAAAATTATGAAATTTAAATGAATAAAAATCTATTGACTTACATATAATATTATGGTACAATAAAAAGTACAATAAAGAGTACAAAGGAGGTGTTTGTATGTTAGCCGCAAATTATTCAACTGTAAGAAGCAATCTAAAAGATTATTGTGATAAAGCAACAGATGAAAATGAAACAGTAATAGTAACAAGAAAAGGAGAAAAAAATATTGTTATAATGAGTTTAGATAAATACAATGCATTTATGAAAGCACTTCGTAATGCCGAATATTTAGATAAAATAGATAAGTCAATAGAGCAAATTGAAAAAGGAAAAGTCGTTACAAAAACGATGGACGAATTAGAGGAGATGGCGAATGAATAATATATTTTCTGAAAAAGCATGGGAGGATTATCTCTATTGGCAAACTAATAATAAAGTTACATTGCGTAAAATTAATGAATTATTAAAAGATATTCATAGAAATGGTTTATCAAGTGGTATAGGTAAGCCAGAAGCACTTAAATATAGAAAGGCATGGAGTAGAAGAATTGACCATGAACATAGACTTATATATAATTTAGATGAAAATAAAAATCTTTATATAATTTCATGTAAAGGACACTATGAAGATTGAATAAAAATCATTAGGCGAAAAAGCTTAATGATTTTTTTAAGCTAATTTTAAGATTAATATTTTATAATAAATATAATTATTGATTTTAAACAATAAAAATGATATATTAAAAGCGGAGGTAATATATGAGAATATTAATAGTAGAAGATGAAAAAATATTATCAAACACAATAAAACAATCATTAAAAGATGAATACGAAATAGATCAAGCATTTGACGGGGAAGAAGCAGAACTTTATGCAAAGCAAGACATATATGATGTAATTATATTAGATATAATGTTACCATTCAAAAATGGATATGAAGTATTAGAATCGATTAGAAAAGACAAAATAATGACACCTGTACTTATTTTAACTGCAAAAGATGGACTAAATGATAAACTAAAAGGATTTCAAAAAGGTGCAGATGATTATTTAACAAAACCCTTTGCAAAAGAAGAATTAAAAGCTAGAATTGAAGTCATGATAAGAAGAAACAATCCTAATTACTACAAAAATGAAATAACTTTTAAAGATTTAAAAATAGATATAACAAACAGAAAAGCATATGTTAAAGATAATGAATTAAAATTTCAAGGAAAACAATTTGATATGTTAGAATATTTAATGAATTATCAAAACAGAATTTTAACAAAAGAGCAAATATTTGATAAAATATGGGGATTTGAAAGTGAAACAACTACAAATGTAGTAGAAGTATATGCTAGTGGAATAAGAAAAGAATTAAAAAAATACGACTATGACAAATATTTTAAAACAATAAGAGGAGTCGGATATATGATTTCATAGGAGGAGCCATGAGCGAAGAAAAACAAGTAAAAAAACAACTATTAAAAAACATGATTTTGAATTTAGTTACTTTTTCTATTATATTTACTATATTAGGAATTATTATTTATGGCCAATTTAAAAGTTCTTTATATATTTCAGCAGATTCAGAATTAGAAAAAACAAATACAAGAAGAGAATTTAGAATTAATAATGATAGAAAATCAGATATTAGAGAAAGACGTGATATTGCACCTCCAAATGAGCAAGAAAATAGTCCACGTTTAGTTTTTATTACTAGAAATTCTAATGGCGAATTAGAAGAAAATATGAATTTAAACGAAGTGTTTAAAAATGCAACATTTGATAAAAATAATTTAAATAGTATTTATGAAATTAAAATTGGAGATTACTCATATAGAGGTATAAACTATCAAAAAGAAGATGGTACATATACTCAAGTTCTTATAAATGTTGATTCTGAAAAAACTATAGCAGAAAAATTTATAAAAAATTTGGTTATTTCATTTTCAGTAACAATAGTTATTATATTGATTGCAAGTTATGTATTGTCAAAATGGACATTGAAACCAATTATTATTTCATGGAAAAAACAAACTCAATTTGTGCAAGATGCTTCTCATGAACTTCGAACGCCACTTGCAATTATTAAGGCTAAACAAGAAAGTTTGCTTGAAAATCCAGAAAGTAAAATTATTGATAACGCAGAAGATATAAGCATTACATTACAAGAAACACAAAGACTTACAAAATTAATAAAAGAACTAATGGAACTTGCTAAAAATGATTCTGATAAATTGAAACTAAATAAAGAAAACTTTGAATTAGATAAAGAGATAAAAGGTCTAGTAACATTATATAAAGATGTTGCAAAAGCTGAAGGCAAAAAACTAACCGCTTCTTTAGAATATAAAGATAATATAAATGCAGATTTAAATATGGTAAAACAGCTATTAGTTATTTTATTGGATAATAGCATAAAATACACTGAAGAAAAAGATAGTATAGAAATAAAAACATATAAACAAGATGGAAAAGCTATAATAGAAGTAATTGACACAGGAATAGGAATAAGTAAGGAAGCTATTGAACATATTTTTGAAAGATTTTATAGAGAAGAAAAATCAAGAAACAGAGAAAAAGGTGGTATGGGTCTTGGACTTTCTATTGCATACAACATTGTTACACTTCATAAGGGTTTGATAAAATTTGATAAAGAAAGAGAAAAAGGTGCAAGAGTTATTGTAAAATTGCCCATAAAATAATTAAAAAAGCTCTCATTATTATCTGAGAGCTTTTTTACTAATATGATTCAACAATCATATTAGTCATCAGGATCTATTGGTCTATCAGTATATAGAAAATCTTCAGCTAATTTCTGATAATATTCACGAGCTTTTTCATATGACATATTATCTTCCTTCATTATCTTCTTTATTTGTATATAATCAAAAATGCCTTTGATCGTTGCAAAATAAAAAAGATAAAACAGTACCAGAATCGCAATTGCTATATTCTTATTGTTAAAGTAATCACAAATAACTGGATACAATTTGATAGGACAATAAGTTACGTAACAAAAAGCTGCGACTGCAATGATAACCAATATTACCTTAAATAGTTTCTTATAAGTCTTAAAAATTTCTTTTAACATTGATGTTTCCTCCATTGTGAAAAAAAGACTAACAAACTAACATTTATATAAGTATAGCACACATTATGTAAATTGTCAAACAAGCAATTAATAAACTATTTATATAGATATTGATATCAAACTATTGAGCTTTTTTATCTTTTGTGGTAGAATGCACAAAGAAGATAAACAAATAATAAAATAAAAAGAGGTGTTTAGTGGTGGAAAACAAAAAATTAGTAGAATTTGAAAAAAATATAAAATCAAAGAAAGTTGCTATTATTGGATTAGGTGTAAGTAATATACCTTTAGTAGACTATATGTATGAAAAAGGTGCGATAGTTACTATTTTTGATAATAGAAAAGAAGAAGAATTGTCAGAAGAAATAATTTCAAAAATTAAAAGTTATAATTTTAAATATATAGGTGAAGAAGAAAATTTAAAGGAGTTAAAGGGTTTTGATATAATATTTCGTTCACCAAGCTGCTTACCAACAAAATCTGAATTAGAAGCTGAAAAGAATAGAGGTGCAATTATAATTACTGAAATTGAAATGTTAATGAAGCTTGCTCCATGCAAAATAATTGGTGTTACTGGAACCGAAGGGAAAACTACAACAAGTTCAATTATTTATGCTATTTTAAAAGAAGCTGGATATACTTGTTATTTAGGAGGAAATATTGGAAATCCAATTTTTACAAAGTTAAATACAATTAATGAAAACGATATTATAGTTTTAGAAATGAGCAGTTTTCAATTAATGGGAATGGAAGTAAGTCCAAATATTTCTCTTGTTACCAACATTTATCCTGATCACTTAAATGTACATAAAGATATGGATGAATATGTAGATTCTAAGAAAAACATATTTACACACCAAAAGACAGATGATTTAGTAGTACTAAATTATGACAATGAAATAACTAGAAATTTCGAAAAAGACGCAAATGGAAAAGTAATATTCTTTAGTAGTAAAAAAGCTTTAGAAAACGGATATTTCTACGATGAAAACAATGGATATATTGTTTTAAGCACAAATGGTAATAAAACAAATATAATTCATAAATCTGAAATAAAACTTAGAGGTATTCATAATTATGAAAATATTTGTGCTGCATTTGCTGTAACTTCAAGATTAACAGATATAGAAACACAAGTTAAAGCTATTAAAGAATTTATAGGTGTAGAACATAGACTGGAATTTGTAAGAGAAATAAATGATGTAAAGTATTATAATGATTCTATAGGAACAAGTCCTGCAAGTACAATAGCGGGTTTAAATGCTTTTGATGAAAATATTATATTACTTGCAGGAGGCTCAGATAAAGGATTAGACTATACAGAGATAGGAAAAAAGATTGCTGAAAAAGTTGGAACTTTAATTTTATGTGGTCCAACATCAAATGTTATTGAAGAGGCCACAAAAAAAGCTTTAAATGGAAAACAAATAAATATAGTACATGTTTCAAATATGCAAGAAGCAGTTAATACTGCAAAGGATAACTCAAAACCTGGAGATATAGTTTTGCTATCTCCAGCTAGTGCAAGCTTTGATTTATATAAAAATTTTGCAGAGAGGGGAAATATATTTAAAGAAATAGTAAATAAGATTTAAGCTCAAACTATTGAGCTTTTTTCTATTTTATGATAGAATACAAAAATAGAATTGGAGGAAAAAATATGGTAAAAAAAAGAGAAAATTATATAGGATGGGATAGTTACTTTATGGGAGTAGCAATGTTATCTGCACAAAGGAGTAAAGATCCCAATACACAAGTTGGAGCATGTATTGTAAGTAAAGATAACAAAATTTTATCTGTTGGTTACAATGGAGCACCTAATGGTTATGATGATGAACATATGCCATGGGATAGAGAAGGAGATTTTATAAATACAAAATATGCTTATGTTTGTCATGCAGAACTTAATGCAATTTTAAATAATAAAGGCTCTGTATTAGAAGATGCAACTATATATGTTGATTTATTTCCATGTAATGAATGTGCTAAAGCTATTATTCAAAGTGGTATAAAAGAAGTTGTGTATAAATCTGATAAATACAATGGTACAGAAGAAAATA
>ODAI011025980.1_pt1 | contig 12676 bp, 11 predicted proteins | sample 1539321 | NCBI WGS metagenome assembly ODAI01 (sample SAMN02144231, study PRJEB22623) | gut metagenome | biome: sheep rumen | host: Ovis aries | place: New Zealand
CATTGCATGAGATCGGCGGTGTACTGAAATACGGTATTCCGGAGTTCCGTTTGCCGAACAAGATAGTGGATGTGGAGATTGAGGGTCTGCGCCGACTGGGTGTGACTTTCCTGACCGACACTATCATCGGTAAGACACTGAGTATAGAGGACCTGCAGGAACAAGGTTTCGTAGGGATTTTCGTTGCCTCAGGTGCCGGTTTGCCCCGGTTCATGAATATCCCGGGTGAGAACCTGATAGGCGTGATGTCGAGCAACGAGTATCTGACACGCGTCAACCTGATGGGAGCCGCAGAAGCGGGACATGACACTCCTGTGATGAAAGGCAAACACGTAGTGGTAGTCGGCGGCGGGAATACCGCCATGGACTCGGTGCGTACGGCAAGACGCTTGGGTGCAGAGGCAACTATCGTGTATCGCCGCAGCGAGGAGGAGATGCCTGCCCGCCGCGAAGAAGTGGAGCATGCGAAAGAAGAGGGCGTACGATTCCTCACCCTGCACAACCCCATTGAGTACCTTGGCGATGAGAGCGGTAGAGTGCAGCAAGTAAGACTGCAAGTAATGGAATTAGGTGAGCCAGACGCATCGGGAAGGCGGAGTCCTGTTCCGGTGGAGGGACAGATAGAGACCCTGGAGGCGGACGAAGTGATTGTAGCCATTGGCGTGTCGCCGAACCCTATTATTCCCAACTCGGTAAAAGGGCTCGATATCAGCCGTAAGGGCACTATAGTGACAGACGAGAACCTGCGTGCACAGTTTACAGACAGCAGTGAGGCGAAAGTTATCTATGCGGGCGGCGACATAGTAAGAGGCGGTGCCACCGTGATTCTTGCCATGTCGGACGGTCGCAAAGCCGCAGCTGCCATGCACAAGTTATTTACAATTGACAATTGAGAATTGAGAATTGAGAATTTCACCTTTGGGGTGGAGCGATATAAGAATTAAGAATTCCGATTTTAGAATAAAGTGATTTAAGAGGCGTGTTTCTACAACCTACTGGTGATGTGGAAACACGCTTGTTTGTTTTCGTACTTGACGTATATGTGCCCAGCACGCTGCTCGTTGAGGAGAACTTGCGCCAATGCCAGTTTGAGGTTGTCCTCGACCATGTACATGTCGCTCTTCTCGGCTTTTTCGAAACGGGTATAAGTAATATCGAAAGTAGTGCCAAAACAATGCGCTGATTGGTCGGCAGCATTGACATTTCCGCTTTTGCGAAGTTTCTGTACGTCTTCCTGCGTGCGGAGTACAGAGGTGAGGATAAATTGGTAGTGCGGCAAGTTGTTTCGTTCGAGCAAATCCGCCCACGCTTCGCCAATGGTTTCCAGTTCGCGAGCGGCTCCCGTGCATAGGTATGGAATGGAGTGCGTGAGTGGGTCAATCAGATAGTTGCGGCTGTCCCGTATATGCACCATACGATCACGCATGTCGTCCACCGCCTCGCGGTTGGCGGGTATGGTTTTCAGTCCCACTTTGCCAGCGGCTTCCAAGTGCAGGGCGTTCTTGTCGTTGAAAGACCGGGCATACTGGATACTTCGTCCCGGGTAACTTACGCGTGTCCCCTCGTAGGGGTTGTACCCTCTCTTGCCTGTCCCAGGAGACTGTTTGGTCTGCGTTTTTGCCACTGTGGCTTTTTGTGTACGGTGAGAGAACAACGCACTTCCTCCCCAGAAAGTGAGCAGCCCTATAATAAAGCCCAAAGTGAGGTACATCCACCGTGTACCGATGAATCTGCGTTTATGCTGTGTGCCGTTTGGAAAACGGATTTTCTGCACGTTTGCGGGTTTGTTTGTCATAATCGCAAAGAGGTCAGTCGTTGTTGACGAAACGCATGAACTCAGCGCGTGTGGCGGGGTCGTCCCTGAAATCGCCGATAAGGCAACTGGAGATCATATGTCCCTCTTTGCGTGCGCCCCTACTTTCCTTGCACATATGACGTCCTTTGAGCACGAGCGCGATACCCTGGGGAGGGTATTCCGTTCCGAGCGCCTCTTGCAGCATGTTGACGATGTCGCGCGCCAGACGTTCCTGAATCTGAAGACGTGAAGAGCAGTAGTCCACTACACGGCCAATCTTGGAGAGTCCGAGAATACGTCCCTTTGGATTAGGGATATAGGCAAAATAGTACTCACCAAAGATGGTGCGACAATGGTGTTCACAGAGAGAGTAGAAGTTGCCCTTGTCAATAATCATATCGTCGTAGATAATGCCGTCCCTTCCGTTCTGGAAAGTGGTGATAGTGGGTTTACGAGCGGGGTCGTAGCCTCGGAAAATCTCGTTGAACATGCGGAGCATGCGGTCGGGTGTTCCTTGAAGTCCCTCGCGAGTGGGGTCATCACCAATGTATTCGAGCAGTTCAACTATGTGCTGCCGTGCTTGTTGTTCTGTTATCATGTTGTTATATAATTTACATTTTTATGTTATCCATCGGGTCAAGCGGGGTGTACCCTTGTATAACTCATCTTATGGTTATCTTATGGTCATCTTATGGTTATGTTATGGTCATCTTATGGTTTTCTTATCAAGGTGGAAAGGTACTGCTGTTCGGGCTGTCCGGGGGTGGGAATGAGTTCGACTTTGGGGAGTATTCCCAGCGCGGCGAAATCCATGATGGAACTGTAGCCGGAACGAGCAATCACTTTTTTGGCACCCAAGAGTACCGATGCCAGATGTTCGTCGCCCAAGTAGGGGACAAGCGTTATATTGCGGCACTTGGTGGTAGTGGGTGGTGCTCCGATGATACCGCGGACTACCAATGCGGGTCCGGCGGTTTCGGCAAGCCGTCCGATTGTTTGCTGCTCAAAGGAAGAGCGTTGCGGCTCGGGTCCGGAGAGCACCGCCACGGTTGTATATTGCCGGGACGGCTCGACGTTTGCCATGTCACGGAAACGGCTGAGCGGTCCGATATAATGCAGTTTGGTTTGCCAATACGGCGCGATGTTATGACTCAATGCACCAGAAAGGTTGTTACCGCCCTCATAGTCGGGCACCCACACCTCGTCGAAACGGCGTGCAACGCGCCAATGAAGCCACTGCACGAGGGGTTCGAGGAAACGCCACGGTGCGGGGAGGATAATATGCAACTGGTGCGTTATGTACACTGTGCGTGTCCCCGAGGCAAAACAACCAAAGCGGTTGTCGGCAATTATCAAGTCGAAGTGCTCCTGCTGCATGTACCGAGTGAGGAGCCTGTGGTCTTGCACGGCGTGCCTTACGAGGCGGGGCAATAACCGCAACATGGCACCGACTTGACTGTTTCCCCCTGAATAGTGTACATTCAGCGCCGCCAAGGGCAGTGTGCGCAAGTTTGGGAAATGCTTCTTGAGGAGCAATAACGCCTCGCCATCGCCTGCAATGATTACCTCATCGCCACTGCGAAGGCAGTCAATCACCAAGGGTATGCAGCGGGCTGCATGTCCCAATCCCCAATTAAGCGGTGCAACGAGTACTTTCATTTCTTCTTCCGGCAGATTGGTCTAACAGGAAACAGAGACGTCAAATCCCTCGTTTATGAGCACCTGAGCGATGCTGTGCATTTGTTCGGGTGACACCTTTTGGAGCGTGCTGACGGGTGTAGCCCTGTCAATAACGTATATCATGACCGCTTTCGGACGCAGTCGTCGTACGGTGTCGTACCATGCAGCCAGTTCATCGGGAGTGGTGTTGTCCACCCGCCCGAGGAGGTACTGCTTGGGCCGTGCGGGATTGGGTGCGAGTATTTCTCCCCTGAGAAAACACGTCTGTAGGGTGAAGTCGCCGTGGAACTGCTCCAAAAGGCGGATGATATCGCCGGATGTGAGGTTTCCGTTGACGGGCTGGTCGATGAGGCGCATGGTAGAGGTAATGGCGGAGTCGAGTTTGAGGATACGGTTGTCGCAAAGCATGAGTGATTGGAAGACTTCGGACCGTGCCAACTGAGTGGAGTTGGTCAGTACCGACACTTTTGCCGAGGGGCAGAACCGGTCCCGGAGTGCGCAGGTGTCCTCAATTATGCCAAGGAAATGCGGGTGGAGGGTTGGTTCTCCGTTGCCGGAGAAAGTAATCACGTCAGGCGTGACTCCCTCTGCCTGGAGAGAGCGGAGTTTGGTTTCGAGTGCCTGCGCCACCTCGCTGCGTGTGGGGAGGGTGAGGTCGGGAGAGGCGTGATTGAATCCACACTCGCAGTAAATGCAGTCGAAAGTGCATAGTTTGGCTTGCAGGGGCATGAGGTTCACCCCGAGCGAGACTCCCAAACGGCGGCTGTGGATTGGTCCGTATATAATTTGGTCAAACAGCATAGTTATCTATCTTTTTCTTTTTCGGTCGAACGAGGCTCTGGCGGCAATGAGAGCCTGCCGGAGTGCGGGGTCCATATTCTTGTCGGTTCGGAGACGCATGTCGCACACGTTGAACTTGAGCGCATTGAGCAACTCGTAGGCTTGTTTGGCGGGGTTGTCAGTGGTTTCGTTGGACATGACAGACGCGACGAATGATGCCAATTGCGGGTCGGAGTGGAGTGTAAAGTACTGAACGGAGTTGAATCCCGGGTCGGCGAAATGCTGCTCGTACTCTTGCAGGATTTGTGCCACCAAGGGGTCTTGTGGGGATACTTCGTCTTCGCGCAGGCTGTAGATAAGGAAGAGTCCGATTGGGAGGTAGGTGCCGTCCCCATTGTCAGTGTAGATGTCGTTGCCATGCTCGACAATCATTTGTGCAATGTCGCGGAAATTGTCGGCAATTTTCTTGTCGTAGGTGTCGATGGCTTGGCGCTTTATTTCCGTCTGGAGAGCGGATGAGAACTCGGTAGTAGCGGGCGAGGCGTCGGTGGGAGCCGCAGTGGGGGGCTGAGTTTGCCCCTCCGAATTGAGGGTGTTTTGTTGTCCGGCATAAGCGGCGCGCTGCTGTTTGGCATTGAGTGCGCGTTTCTTTTCCTCCACATATTTTTTCCTTTGTGCGGCAACACTTCGCGCCACGACGTCCTCCTGCATACCTAAGATTTCGGACAACTCCTGAATAAAAATCTGTTGCTTGCTGGTGTCAGAGATAATGGCGATGGCGTTGATGACCTGCTGAATCTCGGCAAAGCGGGCCGTATTGTCGGGTGCGGCATTGACTCCGACGAGCACCATGAACTGCACGAAGTCCATGGAGTGGTCTCGCACGTAGAGTCGGAACTCCTCCGCCGTATGTTTGCGGGAGAAAGAGTCCGGGTCATCGCCATCGGGGAAGAGCATGACTTGTACTTGCATTCTTTCCTCGAGGAACATGTTGATTGCCTTGAGCGCAGCGTGTATGCCGGCAGAGTCGCCATCGTAGAGAATGGTGACGTTGTTGGTGAAGCGGTGAATCTTGCGTACATGTCCCTCGGTGAGTGCAGTGCCGCCGGAACTGAGGACGTTTTCAATGCCAGCCTGATGCATAGAGATGACGTCCATTTGCCCCTCGACGAGGTACGCCATTTGGAGTTTGCTAATGCTGTTCTTTGCCTGGTAGATGCCGTATAGTTCGTTTCGTTTGGAGTAGATGAGCGACTCGGGTGAGTTGACATACTTGCCGACATCCTTGCGGTCCGTCATGATACGTCCGGCAAAGCCCGCCACTTGCCCTGATACGCTATAAATAGGGAACATAACGCGCGCGGAGAACCTGTCGAAGAGGCTGTTTCCCCGCTCACTTTTGCAGACGAGTCCGGTGCCCATACTTTGCTGCAGATCCTGTTGGTTGGGCACATTGACGAGGTATTTCTCGGCAAACCCCGCCTTGGTAGCCGCCTTGGCGAGGGGGTTACCCTTCTCGGGAGAGAAACCCAATCCGAATGTGCGGATGGTCTCGTCCCGCAAGCCGCGCTGGTGGAAGTAGGAGAGTCCGACGGCTTGTCCTTCGGGTGTATCCCACAACTGCTGTTGGAACCACTCGTTCGCCCACTTGTTGAGGGCAAACATGGACTCGCGGTCGTCATGACGCTGCTGGTCTTCGTCGGACATGGCACGTTCCTCGACAGGTAGGTGGTAGCGCGCACAGATTTTCTTGACCGCATCGGAGAAAGAGCAGTTCTCCATCTTCATGACAAAACCGATGGCATTGCCCGCCTCGCCACAACCGAAACACTTGTAAATGCCGCGCGGTGGATTGACATTGAAAGAGGGCGTCCGCTCCTCGTGGAAGGGGCAGAGTCCGATCAAGTTGGCGCCACGGCGTCGGAGTGTGATGTAGTCTCCCACCACCTCTTCGATGCGCATGGTGTTCTTGGCTCTTTCTATAGTTTCATCCGTAAGCATTGTTTGAAGCGGTTGATTATTGCAGTTCCCAGAGGTAGATGCCCAATTTGATTTGCCACTGGTCGAGCCGTCCTTTGCGGTTCCAGCCGTCGTTGGCGCTGTAGTTGAAGAATCGGTCGCGATACATAGGCATGATACCGAAATCGTAGCCGCCGCGGATGAAGAAGCGCTTGTATTGTAGCCCGAGTCCTACGCCCCAAGTGACGTTGAGGCGGTTGCGGTCGATGATGTCATCGTGGTCTTCGTCCACCTTGTAGAGGTTGACGCGGTCGTCCGTGATGATGGTTTCTCCCAGTTTAGAGCGGTTCCGCTGGGCGTAACTGAGTCCGACCTGGAGTGTCGGCCCTGTGTAAACGGCGAGGTAAGTATGCTTGGCAATGAGGAACTTGTACTGCCAATCCACGGGAAGTTCAAGGTAATGGAAGGTGCGGTCCTCGCGGGTGGTGTATGCGGTCATACCCGTAGCCGCCTCGTATTTGCCGGCATGCGCGGCGAAGGCGTAGTTGAGGCTCATCGAAACTCCGAAACCCTTGATGATATTGGTTTCGTAAATAAAGCCAACTTTGACTCCGTTCATGACGAACTTGCTGAGGTTGTCAGACAGTCCGTTTGCTCTGTAATACTCGGTAGGTTCGGTAAATCCGAGGTTGAATCCAAGATAGGTTGTTCCTTCTTGCGCCGAAATGGCGTGAGCAAAAAGGAACAATATCGCCATAAGTGTTGTTTTCTTCATATATAACTGATTTTATTACTTTTTACGTAGTTTTTTAGCGCCTTCGGAAGGTGCCTTTTCGGGGTCTTTTTTGCTCACGCTTCGGAGAGGGTAAGCAGATCGTTCGAAGGTGGTCTTATCCTCGTGTGCATTTTCCGCGTCCTCGGGCGCCTTTTGGCGTTCGGGATGTAGGAAGACGTCTCCGGGGTTTCGGGGCCGGAGGTGGTCCGCCCAAAAGAACTGACTGAGGTGCGTTTCTTCGTCCTTGAGGTGACCAATCGGATACATCGTTCCAGTGGTTGCCGCCGTGAAGACTACATGGTCAATGGATTGACTGTTGGACGATTGACCATTGGACGAGTCCTTGTTGGACTTCATATAGACTTTGACGAAAGAGGACTGCGTCTTGTTGACTCCGAGCCATTCGCCGTTGTTTTCGTCTTGCGGGAAGAAGACCGTCTCGGCATTGCCATTGACATCGATGCGCGTCACTTCGCCGTCGCGGATATACGCGAACATCTCCTTACCTGCCATCTGGTTGAAGTAACGGGGCGTTTGCTGCTGGATGGCGATACATTCGCCAACGCCGTGGGCATAATCGACGGTGGAGTCCCGGAAGAAAATGTCTATATGGAGAGCGGAAATCTGCTGGTTGTCGGACCAAGCGACGGGTTTCCCGAAAAGAGACATGATGGAGTCGCGTGAGTTATAAACTACCGAGTCCGCCACCGCTTGCATGTCCTCGCGATATACGCGGGCACCGTAAAAACCGCGAATGAGGCGGTAACTGCTGTCACGGAAAGTGGTGTCGGGTGTAGCCATGGGGTCAGAGAGCGCCAATGAATCGAGAGGGAGTGGGATGGTGTCGGTGTAAAGGATTTCCTCGGTGAAGAGGGTGTCGGCGTGCATGTAAGTGAAAGCCGTGGAGTCGGACCAATCGACCATGAGTGCGGAGTCGGTGGCAAAGCCGTGACTGCCAATCCGCGCATCGGGCGAGTCGCTACGCTCGTACATCTCGCCGTAATTGCCGTAAAGGGTGACATGCTGGACGGAGTCGGTGAGTTGCATGTCGTGCAATGCCTGTCCGTAGCCCTGCTTCTTGTCGTAGAAAATGGTGTCGCCAATCATCGTCTTGCCATCGGTGTGCTCAATGAGTGAGCGGTTGAGGAGCATGGATTTTTCGTTGGCGGTGTTGTACCAACCGAGTGTGGTGGTGATGGTTGTTTCCTGCTCGTATAGGATTGTGGTGGGACCGAGGATGTCGGCTATATGTGTCTGCGTGTTGTACTTGAGGGTGTCGGCGTCCATGACGAACCGGTCGTTGACAAGGTGTACATCGGTTTTGAAGAGTGCCTGGTTGAGGTTGGACTCGTACTGTCCCCAGTGAGAAGTGAGAACATTGAGCGAGTCGCTGATTTTTCCGCCGGTCCAGTACCAAGCGATGTCGGCTACGCGGTCGTAGTTGAGCGAGTCGGTCTCGAGCACAGTAGATTTGTCCACGAGGCGTACATTGCTGCGCATGCGGGCGAACTTGGTGTCCCCGTTGTAGAAGAGCCGGTCGCTGTATCCGAAGAGTGTGTCGCCCTGAACGAACCGCACATTGCCGAAAGCGTCAAGTGAGTTCTGCTGCTCGTAGAAATAAGCGGAGTCGCAGTACATGAAGGCATCCTCGTGACGGAAACGTACGTTGCCTGTGAGGAGTTGGGCTCCCGGGTGTGCCTCCTCATCGAAAGAGAGGGTTTCGGCGTTCTCCAGGTAGACGAGGGTCTGTCCTTGTCCCGGAACAAGCGACCCAAGGGCCAACAAGGAACAAAGAACCAAAGGAAATAGTATGTTACCGAATCGTTTCAACTAAACTATCTAACCGTTAAAAACCAACTATTCATGCAGCCAACCCGGGTACTGGAAGTCGCATCCCCGCCAATTGGGGTCTATATGGATGTACGTTTCTTTCTGCTTCTTCAGAATCCATTTCTCGAGGGCCTCGGCGCCGAGCCGCTGCTCCAACATGCCGCGGATGACCTGGTAGTCATCGGTAAGGTTGGCGCGATGTGAGGGCAGTTTGGATTTCAGTTTGACGATTGCCACGACCTCTTTGTTCTTGGTTTTGTCCATCATGACGAAGGGTGCACTGATTTCGCCCACGTTCATGGAGTATATTTGTCGTCCCACCTCGGGAGGCAGGTCCTGGTACTCGAACTTGGAGGAGCCATTGTTTTCATTGGTCATCAGACCGGCGTTCATGACGGTGTTCTTGTCCTGTGAGAAGTTGGAGACGGCGGATTCGAACGTGGCTTTTCCTGAGCGGCAGATGTCGGCGATGGTGTCAAGGCGGCGGATAGCCTCTTCCTTGTCGGTGTAGGAAGTGCGGGGTTTGAGGAGGATGTGGCGGCAGTTGATACGTTCGCCTTTTCGTTCAATCAATTGGATGATATGGTAGCCGTACTCGGTCTGAACGATACGGCTGACGCGCTTGGGGTCGGTGAGGTTGAAAGCGACCTCAGCAAACTCGGGGACGAGTTGTCCCTTGCCGACGAAGCCCAGTTCACCGCCTCGCTTGGCGGACTCGGTGTCCTCGGAGTAGAGTCGTGCGAGCATGGAGAAATCTGCGGAGCCGCTGTTGACACGCTCGGTATATTCGCGCAGACGGGACTTGATACGTTCGGTTTCCTCGACGGGTACGGGTGGTTCGAAACTGAGAATCTGCACCTCCACCTGTGCGGGGATCATGGGGAGTGAGTCTTCGGGGAGGGTGTTGTAATAACGGCGAATCTCTCCGGGTGTGGGATTGACGCTCTCCACCAGTTTGCTCTGCATCTGCTGTACAATCATCTGGTTGCGGACTTGTGTCATCATTTCCTCGCGGATGTCGGAACTGGTCTTGCGGAAATACTCCTCCATTTTTTCCTTGGAGCCAATCTGGCTGAGGTAGTAGTTCATACGCATGTCCACCTGGTGGCTGACGGTCGATTCGTTGACTTGAATAGAGTCCAGTTCCGCCTGATGCAGGTACAGTTTCTGAATGGCGAGTTGCTCGGGTATGACACAATAAGGGTCGCCGGGGATGGGAGTGCCCTCGTATTGAGCACGCAGGCGTTCCTCTTCCACCTCGGAAAGGAGTATGGCTTCGTCGCCGACGATCCATATGACTTCATCTATTACAGTACCCTGTGCCGCCAGAGAGAGTGTGGCGGCAAGCATGAGGCAAAGGAGTATGTTTCGTTTCATATATTGTTTAATATTGTACTTGGTACTTAATCACTTGGCACTTAGTTTGAGCATGCCGTTTTGGAGGGCGTCATTGTAGAGCGCTTCGCGATAACGCCTGAGATAATCGACTTGCCTTTTCTGCAAGATGGCGGCGCGAATCTGCGGCTCGGCATAATCAAGCGGCATCGCCTCGCCCACGAAATGCTTTTCCGTAACACGCAACATGTACAGCGCTGCCGAGTCGCGTACCTCGATAAAACTGTTCGTGCGGAGCCTCTGCGATAAATTCGCCTCCGTGAAAGGCATGCGGATAAACACCTGGTTGCCGCTGACCCAATCGCGCGTGAACAACTGGTAGCCACTGGCGTACTGGTAGGCATACTTCTCGATATGCTCGATATTCTCCTCGGGGTCGTCAAGCCATTTGCGCAACCGCTCGGGGTGTGGAGCTTCGACAGGGACAATGATTAGCACTCCTTTGAGGATATCTTCGTGCAGGAGGAACATATCTTTGTTGGCTTCGTAGAACGCCGCGACAGAGTCGGGCACGATCTGTTTGGGCATTTTGCGCTCCAAGAGTCTTTCCTCGTAACGATGGAGATAGAGCGAGCGTCGGTAGTCCTCAACGAGATTCTCGATGGCTTTGTCTTCGCGAGCCCGCGCCTTGTCATAAAAAAGCAGGTCTGTTGCCCACTGCGTGATGTAGGTATCCGCCATCCGGGCAGAGTCCTCATTGCTCTCCGCCAGATTGGTGACGCCCTCCAGTTCGCTGCGGTACAGTTTGTGCGAACCCAGTTCGGCAACGACCACATCGCTACCGGTCAGTCGTGCACGCTGCTCGGTAAAACGGGCACATGCGGCAAGGCTAAGCGCCAAAAATATACAGAGTGCTTTCTTCATACTGTTCTATATACAAATTCTTTGCCAAATGGGAAGGAAAATCCCATTTGGGAGCGGAAACGCCGTGAAAAATACATTTTTCGCTCACTTCAATATGCACTTCATCGTACAATCCGGTAGCGATGATATGGTTCAGTACGGTGGCGCCGCCCTCCACCAGAACACTGTGAATGCCGCGCCTTGCCAGGTCATCGAGTACAAAAGACCAGTCGGTGTTGTCGCGATAAACAAGCCAACCCTCATAGTTTTTCCCCTCGGGATGGCGGTCGAGGGCGATACGCAGCGGGTGGCGTCCGGTCCAACGTGTGGTCCGCAGCCCCGGGTGGTCCTTGGCGACGGTGTTGGCTCCAACCAGAATCGACATGTTCTCCGCCCGCATTTTATGGACGAGTTGTTTGGTGTAGGGTGAACTGATAACCAGCGGCTTGTCGCCGTTCCCATCAATAAAGCCGTCGCGTGTCTGCGCCCACTTGAGGATGACGTATGGGCGGTGTTTCTCCATGAGGCAGAGGAAACGCTTGTTGAGGCTGCGACATGCGTCTTCCATCACACCACTTGTCACCTCGATGCCGGCACTGCGTACTTTGTCCATCCCGCGTCCGCTGACGAGTGGGTTGGGGTCGAGCATTCCCGCCACGACCCGCCGGGGGTGCTTGCTGACAATGAGGTCGGCGCAGGGGGGCGTCTTGCCATAATGGCTGCACGGTTCGAGGCTGACATATAGCGTTGCTCCGTGTATCTGCCCGGGAGTCACCCCACGGCGGTCGGCATCGGCGAAACAGTTGACCTCGGCATGGGGGCCGCCGTACTGCCGGTGCCAGCCCTCGGCAAGGATACGCCCGTCGGCGGATACCAGTACGGCACCCACCATGGGGTTCGGGGCGACATATTTTTCCCCCAACCTCGCCAAATCGAGGCAACGCTGTATGTATTGTTCATCAGTCATGTAACACGTGCATATGAAGTCATTATACAAAAACGACTGCAAAGTTACAAAATTTTTCTGACATATGCAAGAGTTTGCTAAAAAAAGTGCATTTTACAATTGTTAAATGGTTAAATTTTAGGAGTGCAGGAGTTCAGGTTTTAATTGTAACAAAGTGCCTGCCCAAAGGAAACATTATGTCCCGAAGGAAGAGTGACATCACTTTCAGTTGGAACCGGGTGTCATCCGGTTGGGAATCGGGATGTTGCGCGCCCTCTGGCATGGTGTAACGGTGTGATTTGCATGCCATTTCGTAGATATCCTTTTGCGAGAGATTTGATCAAAATCTTTATTTCTAACCATTGTTTCATTATAGAACATTTAACAATTTAACTATTTAACAATTTAACATAAAAAAGTGCGCTTTTAGCAGAAAAAGCACTTTTTATTTATTCGTTTTCCGAGAAAACTCGACAGTCTTTGCTGCAAAAAGTTGCGCAAGCAATAAATTGTTTGCACTTTTTTTGCAAAAGACTTGCATATGTCAGAAAATCTTCGTAACTTTGCAGCCTGAAAGGAAATCGTTCAAACTATCAAACAGCGGGGCGCTCAAACTATTAAAGTGTTATGGCACAGCAAGATTATATACATTATTTTTCGTCCGGAGTGGCAG